>Ga0073932_1000494_pt1 | contig 97357 bp, 87 predicted proteins | sample DewCreD2012metaG_FD_76967 | JGI IMG/M metagenome (GOLD analysis project Ga0073932, IMG submission 76967) | Hot spring sediment bacterial and archeal communities from British Columbia, Canada, to study Microbial Dark Matter (Phase II) - Dewar... ...
GGGGGTGGACTGGATGCCGGCGCGCGAAGCGCTGTTACGGTTCATCGACCAATCGGCCACGACGCTGCAATGGGCCTTGATGTGCCACCCAAGCGGAAGACCCGCGGACCGGTTCTGCGTCTTGAACCTGACGGCGTTGGTGACCAAGCAGGTGCAGCCGGATGGGAAGACCGTGGAGAAGGCCGTTTATTTTGACCGCCGGCCCGAGCCCAAGAAAGGGCCCTCGCTTCCTATGCCGGAGGAGCTGAGGTAAACAATGTGGCACGACACGGAAGAGAGGGCAGCTTCGGGGCTACTGAGCGCAGACCGTGAATTGCCGGCAGCCGGTCGATTGCGCACTGCTAGTGCGGGCGGTCAGCGAGGGCTGGCTGTGGAGATGGGAGACGCAGGCGTCGGTGCGGGACGACACCCAGGCGGGACAACCCAGCTCACGAGCAGGGGGGCGCAACTGGGAGATGAAGGAGGGCGGTGGAGGCCGACAGGAATGCCGGCCGCAGGCCTGGAGTCCTGCCCCACAAGAAGAGCGTGCTACACAGGGCCGTTCGCCGCCGGGCCGGCGACCCAACGCTTGGCGCCGAACAGCCGGCCTTCGTGTTCAAGGTTGAAGTCATGCGGCCGTGGCGTCATGGGCCGGCGACCCGGCCGGCAGCCGAACGGCGCCGGTCCTACCAGATTCCGATCAGCTTCCACCAGGCGAAGCCGATCGTGGACCAGATGGCGAGGTTAGCCAGCGAGACCAGGAACCCGGTGTGCCACCACCGGCGGAACGGCACATATTCGTGAGCAAAGAACATAGGCGCAGGCGTGGTGCCGTAGTGGGTCAGCCCGGCGGAGAGATTGGCGAAGCAGGCGAAGGCGAAGGCGGCCAGTCCCAGCGGAGCTCCCTTGGCGGCCAGTACGGCCAGGAATGGGGGATACATCGCCAGGATGTGGGCCGTGATGCTGGCGAACCCGTAGTGGGCGTAAAAGTAAACGAGCAGGGCGGCGGCCAGCAGCACGGGCCAGGCGTAAGCCGCAAACGCGCCTCCGACAGCTTTGGCGAACTCGGCCGTTACGCCCGTATCATTCAACGCCCTGCCGAGGCGGAGCAGGCCGCCGTACCAAATGAAAATGTCCCAGGCGGCGCGTTCGCCTTTGACGTCCTCCCAGCGCAAAACGCCGGTCAGCAGCAGCAAGCCGCTTCCGAGCAGCGCGGTCACGGTGATGTCCAGCTTGTGCCAACCCGAGGTGGCCCACAGCCCGCAGACGGTGACGAAGACAAGGGCGAGGATGGTTTCCTGGGCCTTCATCGGCCCCATGGCCTTGAGTTCGCGCGCGGCGAAAGCGGCGGCTTCAGGGGTGCGGCGGATCTCCGGCGGGTTGAGCCGCATCACCAGCCAAGGGATCACCGCCAGCGAGCACAGGCCCGGTACGATCCCGGCGGCGAACCAGCTGGCCCAGCTGATCGGGTAGCCCATCTGAGCGGCGATCTGCGCCGCCAGCGGGTTGCTGGCCTGGCCGGTGAAGAACATGGCCGCCGTGATGCAGATCCCTTGATAGACTCCCGTCATTAGAAACGCGCCTAGAAGCGCCGCCGTGGGGCCGGGACGGGAGCCGTAGAGTTCGGCGATGGAGCGGACGATGGGCAGGATCACGCCGCCCGAGCGAGCGCCGTTGGAAGGAATGATGGTGGCCAGGACCAGGTCCGAGAGCGCCAGCGAGTAGCAGATCCCTAGCGAGGTCTTGCCGAACAGGCGCACGAAGATGAGGGCGATGCGGCGGGCCAAGCCTGTGTTGATCAGAGCGCGTGAAATGAAGAAAGCCGCCATGACCAGCCACACGGTCGGGTCGGCGTAACCGGCCAGGGCTTCCTGGATGGTCAGGCTTCCGGTCAGCGCCGCCAGCGTGATGGCCAGGAGCACCAGCGCGCCGCCGGGCGCAGGCTGAAGGATCAGGCCGGCGATGGTGGCGGCAAAGATGGCGAACAGACGCCAGCCCTCCGGGGTTACGACGGCCGGGCGGGGCGCGATCCAGTGAACGGCGGCAAAAAGGGCAAAGACGACGGCCAGGCGCTTCCAGTGCACTTGCGCAGAATTTTATCAGAATGACGCGCGCGCAACTGAGATTGCCGCGGGTAAAGGGCGCCCAGGCCGGCAGGAATGTCGGCTGGTTTCTAGAGAACATGTGACCGGGCCGCACAACGGGGGATGAAGAAGGGCGGTGGGTAAAGGGGGGCCAAGGCCGACAGGAATGTCGGCCGACAGGCCTGGAGGCCTGCCCCACAAGAAGAGCCTGCACCACAGCGGCGGAGGAAAGACCTCAGGAGCTGACCACCGGCAGGAATGCCGGCGTGGCACGCAAGGCTGCGTGCTCCAGACGAACTGATGTTGTGGTAAGCCCACTAGGGCGGACACGGCGGTCCGCCCCTACAAGAGACGTGATTGGGTGGAGGAGAGCGCGGTGGGTAAAGGGGGCCAAGGCCGACAAGAATGTCGGCCGCAGGCCTGGAGGCCTGCCCCACAGCAGTGCCGTCTTTCTCCCGGCCGGCGCTCTCTGGGCGCAGTATTGAGGTGGTGCAGACGCAGGCCAGGAAGTCTGCAGCACGGCTAGGAAAGCTTCAGGACGTAGTAGACGACGTAGCCCCAGCTACTGGCGATGTGCACCGCAAGCCTGGGGAGCGCCGTATTCTGGGACATGGACAGCACGCCGGCTACAATACAGCCCAGAACGTAGATCGTCCCGTAGCTCAATGACTCAATTTTGGTGGTGGTCCGCATGGCCCCGCCTCCGCCGCCCGTGCGGCATTGCCCTCCGTCTGCGCGCCAGTGTACCATGACGCTAGCCTTGTTGAGCTACCCCGAAACCGTCCAATTCTTGTACGCCCTGGGCAACGAATCCCGCAGCACTAAGCTCGGGTTGGACCGGATGCGCGCCCTGCTGGAGCGGCTGGGCCATCCAGAGCGAGGGCCGGAGTTCGTGCATGTGGCCGGCACTAACGGAAAAGGCTCCGTGTGCGCGTTCATCGAGTCGTGCTTGCGCACCGCAGGGCGGAAGACGGGGCTGTTCACCTCGCCCCATTTGAAAGAGCCCACCGAGCGGATTCGGATCCAGGGGCAGCCCGTGGCGGCAGAGCAGTTCAGCGCGGCTTTCGACCGGGTCCACCGGGTTGCCGAGGCCATGCTGGCCGAAGGAGAACTGGAGCACCATCCCACGTACTTCGAGACGGTGACCCTGATGGGGCTGCTTTTGTTCCGCGAAGTCGGCGTTGAGGCGGCGGTGCTCGAGGTGGGTTTGGGGGGGCGGCTGGATGCGACCAACGTGGTGCTGCCGCAAGTGGCGGTGATCACTCCGGTGGACTACGACCACGAGGCGTATCTGGGCAGGGGCCTGGAAGCGATCGCGGGCGAGAAGGCGGGGATCATCAAGCCGGGCGTGCCGGTGGTCTTGGGCCCGCAGCGGCCGGAGGCGGAGGCGGTGTTGGCAGGGCGGGCGGCGGAGCTGAAGGCTCCGGTTTCGCGCTGGGCCGCGTGGCAGGCCAAGGACCTCGAGCTGTCGGCTTACGGGAGCCGTTTTGTCGCAGACGGGCCGCGGAGGCTGCGCATCGAGTGTCCACTGGCAGGAGAGCATCAGGTCTCGAACGTTCTTACGGCCATCGCGGCCCTGGACCTGCTGGGAGTACCGGTGGAGGCGATTGAGGAAGGGATCCGGAAGACCCGCTGGCCAGGGCGGCTGGAGCGGGTGAGCGAGAAGCCGGAGATTGTGCTGGATGGCGCGCACAACCCGGCCGGAGCAGAGGCGCTGGCGCGGCACCTGCGTCGGTTTTATTCGGGCCGGCGGGTGTGGCTCATCTACGGGGCGATGCGCGACAAAGCAGTGAGCGAAGCCGCCGGACATCTGTTTCCGCTGGCTGAAGGAGTGGTCTTGACGGCCCCGCGGCATCCACGCTCCGTGCGTCCAGAGGCGCTGGCGCAACTAGTGGAACACCCGCGGCTGTCGGTGGCGAGCAACGTAGAGGAGGCAATCGGGTCCGCCAGGCAGATGGCGGCGTCGGAGGATGCCATCTTCATTACCGGATCGCTGTTCCTGGTGGGCGAAGCGCGGAGCCTGCTCGTACAATAGACGCTTGATCACTAGAATACGAGCCTGGCTGGTGACCGCTCCGGTCATTGTACTGGCGACGGCGGTGATGGGAACGCTGTCGTGGCTGGCGTCGCTGGCCGATTCGAGCGGCAACCTTCCGCACCGGATAGCACGCGCCTGGTCGCGCATCCTGATCTGGGTAAGCGGGCTGCGGGTGACGGTCGAGGGGCTGGAGAGGATCGATCCGAGCCGGAGCTACGTCATCGCCTCGAATCATCTGAGCCTGATGGATACGCCGCTGGTGCTGGCTTACCTGCCGCTGCAATTCCGCTTCTTGGCCAAGCGGAGCCTGTTCCGGGTGCCGTTCATTGGCGGGCACCTGAAGCGGGCGGGCCACGTGGCGATTCCGAGGGAGGATGCGCGCGGGTCTCTGAAAGCCATGGCGGAGGCGGCGCGGATGATCCAGCAGCGGGGCGTTTCGGCCTTGGTGTTCCCCGAAGGCGGACGCTCGATGGGCCGTTTACAGGAGTTCAAGGAGGGCGCGGCATACATCGCGATCAAGGCGGGCGTCCCGCTCGTGCCGGTGGCCATCCAGGGGACCCTGGAAGTACTGCCGATGGGGTCGGTGACGGTGCGGCCGGGCAGGGTGCGGATGCAGATCGGGGAGCCGATTCTCACCGCCGGGATGCGGCTTCCGGATCGGACGGCGCTGACCGCTGAGCTGCGGGCGCGGATCGAGCGGATGCTGGCCGAGGACGGCCCGACTTGCAAAGATAGCCGGGTTTTGTAAATTCAGGTTCGGAACTCTGGTCCGAAATTGACAAGGCCGGACGGAGACGGCCATACTCCAGATAGGAGAGGCATCTCCCAAAACAGGAGGGTAAGTCATGTCGAGTCCCTATTCGCGCAGGAATCTTTTTCAGCTCGCATCGGCGGCCGCGGCTTCCATGCTGGCCAATCGCGGCGCCCTGGCGCAGCAGGCGCCTCAAGCGGGGGCGCAGCAGCCAGCGCCGGCCCGGGTTAAGCCGCCCGGAGGGGGCACAGCGCTGGGGGGCGGCCATCCCGACCCGTTCCCGCCGCTAGAACGCCGTTCCACGGTCGCTTTGGTGCGGGGGGAGGACCGCCGCAAGATTGTGTACGAGTCATTGAAGGCCATCGACGACCAGCTTCAGCCGCGGATGAAGAACAAGAAGTATGCGGTCATCAAGCCGAACAATGTCAGTACGACCAACCAGCTGGCGGCTACGCATGTGGACGCCCTGCGCGGCATCTTGGACTACTTTGAGGAACGGTTCCGCAAGCCGGTGGTGATCGCCGAGTCGTCCGCAGGCGACACGCTGCAAGGATTTGAGAATTTCAAGTACACCACGCTGCCCAGCGAGTATAAGAAGCTCAAGGTCAGCCTGGTGGACCTGAACCGCGAGGCGAAATACGTCCTTAAGCCCATCATCGACTACAACCTGCATCTGGCGCCGGTGCGGCTGGCGGCCCGCCTGTTCGATCCCGACGCGTTTGTGCTGTGCTCGGCGGTGATGAAGACACACAACATGGCGATTGTGACGCTTTCCGTAAAGAACATGGTGCTGGGCGCGCCCCTGCACTACGCTCCCGAAGAGAAGATCCGCTGGAACGACAAGCGCCGCTACCATGTGGGAATCCGGCAGAGCGTGTACAACATGTATCTGACGGCCCAGTTTATGCAGCCGCACTGGGGCGCAGCCATCATTGACGGCTACGAGGGCATGGAGGGCAATGGCCCGGCCAGCGGCACGCCGGTTCCGCACCGGATCGTGCTGGCTTCCACGGACTACATCGCTCTGGACCGGGTGGGCGCGGAGTGCATGGGCGTCGACGCCAACTGGCTGGGCTGGCTGAAATTCTGCGGCGAAGCCGGCGTGGGGCAGTGGGACTTGGCGCGCATCGACATCCGCGGGCCGAAGCTCGCCGAAGTCCAAAGGAAATACCGGCTGCATGCCGACATCGAGCGCGAACTGAAGTGGATGGGGCCGATGGAGGAGCTGCCGGTCAACCTGGGCTGGGTGACGCCTTTCGGCGAGCACAACACCGAGGCTTACGGCTAGCAGGCCAGGCAGCGGAGGGCAGATACACACCGCGCGGCAGCCGGGCCTCGCGTCGGGCGAATATGCGCTTGAGGACCAGCCAGGGCAAGCTGAAGGTGGAGCATAGCATCCTGGGTGGCGTCCGTGAGTTATTGGAGCGCCTGCTGGCGCAGACGCCCGAGATCCGCTCCGTGATTCCCGGAGTGATCCGGCCGGTGCGGGTCTCCAGGGGGGCCGTGCGGGTGCGGGTCACTTTGCCTACGGTCAACGGCTGGAAAGCCATCGCGTTGAGCGACGGCGCCCGGCAGGAGCTTTTCATCAGCACGGACCTTGACAAGGAACAATTGGAAGCCGCGCTGGAGCGGGCCCTGGCTTCGCTGCGCTGAGCGAGGCCGCTAGTGGTAGAGTAGTCGTTTGCCGGGCGGGGCGCCTGCCGGCTGCCCGGAGGGAACAGGAAGGAGGGATAGAAGCCAAACATGACCCGAATGAACCGACGCACATTTCTTGGCGCTGCCGCCGCTCTGGCGGCCCCCGCGGCGATGCCGGCCGCCCGGAAGAAGATTCCGATCGGGGTGCAGCTGTACTCGGTGACGAAGATCGCCGCCGGGGACCTGGCAGGCACGCTGGCCGGAATCAAAAAGATGGGTTACGAGGGCGTAGAATTCGCCGGCTACTACAGCTTTGCCGATAACCCCAAGGGACTGCGCAAGCTGCTGGACGACAACGGGCTGAAAGTCTGCGGGACGCACATCCAGTTGCGGACCATGGATGGTGACGGACTTAAGCAGACCATCGAGTTCAACCAGATCATCGGGAACCCCTATCTGGTTGTGCCTTCGCTGCCCAAGGAGAATACGGCCACGCTGGAGGCCTGGGCCAAGACGGCCGAGCGGTTCCGCGAGATCGCCGAGGTTGTCAGGCCGCTCAAGATGTACATCGGCTATCACAATCACACCGCGGAATTCACGCCGATGGAAGGGCAAATGCCCTGGGACGTGTTCATGACCAAGGCCGGTCCGAACGTCTTCGGCCAGCTCGACATCGGCCACTGCCAGCGTGCGGGCGCCGATCCGGTGGCTTACCTCAAGAAATACCCGGGACGGGCCATCACGGTTCACATCAAGGAGTTCCATCCGGACCGCCGGGACGCCCTGGTGGGCGAGGGCAAGGTCGACTGGCCCACCGTATTCGCCGCCTGCGAAAGTGTGGCGGGGACTCAGTGGTACATCATCGAGGAGGAAAGTCGGGCCTATCCGGGGTTGGAGGGCATCGAGAAGAGCCTCCAGAACCTGAAGAAGCTGCTGGGCTGAGGCCAGCGGGCGGTGGGGATCCGGCCGCGGGTCAGTCCAGCGGCCGGATCAGGATGTTCTTGTAGTAGACGGTGCTGCCGGGGTCGTGCCCTTGCAAGGCGATGGTCCCGGAGCTGATGCGCCTCTGGGGAAAGCCACGGGTTCCTTTCCAATCCGGGGGCTGGGTCCAGCGGACGACCTCTTTGTCGTTTACCCGCACCGCGATGGTGTCGCCTTTGACGACGATGTGTTCGGTGAACCAAACGTTGTCAGGCACGAGCTTTTCGGTGACGTCCTGGACTTCGTACAGGCTACCTGTGCGGCGGGGGTCTTTGTCGTAAGAATTGTTGACTTGGATTTCGAAGCCTTTGGACGGCCAGCCTTTGTCTTGATACGCCGTGTGGATGTAGATGCCGCCGTTGGCTCCGGGCAGGGTCATCACATCGACTTTGAGCTCGAAGTTCTTGAAATTGGCGTTGCGGACGGGGTCAACGTAGAACAGGTGGCTGCGCGGGCCTTTGGCCACGATGGCGCCGTCTTGCACGCTGAACGTGGAGGGATTCTCGCTGGCCTTCCATCCGTCGAGGTCTTTGCCGTTAAACAGAGAAACCCAGCCCTGGTCCGCGGCGGGCAAAGGCATGAAGGCAACCGCAAGAACAAGCAAAGAAACCAACCTTGCCATAGCGATGCCCATTCTACCGGAAGCGGCGCGGCGCCCGCCAACCGCTAAGCAATCGGGATGCGGGACTTGTTCACTTCGAGCCACGCGTCAAAGGTCTGGAGCGAGGGATTCAGCCGCCGGGACAATTCGACGCTACGCGCTTTGCAGAAGTCTGCGGCGAAATCGCGGTTGAACTGAAACATGTTGCCGATGTCCTGGGCCCCTGGAAAGCCGAGGCCGCGGAAGGCCTCGGGGTCCATGGCCTCGTAGACCACTTCGGCGCCGAGAGCGCGGCTGAGGGAGGCGGCCATATCGGCTCCGCTCAGGTGCTCGGCGGCCACCCCTACCGTCCTGCCGGTGAACTCCGGACCGCTGCGGAAGATGCCATAGGCGCACTTTCCGATGTCTTCGACGGCGATGCCCGGCAGCTTCTCGCTGCCCATCGGAAAGGCGATGGCGAGCTTGCCGCCGGGGGTTCTGCGGGGGCCCATGCCGAAATAGATGAAATTCTCGAAGTAGAAGGAGGTGAGCAGGAAGGTCACCGGCAAGCCGGCTTCGAGAAAGAAGCGGTCCGCCTCGCCTTTGGCGTCAAAGTGCGGGACTTTGTACTTCCCCATTAACGTGGGCATGCGATTGTCGTCGAGGGGCACCCACCTGCGGGTGTCTTCGAGCGTGGACCAGATGACGTGACGAAGACCGGCCGACTTGGCGGCGGCGGCCATATTGGCGGCCTGGGTGGTTTCCCGTTCGGGCGAGAAGTGCTCCCAGAAATTGGTCACGCAGAAGGCACCGTAAGCGCCGTCAAAGGCCCGCACGAGGCTGGCGGGGTCGTCGAGGTCGGCCTGGACCACCTGCGCGCCGAGCTGCGCCAGCTCCTGCGCCGTGGGGCTAGACGGCTTGCGGGTTAGAGCGCGGACGGCAAAGCCGCCTTCCGGATCGCTCAGAATCGCGCGAGCCAGACCACCGCCTTGGGCTCCCGTGGCTCCCACAACCGCAATGATTCTCTTGTTTTGCATTTCCCCTCCTTCTCATGGGATGCCCGGCAAGGAACTTCGATGCTTCTCTTAAGACCCACCGCCGGGGGAACTTCCGCCGATGAGTCTAAGGAAGAGCGCTTCGAGCAGGAGGCGGCAAGCCGGTGAGCCGGAATTGTTTCATCGCAAGAACACTGAAGTTGGCGTTCGGAAAGGCAGCCAAGTGGGGAGCAATGCGGCCCTGGCGCTGGAGCCTTGGCAAGATTGAGCTTCGGTGTTTCCAAGAGTTGTTCTTGCAGTCTCCGGCGGCCCAAATGTTGGTGGCGGACGGGACGGTCGCGGCCTGCAACCCGGCTTGTGAGGTTTTGTTCGGCGCTGCGCCGGGGATGTTGAGCGGGAGGCGGGTGGAAGAACTGGCGCCGGAGCGTCAACCGGGAGGGATGTCCACGCGCGCCGTGATGGGTGCTGTGCTGAAGCAAGCTGCCGTGCAGGGCCAGGCGCGTACGGAACTACAGTGCCGCCGCTGGGAAGGATCCCATTTCTGGTGTGAAGTCACGGTGAAACCCACGACCGTGGGGGGCGAGCAAGCCGAGTTGGTGGCGTTGCGGGATCTTTCCGTGCAAAAGCGGACCGAGGAGGCGCTGAAGAGAGATGAGGCGCGTTTCCGTTGTTTTGCGGAGATTATTCAGCACCCGGCCGGAACACTCAAAGAGTTCTTGGGTTTTGCCCTCGAGCGGGCAGTGGATCTGACCGGCAGCCGCGTGGGCTTCCTTTTCTTTTACGACCCGGAGAGCAAGACGTTCACGCTCAACACGCATTCCAGCCAGGCGGAACGCGAGTGCAAGATCCCGGTTTCCGGGCCGGTTAAGCATCTGGACAAGACCGGGATCTGGGGTGAAGCGGTGCGCCAGCGGCGGCCGGTCCTCGTGAACGATTTTCAGGCGCCGAATCCGCTCAAACGCGGATATCCGGAAGGGCACGTTCACCTGGAGCGCTTCATGGCGGTACCGGTGTTCCGCAATGGAGAGGTCGCCGCGGTGGTGGGCCTGGGGAACAAAGCGGAAGACTACGGTCCAAGCGATGTCGAGCAGCTCCGGCTGCTGATGGAGATGATCTGGAACGTCGTGGACCGGCTGAAGGCGGAAGAGGCGCTGCGCCGGAAGAGCCAGGAGCTGGAGGACTTCTTCCAGTCGAGCTTGGATCTTTTGTGCATTGCGGATTTCGAGGGCCACTTTGTACGGTTGAACCCACAATGGGAAATGGTGCTCGGCTACCGCAGGCAAGAGCTGGAGGGGCGGCTATTCTTCGATCTGGTGCATCCGGAGGATATTCGAGCGACCCGCTCCGCGATGGAACACCTAAAGAGCCAGCAGCCCTTGCTGAACTTTGAGAACCGGTATCGCTGCAAAGACGGCAGTTACCGCTGGATTGAATGGCGGGCGCAGCCGCGCGGGGATTTGATCTACGCCGCGGCGCGGGACGTCACCGAAAGAAAGCGGATGGAACGGGAGCTGCGGGAAGCCAACCGGCAACTGGAACAGGCCATCGAACGCGCCAACCGGCTGGCGGAGGAGGCAGCGGCGGCGAGCGCGGCCAAGAGCGATTTTCTGGCCCACATGAGCCACGAGATCCGGACGCCGTTGAACGGGGTTCTGGGAATGCTCCAGTTACTCATGGTTACCGAGCTCGACGAGGAGCAGCAGCGGTTCGCACAGGCGGCGGCCGCCAGTGCGGAGAGTCTGCTGGCTCTATTGGAAGACATCCTGGATCTGTCCCGGATCGAGGCCGGCAAGCTGCGGCTGGAACCGGAGGATTTCGAAATCCGGGACCTTCTGGAGAGTGTGACAATGGCGATGTCGCATGGCATCGCACAAAAGGGGCTGGGCTTGCATCTGGAGGTGGATCCTCAAATGCCGCGGGTTCTCCGGGGGGATCCCAAGCGGCTGCGGCAGGTTCTCACCAATCTAATCAGCAATGCGATCAAGTTTACGCCGGCCGGCCAAATTCGGATCTCGGCGCGGCTCGAGTCGGAAAGCGATGAAGAGGTGGTGGTGCGCTGCTCGGTGAAGGACACGGGCGTCGGGATCCCGGAGGAAAAGATCGGACTGCTGTTTCAGAAATTTACCCAACTGGACAGCTCCACCACAAGGAGCCAGGGCGGCGCGGGACTGGGACTCGCCATCTCGAAACAGCTCTGCGAACTGATGGGCGGCGAGATCGGCGTGACCAGCATGGTGGGGGAAGGCTCGGAGTTTTGGTTCACCGTACGTCTTGGAAAGGTGCTGGAGACAGGAAGGAGCGGCGAGAGCGGGCCCGTGCGGAGCACGGCCGAATCGCATAATCCGGGCGTTGCGGAAGGGCGGCCCGTGCTGCGCGGGGAGGGGATGCGTGTGCTGGTGGTGGAAGACAACCGGGTGAACCGGGAGGTCGCACTGGAGATGCTGAGGCGCCTGGGGGTGGCCGCGGAGGCTGCGGAAAACGGCGTAGACGCGCTGTGCAAGTTGAGGGAGCGGCAGTACGACCTGGTGCTGATGGACGTGCAAATGCCGTTGATGGATGGCTATGAGGCCGCGAGGCGAATTCGCGCGCCCGGTTCCGGAGTCAAGAATCCAAGCGTGCCCATCATCGCGCTTACGGCCCATGCCCTGGCGAGCGACCGCGAACGGTGCGTTGCGGCCGGGATGAACGATTACCTCTCTAAACCACTGCGGTTTTCGGTGCTGGCGGAAACGGTCCAGCGCTGGGCGGGCCGGTCCTCCACGCCTCCGGCGAAGGCGGGCGGAGAAGGCCGCCACGAAGCGCGCGAGACGTTGCTGCGGCAGGCGTTGTTGGCCCGATTTGCCTACGACAGAGAGTTGGTGCGCACCGCGATTGAAGCCTTTTTGGCGGACACGCCTTGCCAACTGCGCGCCCTGCGGGAAGCTTTGGAACGGCAAGACCGCGCGGAAGCCGAACGGGTGGCGCACACGATCAAAGGTTCGGCATCCTATGTGGGCGGGGAAGGCCTGAGCGCCGCCGCCGCTCAGATCGAGCGGACCCTGCGCTCGGGCGGCTGCATGAAGCCAGAGGAGTGGCTGGCGGAGCTGGAGTCGCTGTATGCGCGCCTTCGCGCCGAGCTGAGTAGCGAGCGCTGGGAAGACGCCGGCGGAGCGAGGACCGTGGCGAAAGCTTTTGGCGCAGAGGACGACGCCCGCCCACGGGCGGGCTGAGTTCAACCCAGCAGGAAACGCCTTCGCAGAGTCCGGAGCCGGGCATAAAGGGAGGGGCAATACTGAAAGAAACGGTGCCGGGCGCGGACATATGGGTGGGCAAAGTTGCGCGCGAGTTCACGCGCCCGTTGCTTTTCGGGGCCTTCTTGCCGCTGGGCCGAGGCGAAGATTTCGGGCAAGCACCGGCTATTCGTTCGCCAGTCCCATGAGGCTTCCGCAAGTTGCCGGGCGGCGCGTTTGCGGGGTGGGATTTCTTGCGGATTCCCGGCGCAGCGCCGCACCGCGCCGGCGAAAGCGGCGAAATCCGGTTCGCACTGGGGCCAGTAGTAGCCATCGGAGCGCTGGGAAGCGGAAGCGGCCGGTACGAGCCAGGAGCAACTTGCGTCTGTGAATTCGTTCATGGGCGGCACATCGGTGGTGATAGCCGGAAGCCCCGCGGCCAGCGCCTCGCATAAGGTCAGGCCGATGCCATCCAGGCGGGAGGGGTAAAGGTAGACATCTCCCCGGTGGTAGAAGCCAGGAAGCGGAAACGTGCCCGTGATGAGCTCCAGCGTGCCGCTGTCTTCAAGCCTTCGAATCAAACGGCGCAGGGAAATGAAAACACGCCTCAGGTTGACTTGGGAGTGCACGAGGAGGCGGGCTGCGCCGCTCAGCGGCTCGAAAGCGCGCAGCACGAGGTCGGTTCCCTTGCGATGCGGATCCATGCCGGCCGAATGAAAGAAGGTAACCCGGGGAGGGTTGACGAGTTCGAAGGTTGCGGGCCGGATGAGATCGAGGTTTGTTCCCCAGGGGACATAGTGGCAAGCGGGATGCCATTCGAAGACGCTATGGTGGCGGCGGGTGTTGGCGATCAGAAAATCGTACAGGCCGAACAGAGGAACCGTGGCGCGGGTGTAGTAGTCGAGGTAGCAGCCGGTCACGATGCCGAGCTCGTCGCACCACTGCACCGGCGGCCACCAGCGCTGTTCGTTAAAGAGCACGACTTCGATGCGGTTGGACTGGATCCAGCCGAGAAAAGACTGCCGGTCGAGGGCGGTGGGGATTAAGAGAGACGATCCGGGATCCCATGTGACGAAAGGGCCATCCCAGCGGGGATCTCCGCGGCCGCTCAACTCTCCGCCGCGTCCGAAGATGAAGACCTGGTGGCCGGCTTGCAGCGCCTCGCAAAACTGGCGGGAAACGTAAGCCGCGCCTCTCTCAAACCAGGTGGTGACTATGCCCACTCGCCGCATGAAAATCTCTAAATCGGGTTATCGTCCCAGTAGTTGCGGGGCTATAGAGTGGGGCAGTTGCCGTTGGCGGCCGGGCTGTGGTGTCATGTCTTTTCCCATGGACGCCGCCAACGCAACCTTGCCTCGCGCGGAAAAGCCCACGCGGGTTCGATACTGGGTGATCCTCTTCTCAGTCACGCTGGCTGTTTTAGCATACATCGACCGGGCGTGCATCTCCATCGCCGCGCGTTTCATCCGTGAGGACCTGAACTTGACCACGGTCCAGATGGGATGGGTGTTTTTCGCTTTTGCGCTGGCCTACGCCCTGTTCGAGATCCCAGGTGGTTGGATGGGGGACTGGCTGGGACCGAAGCGGGTGTTGATCCGGATCGTGCTGTGGTGGAGCTTCTTTACGGCCGCCACCGGCTGGGTCTGGAACTACGCCTCGCTGCTGGTTACGCGATTCCTGTTCGGGATGGGAGAGGCCGGGTGTTTTCCGAACCTGACCAAGGCCATGACCATCTGGCTGCCGCAGCGCGAGCGGGTGAAAGCCCAGGGGATCATGTGGACCTTTGCGCGCTGGGGCGGGGCGTTTACGCCGCCGCTGATGGCGGCCACGATCCTCTGGATGGGCTGGCGCTGGTCGTTTGTGTTTTTCGGGAGCCTGGGACTGATCTGGTGCGCAATTTTCATCGCTCTCTTTAAGGACAACCCCCGTGAGCACAAGCGTGTCAATGCGGCGGAGTTGGCCTTGCTCGAAGGCGCCGAGAAGGTCGCCGCCGGCCATGCGCGGCCTCCCTGGCGCAAACTGGCGACTACCCCCACGGTCTGGATGCTCTGGGCGCAATACTTTCTCATCTCGTACCCGTTTTATTTCTACTTGACCTGGCTGCCGACCTACTTGATGGAGGGGCGGGGGCTGGACTTGGCGCAGGCCTCGAAGTTCGCCGTCTTTCCGTTGTTGTTCGCGGGGGCAGGTTCGCTGTTTTCCGGGATGATCTCGGGCCGGGTGGCGCAGTGGCTGGGCAGCGTGAGCCTGGCCCGGCGCACGCTTGGCTTCACCGGCTTTCTGGTGGCCGGGCTGTTCGTGCTGCTGCACATCCAGATCGGGAACATCTGGCTGGCGATGCTGGCGCTGGGGGTGGCAACTTTTTTCCACGACATCACGACGCCCGGCGCCTGGGGCGCCTGCATGGACGTGGGGCACAAGTACGCCGGGACCTTGTCCGGCTCGATGAACATGATGGGGAACTTCGGCTCGATGATCTCGCCGGTGGCGATGGGCTACATCCTGCGCTACACGGACAACAACTGGACCATCTGCCTTTACAGCGTCGCGGCGGCGTACCTGCTGGGAACCCTGTGCTGGCCCTTCATGGACCCGGTGACGCCGCTGGAGCAAAGGGGCAAGTCCGCGGCCAGCGCCCGCTGAAACTGTCCTCAGACTAGATCGTTTCCCCCGAAAGGCTCTGAGTTCTCTCTGGCGTAGGACTCCCGGCGTGCGCGCACGCTCCACGCTCAAGTTGCGCCCGGCAGCGTAAGTCTGGGGATATAGGCCACTCCGCGGCCGGCGAGGTTATGACCGCGTAGGGTCAGCGAAGCAAGCGGCGGGGCTTGGGGACTTCAACCAGCCGGGAGGATGGGGCAGGTTCGGGCAGGGCTGCCGCCTCGGTCAGCATGTCCAGCTCACGCTCGATCCATTGCGATAGGGGAATGTTGCGAAAACAGACCCGCTCCTGCAAAACCAGGCACTTACGGTGGGCGCCGGGCGCCTCCAGCTCCCGGACGAAGCGCCGCTCCTCAACCCGGACATCGGCCAGAAACTCGTCCAGGGCCTGCCTGCGCGCCTCCGCGCGCGCGGCCCGGAGGCGGTCCTCAACTGCCTTCTGCTGGTTGAGCAGCTCCGTGCGCACTTCCGCCAGTTGCTCCCGCTCGCGCGCCAGCGCGGCTTCATGTTTGGCCTGGGCCACAATGTAGGCCAGCGCGCCGGATCCCAGCGCCGCTACAAAGGGCAAAGCGATCCACAAGACTTCCGTCATGGGACGGATGCGGCCTCCCTGTTCTACATCGGACGCTGTGGCCGCGGCCGATGTCATCACAGTGAGATTGAAGGCTGGATTCAGGGATACGCCTTAGCGATCAGTGCGGCCTGCGTCCGTTGCTTGGATATCGCAAGGCTAGCGGCCAGATCCAGCGGTCCGGGCCACTGTCAGGCTCGACTACAATGGCGGGAAGGTTTGATTTTTAGCAGCGGGAGAATCGGAATGCTACGTCGGTTGATGCATGCCGGACGTCCGAGGAGACGAGCGGATGCCTGAGGGCGGCGCGCGACAGGGCGGGTCCGGCCTGCGGCGGGAAGTCTGGGTTGTCGCCGCCTTGTCGCTGATTTCAGCTTACTTTTTCTTCTTTGAATACTTGCCGCCGTTTAAGAGGGTGTATTTGTGGTCGGATATTGCCGGCTATCATTATCCGCTGCACTTGTACGCATTTCAATCCCTAAAAGAAGGCCGACTGCCAGAGTGGGACCCTTCGATTTACTGTGGGATTTCCTATATTGGCAACATCCAGGCGGCGCCGCTTTACCCGATGACGTGGCTGATGTACGCCGCGGCATGGGGTTCGCAGCGGTTTCCTTTCAAAGTCTTCGAAGCCTTCACCTTCTTGCATGTCTGGATCGCTTTCCTGCTGTGTTATCTCTGGCTGCGGGACAGGGCCGGGAGGCTGGCCGGCGCCTTGGGAGCGATGGCGTTTGCCAGCGGAGGGTTCATGATGCATCAGATGTTGCATCCGGGGGTGGTGGGCGTGCTGGCGTGGCTGCCGCTGGGGCTGTGGGGCATCGACCAGGCCGCGCGAGGCCGGGACTGGCTTCCCCTTTGGAAAGTCTCCGCGGCCTCGGCGCTCTCGTTTTTGGCAGGATACCCCGCAGCCTGGATCGTCAACTGCGCCGCGTTGCTGCTGTACGCCGCAGCGGCGCGCCCCTGGTGGAGCTTGTGGCGGGTGTGCGCCGCGCTGGGGGCTTCGCTAGCCTTGGCGGCAGCGCAGCTTCTGCCATCGATGGAGGCAAGGTCTTTAATGGCGCAGGAGTTCAAGTATGGTCCTGGGGCTTATGGCTGGCGCGCCCTGCTTGCCTCCTACTTTACCCCCAACTATCTTGATTACAATCCGGGACATGGGACGACCTACGAGCCAGGGTGTTTCTACTTCTACCTGGGCGTCCCGGCGGTCTTTGGTTTGATTTGGGCGGCGTGGCGCCGGAGGCCCAGGCCGTACCTCCCAGCTCTGGTGACGGCGGCCGGGGGGCTGGCGCTGGCGAATCCGCCTCACTGGTTCATTGGGCTGATTTCGCGCCTGCCCACACTCAACACGGCCATGCAGCCATTTCAGTTTCATGGCGCCGTGGCCGCGGCTGCGGCGCTCGTCACGGCGATTAGCGTTGAGGATTTTCTCGCGCGGGCCAAGCGGGGGGAAGGACGGAATCTCTCCTGGACGGCTGGATTCGCGATTGCGGCGCTGGGGGCCTGGGCGGGACGGCAGCTGTTGATTTGGACGGAGGGCGGGCGGTTTGCCGCCGGCTGGCGGTCGGCGGCGGAAATGGGTGTCCTGTTGGTCTTGTTCGCGGCGGGGATGTTTTGCCTGCGCAGGAGCGGCGGCCGAGTGCGCAAGGCGCTGGCTGTAGTGCTGCTGGCCGCCGTGGCGGTGGACTACCGGGTGTATGGCTCCGGGCGGTGGTTCAACGCCATGGAAGGGGACGTGGATGAGCAGCAGCCCCTCGAAGGGATGGGCGGCGTGGATGATGCTGCCTACCGCGAGATGCGGGCCAACCGCCACTACCGGGTCATCTCAGCGGAGGGCGAGGGACCGGCCGGGACCGAATACCGGCGATGGGGCCTGGCGACGCCGGAAGGATTCGATCCGTTTCTTCCGGCGCAATACAAGGCCGCGATCGAACAGTGGGTTCTCTTTCACACCAACCGGCTGTTCCACACGGACTGGAAGAACCGGGAGATGATGCAGACCCTCGGAGTGCGCTATGCGCTGGCCCGGAGCGGCAGTGCGGCGGACCAAGAACTGGCCGCACATCCGGATTACCGCCGGATCGGCGCCGAGGACATTTTCTGCCGCGTCTACGAGTACCGGTCGGCGAAGCCGCCCTTTCGGTGGGAGCAAGCCGGCGCCGAGGCGACGGTCCGGCTCGTGAAGTGGGAACCTGCCCGGCGGGAGTTCGATCTGGACTCGCCGCAGGGCGGCCGGTTCGTTCTTGTGGAGCAGTTCTTCCCAGGGTGGAAGGCTACGGTGGACGGGGTGGCAGTCAAGATCGAGCGCGCGGGCGGCGCCTTTCAGTCCGTGGAGCTTGGGCCCGGGCGTCATCATGTGGTCTTTGAATTCCGTTCCCGCGGATTCCGGCTTGGGTTGGGGATCAGCCTCGCAGCGGTGCTGGCTTGGGCTGCGGTTGCGGGAAAAGCCAGGCGGAGGAGGAAACTGCGGGTGACACCCGCCAGTCCGCCGGGACTATAGACCTCTTTGGGAGCCGTCGATTTTCTGGCCGGTGACGAAATTGGCTAAGAGCGCCAGATGGAAGGAGGTGTCCCGGAAGGTGAGAAGGCCGAGGAGTGCGCCGCTCAGAACGCGGGCGAGGGCGCGCAGGCGGAACCTCCAGCCTTGCCAGGCGCCGTAGTGTTTGCCGGTCCAGACGGCTGCGCCGAGGAAACGGTCCGCGGCGAGCAGCGCGCGAATGGCGGGGGACGGCGGGATTTGGCGCTCCTCAGCCGCGAGCCGGACAGGAAGGAAGGGAAGCAGCAAAATCTGCTTTCCCGCTTTCCGGAGGTGCGTACAGATTTCGAGATCCCACCAGTGCTCTCCGTAACGCTCGTCGAGAAAGCGGATAGCTTTGAGGAAGTAGGCGCGGACCAGCAGAGTAGGAGGATGGACGAAGTCGACTTCGGAGGGGCGGTCCGCTGGCGGAGCGGCCCAATCCGCGAAATCGCCATCGTTGCAGGCCCGGAAGAGTTCATTGGGAAGGGGCAGCGGATGAATCCGGGTCAAAGGGCGGCCTTCCGGCGAGGCGGCCAGAGGGCAGATGGCGGCAGCGCCGGTTTCTTCCAACTTCGCAAGCAAGGCGGGGATTGTGCTGGGATCCACGAGCGCCGGCGGGTGGAGGATCAGGAAGAATTCCCCTCGGGCGGTGCGCATGGCGATATTGAGCGCTTTCACCATGCCGAAGTTGCGGGGCAGCCGGTGCAGATGGAGAGATGGAAACTCAGCGTCCAGCCGCGGGCAGTCGTCCAGAGAGCCGTTGTCGACCAGCAGAATCTCCAATTCGGGGCGGTTGGCGGATCGTTCGAGGGACTCCAGACAGGCGCGGATGGCGGGGGCGTTGTTCCGGGACACCAGGATGACGGACACTCGGGGTGAGGCGTCTTGTGCGGGAGTTTGTTCCATGGGAAGAGAAATGATACCGCAAAGGAGAATCGCTTGAGGCTGGAGCGGGCGGCGCGGCATTTCCTACGGCCGATCTTCTTGTGCGCTTTGGCCGCCTTTTGGGCCATCCGGGGCGGCGCGGCTGCGCCTGTCATCCAGGCGATCCGGGTGGAGAACCTGGCGGGTTCCATCTCGGCGGCACCCACCCCGGCGGATCAGGTCAGCTACCGAATCGATCCGCCCGAGGCCCGCGCTTCCTGCCGAGAGCAATGGCAGGAGGAATCACAGACCTTGCTCGTGCGATGCCGCCAGGGGGGACCGGCGCTGAATGTGGCGGTAGAGTTGCCCGTCGGAACCGGATTCGCCGCCGTCACGACGAACGGCGCGATCTCGTTTCGGGGCTTATCGCCCGAGGTCAGTTTGAGCACGGACACCGGGGACCTGCGCATCGCCGTGCCTTGGTCCTTGATGCGCTTAAGCGGGTTTTCCCTGAGCCGCCCCAAGCGCGTTACGGCGGCTCGGGGGATCTCGGTGCGGACCTTCGATCAGCCGGGGCAGTGGTTGATTGTCGCCGGCAGCAGCCCCACCCCGGAGCTGCCGCTGGAGGGGGCTTATTTTGGCGAAATCCGGATCCGCGGTGGATCGCCGGGACGGCTGGAACTGGAGCAGATGGCGGTGCCTGCCTACTCCTGGGTAAAGCCCCCCTCGGAAGCGGCCCCGATGCTTCAAGCCTGGCTGAAACGGGGAGCGCAACCGGTAAGACGGGGGCTGGCCGCCGCGCCTCCGCCCAAACCCGCCGGATCGGGCAGCGACTCAGGACTGCCCGTTTTCTCTGCCGAGGTTCGCATGGTAAACCTCACGGTGTCCGTCACCGGCCGGGACGGCCGCCCGGTGACCGGGTTGAACCCAGAGGACTTCGAGGTCCTCGAGAATGGCGCCGTTCAGCCGTTGGCCTCGGCCCAGTCCGGGGAAGCTCCGTTCAACCTGGCGCTGTTGTTGGACTTGAGCGGGAGCACCAAAGGCTACCGGGAGGCGATGAAGGAGGTGGCGCGGCGTTTCGCGGGCATCGCGCGGAACCAGGACAAGGTGGCCATCTACGCTTTGGGCAATAGCCTGTTTTATGTTCTATCCCGCCTCACCAACAACCGCGAAGCGCTGCTGGAGAAGATTGACGCGATCCCGCCTGTGGAGGGGCAAACGCCGCTGTATGACACCATCTATCTGGCGTGCGCCGAGGAGCTGCTGGAGCGTAGCGCGGAGCGGAACGCCCTGATTGTGATCACCGACGGCGTGGACAGTTCCTTGAGCAAGATTCCGTCGGCGGGACGGTCGCGGATCGCGCCGGCGGCGCTGAGAGATGCGGCCAGCCGGATGAATGTGCTGATCTATCCGGTGCTGACGGGCACCGATGATTGGCCGCTGTTTGCAGCGGCGGCGCGAAGGAACTTGGTTCAGGTGGCGCAAGCCTCCGGCGGCCGAACCTTTGAGGCGAAATCCGTCGAGGCCATGGATCCGGTGTACGCGCAGGTGGAGGAAGAGTTGCGCAGCGTCTACACGCTCAGCTACTACCCTCGGAATCAAGACTTTGACGGGCGCTGGCGGCGGCTCCAGGTCCGGGTTAAGATCCCTGGGCTGAGGGTGAGGACGCGGGACGGGTATTACGCCTGGTGAAGTCGAGACCTACTTCACGGCCAGAACGGAATCTTCGGGATCGAGCAACACAGCCTGAGGCGCCTGCCGTACCGCCAGCGAGATTGTGACCGGCTCGCTATCGGTGCGGATCCAGCGGGTGAGCGGCTTGGCGCCTCGGAAGCGGATCTCGAGAGGAACCAGGGCGCTGAAATCATCGTCCACGCCGGATTGCGTCACCTTGATCTCCAGCCGCAGCGCCGGCGCCTTGCCGCGGAGGTTGTGCGCCAGTTTGATGGTAGGGATGCCGGTGGAGTAGACCCAGTTGTCAAAGAAACTCTCGAGTTTGGGGTCCGGGTCCCCGGGCGGCGTGAATTCGGCCGCCAGAGCCCGGAACTGCTCAGTGGAGAGGGGGCTCTGGCGGTAGCGTTTCACCAGCTCCCCGAGCATCGCCAGAAACCGCTCATCGCCGAGGCGGCGGCGCAGCATGTGCATGATCCAGGAGCCTTTCTCGTAAGTGATGGCGCGCCAGGCATCCGGGGCCGTAGAGCTGATGAGGCGCGGTCCCCAGACGATGGGTCCCATCGACTCCAACGTCCGGTCTGCTTCCACCTTGGTCAAGAGGCGCTTCCGATACTCAGAGAGCGCGGTTTCCACAGCTTTGGGGCCGCGGCGCTTCTCCAGGTACAGCAGCGCGGAGTAATTGGCCAGCGCCTCCATGATCCAGGCATCCTGATCACTGGCGGAGGCTACCGTATTGCCCCACCACTGGTGGGCGATTTCGTGCGCCTGGAGGATATCGGAGTAGAACAATTCCTGGAACTCGCCCCGCGCGCCGGCAGGGCGCAAGTTGGGGTGGAGGTAGGAGACCGTTGAGAGATAGACCAGGCCGGGGAACCCCTGTCCGAACGCGCCCGGGATGGGCGAGACGGTCAGGGTGCGGGTGGGCGGCGGGCCGAAGACGGAGGCCATGAACTCGAACGCCGCAGCGACCTCCTGAGCAAGCTCCCTGAGCCTCGCCCCCGGGTTGGGCAGCGGCGGCGGAGGTGCAATGACATCGACTTGGACGGGAGTGCGGGCGCCGGACCGGACCGTGGGGGGCCAGGCAGGCGTCAGCACAACAGTCGGAGGCGGGGCGGGCGGCCGGAGGCCGGGCTCCACTTTCTTGTTGGCGTAGACTTCGATGCGGTAGGAATCGCGGTTGAGGGTGACGCGCTCATAGTCGCCCAGGTTGAAGCCGAGCACCCGCACCGGCGTGGACAGGACACGCCGCACCACGTTCCATTCCTCCTCTTCGCGCTCCTCGGCGACGTCGCCCGCCACCACCAGGTTTAGGCCCTTCGGGTAGCGGAAGGTGACGTCATACTGGGCGAAGTGCGCCATGACGTTGGGATACCAGTTGTCGCGAGATCCGACGTAGAAGACGTTGTTGCCGGCCGATTGGATCACCGTGCCTTCGTTGCGGAACTCGACCTCGTAGGCGCGGCCGCGCTCCAGGGGAGCGTCAAAGACCAGCAAGAAGATGCCTTCCCCGCCCCGGAGCAGGTTCTCGCGGACCGTGTCGCGCTGCACGAACTGGGCGGGGCGGCCGTCCACGGCGGCCGCGGTGAGCTGCATACGTGGAGACAGACTGAAGGCGGCTACACGGAGGCCGTCCGCAAGCGGGGTGAGCCGGACGCGGGTGTGCACCTTCAGGACCAACTCCGCATCGAGGACCGCATCGAGCCGGTAGTCGCTCAGTTGGAAGGGTTCCGGCGCGCGGGCGCGCGCTCGCTTGCGGAACGAGCGGGATTCGAAGCTGGTCCAGATGTCGAAGAAGGGATAGTTGTCGCGGTAGCCGACGCGTCCTAATACAATTTGCTCACGGCGCTCCGGGTCGTAGATGACGTCGAAGTTCCCAAGGGTGTCGCCGCTGATGGCGGCGTAAAAGAAGCCCCGCTCGGGCGGCGCGCCGCCCAAGGTGTCGTACAAGATGCGGGTATGGAAGCTAGAGGTCAGGTTGCGGAGCACGCCGTTCCAGCGGTCCCGCAACGTGTGCCCCATTTCCGGGCTTTGGATCGGGCCGCCAGCGCTGTGGATCTGCCGGAGCAGCAGCTCTGCCGTATCGTCGGTGAAGAGCATCAGGGCCAGCCGGAAGTGTTCGTTGAGGTTGGGTGAGCCGGCGGCGCGGGCCAGGCTGAGCCGCTCGCTGCGGGTGGGAGGGAAAAGCAGAATCTCGGCATCCCCGCCGTCTTCCTGAGCCACAAAGACGGCGGAATAGCGGCGGCCGTTGATCTCCTCGCCGAAGGCCAGGTAGCCGTCAGTGAGGTAGATGCGGATGTCTTCCTTGGCGAAGTTCAGTTCCCGGACGCGGTAGCAGTGTTCCGGGTCGATTCCAGCGTCACGAATCCGGGCGGCCACCTCCGCCGCATCCGGTTCGGAAGCCAGCAGAAGCGGGCAGAGAGCGAGAAGCGACAGGCCCAGCCACCTCATACTTCCAGTGTAGCGGAAGGGCCCGTCCTCAAACGTTCAGCGCCAGAATGCCCACCAACGGCGACGCACGGGGGAAACCGGCAGGCGGCCGGCCGATATGGGTTCCCCAGAAAGCACTGCTGCGGGATGTTCGACGAACAGCCGCGTGGCAGTGGCTTGGCCCAGTTCCTTGGAGACCCACTCGAAAGCTTGATCCAGCCGCGGAGGGCGGCGGCGCAGGTCGTGGCCGTCGCTGGCCACGAAGTGAACCAGGCCCCGGCGGAGGAGCTCTATCGCGCAGCCTTTCGCGTTCCGGCCGAAGATCCCGAATAGCGACTGAGCCGTGACTTGCAGGAAGATGCCCTCCTGGACCCAGCTAGTGAGCACGCCCAACTGGCGCCGGAGGATCCCGTTGCGCTCCGGGTGCGTGATGATGACGAACAGGCGGGCCGCGACAAGCTTGCGCAGGGCCTCTTCGGTGCTCCGGATGGCCAGCAGATCGGAAAGTTCCACCAGCAGGTATCGCTTGTGGTTCACAGCGTACTTGGCCGGATGGGCGATGGCGTCTTGTACGTTCTCATAGTGGAGGTGGAAGTCGCATCCGTAGTGGATGCGGACCGCGCCGGCGCAGGCTTGATTCAGCTCCTCGATGCCCGCTTCCACCACGGCTGGGTCGAACGAATGGTGAAAGTCGCAGTGGGGAGAGGCGACGATATCGGTCGTCCCATGTTCGGCGGCCAACTGCACCATCCCTAAGCTGGTTTCCAGGTCTGGCGAGCCGTCATCGAGGCCGGGAAGGATGTGACTGTGGATATCAACCATCCGAATGGCCGTCCGCGGCCAGAGTGGACCTCAGATGAACATCTCTTCGTCGTGGGTCGCCCTCTCCACGGAGATCCGGCGGCCCCGGAACAGGACGCTTAGAGCGGTGGTCAGGCCCGCCGCCATCGCATTGATCTCGCGGATGGGCCGCAAGATCCCTTTGTTCAACAGGGCGATGGTTTCCTGGACTCGGCTCATCGTGTCGTCCAAGACCATCTCCACGCGGTCCATTTGGATCCGCGCACGGCTGGTGGCTTCTTCCAGCACTTCGTCGATCCGGACGAGCTGTTTGTGCGCCAAATCCAGGACGGTCTTGGACTTCTCGCTAACTTCCGAAATCTGCTTCCGGCTCACCGCCAGAGTTTCCTGCGCGGAGGCCACGAAAGATTCCACGTGGCTGGCGACCGCGTTGACTTGATCCCGGGTGACGCGGGAGGAACGGTAGACTCCAAATAAGAACAGAGCTTGCAGCACCAACGCGAGCGCAGAAACGACCACGGCGCTGGTGATCAGGTACAACAAAACATCAGGGCTCATCTGAGGTCCGCAGTCTCCTGGCTGGAGGAGGGCTTAGTTCAACCTTCCGAGGCTTGAGGCTCGCCTGGAGCCTTCTCGGCCACGGCCTCCCGGTAAGCCTGCTTGCCGGCCTCGACGGCCGCCGCCAGTTGCTCTTTCTGGCGCGCCAGAGTCGTCTTGCCCTTCTCCACCATCTCCGTGGCGGACTCGTAGAGGGCTTCTCCTTTTTGCTTCAGGTAGTCGGCGCCCTCCCCGGTTTTGGTCCGGATCAGGGTCCGGGTCTGTTCGCCGCTCTGGGGCGCAAACAGAATCCCGACGGCCACGCCGATCCCGAAGCCCAAGAAGAAGTAAGGAAACTTGCTCTCTTCAGCCATGACAACTCCTTTCTGTGTCGCTTCCGGTGCCTCCATCCGCATACTAACATAGAGAAGCTCACCATGGCTCAGCGAAAAAACGTGAAACTGGTGGGGGAGGCGTTGTGGCAGTATGCTCTGCGCGCGCTGGGGCGGCGGGCTCATTCGGTTGCGGAACTGCGGGATAAGCTGCGAGGCAAGGCCGAGAGCATGGCCGAGGCGGATCAGGTGCTGCGGCGCCTGAAGGAGTCGGGCTACCTCGACGACCGGCGTTTCGCAGCCTCCTTCGCCGAAGTTCGGTTAACCTCCCAAGGGCTGGGCCGCAGCCGTGCGCTCCGCGAATTGCGCGCGCGCCGGGTGGCCCCGGCGGTGGCGGAACAGGCGGTCCGGGAAGCTTACAAGGATGTGGACGAGGTGGAGCTGATCCGGAATTTTTTGGCGCGCAAGTTCCGCACCGTGCGGCTGGAGGAACACCTGCAAGACCCTCGCCATCTCGCCGCGGCCTATCGCAAGCTCCGGCTGGCCGGCTTCAGCGCGGGCAACTCCATCCGGGTACTGAAACAATACAGCGAGGAGGCGGATCAGTTGGAGGAAACAGAGGAGGCCGGTCCGGAAGAAGAATGACGGGAACCGCGGTTTCTGGCCGCGCGGCTACTTCACCTCAATGCGGACCGGGATCTCCTGCTCGGCGGGCGTTACGACCACGACCAAAGCGGTTGCGCCTGGTTTGCTGTCCGCCGCAGCCAGGTACGTGATGCTGAGCGTGGCGCTCTCGCCTTTCTCCAGATTCTCTTTGTCCAGGGAGATCTCAAAACCCGGGAGTTTGGCAGGCCGCAAATCCAAACGCACCCCGCCGGGGAGCCGGTTGGCCAACTGGATGCGCTCCGTGCTTTTGGTTCCCGCCGCGAACGTTACCGAGGTGCGGTCCGCGCGCACGGCGTTCTGGAGGGTCTCCAAGTCCAAGAGCGGCGTGAAGGTGATCGGCGGCCCCGGCGTGGCTGGAGCGCCCAGCGCGCCCGTCGCACCCGTGGAGTTGGAAGGCGGCCCAGCAGGCCCCGGCACGCCGAACATCGAGTTCAGGCTGGAACCGGGCGGGGGCGGCTCCACATACCAGTACCATTCGCCATTCTCCACCTTCCACAGGCTGCGAATGGGCATCTTGATGGGGATCAGGCCGACGGGAGGCATCATCATCTCGGTGTCGCAGATCACCATGGCCGAGGCGCGGGTGAAGTTGTCGGAATAGGTGATCTTGGTGATGGCAAATGAGCGGCAGCGTTGCTTATCCGCTCCAAAGAAGACGTCCTTGCTGTCTTCGGCCACCAGCGCATCGGCTGCCCGGAATTTCCCCTCGACGTGATACTGGTAGAACTTGTTGATGCGGGCGCGCAGGGCTTCATCAATATCGGGCGGGGCCTTTTCAAACAGCTCCGCGGGATTTTGTCCCCACGCTAAAAACGCGCCGGCAAGAACAACGGCAAGGACTGCTGCTCTTCGCATCCTGAACAGACCTCTAGCTTCGATTGTAGTAGACGCGAGGCGGGCTCAGCGGGTTAGCCGGATCAGAGCCACTTCGGGCGGAGCGCCGAAACGCACGGGAATGCCCACGGTCCCGAGCCCCCGGCTGACCCAGAGCTGAGCGCCGGGCAACCGGTAAACCCCGTACACGAACTGGGTGTATAGTTCGGCGACGTTGAACGGGAATCCGAAGACCTCAACGTTGATCTGGCCGCCGTGGGTGTGGCCGGCGACCACCAGTTGGTGTCCCTGGCGCGCCGCAACGGGGAAGACATCCGGGTTGTGAGACAGCAAGAGGTTGAACGCGTCCGGGCGTGGGAGCCACTCCAGCCCCTTAAGGTAGGGCCCCCCCATCTTCTGGTAATCGACTCCGGCCAAGCTCAGCGTTGCGGCGCCGAAGCGCAGGGCGCGTTTCTGGTTGCGCAGGAACTGAATCCCGATGCGCCGGCCTTCGGCGGCGGCGTAGGACTCGACTCCCGCGTAGCCTTCGTGGTTGCCCAAGCAGCCGCAGATACCGGCCTCGGCGCGCAAACCGGAGAGCAACCGCAGGCAGGCGTCCAGCGGGTCGGAGCGCTCCGAGATCAGATCGCCGGTAATCAGACTGAGGTGTGGCTGAAACTCGTTGGCCATTGCAATGGCGCGGGCCAGCTCTTTCTCAGACAAGAACGGCCCCAGGTGAATGTCGGTCAGTTGGGCCAGCCGCAGGCCGTCCAGATCCGGCGGCAATTCAGGAAAACGCAACTCCACCTCACGAGCTCGGATGGCCGAGCGCTCGACGAAAGCGCCGAAGCCGCCGGCGAAGACCGGCGCGGAGGCCGCCGCCACGCTGGCCGCACGCAGAATCCGCCGCCGCGACGGGCGAAAGGCTGGCGTCCGCCGCCACATCCACAGCACCAATGCCAACCCAAAGGAAGCCAGCGACCAGGTCATGGCCGCCGCTCGCACCCAAGCCATCCATTCTCCTTGCGGCAGCATCCGGATCACGGTATTGAAGCCGAGCAAGAAACCTGCCGTGAGCAGCGCGGCCGCCAGCAGGAGCGCTGTGTGGCAGACAACGCTGCGGCGGGCCTGGGTGGAGAGCGCCCGCCACATCCAGAGGTGCAACCCCATGACCAGCAGATAAAGGACCAGCACGGGCAAATGGCGGGCGTAAGCGAGCATGGCGGGTTTGCTTCCATTCTAGCGTAGCGTCCGGCTCATCCTGCTCGGGTACAATCAAGACGATGTCTCTGGTCGTGGTGGGTTCGGTGGCTTATGACGGCGTTCAGACGCCGCGCGGGCGCGTGGAGCGGATGCTGGGCGGGGCGTGCACCTACATCGCGCTTTCCGCCAGTTATTTCACCCACGTGCGGATCGTAGCGGTGGTGGGGGAGGACTTCCGCGAGGAAGACGAAGCGCTGCTCGCAGACCGGGGGATCGACTTGGCCGGGCTGGCGCGCGTTCCGGGCAAGACCTTCTACTGGTCCGGCGTCTACTCGGAAGACATGAACGACCGGACGACGCTCCGGACGGATCTTAACGTCTTCGCCGAGTTCCGCCCCGAACTGCCCTCGCACTACCGGCAGGAGCCGTATTTGCTCCTGGGCAACATCCAACCGTCCTTGCAGAGGCAGGTGCGGCGGCAAATGGACGGCGTGCGCCTGGCCGGCGGCGACACCATGAACTACTGGATCGAGGGGCATCGTCAGGAATTGCTGGAGACGATCCGCGACTGGGATTGCCTGCTCATCAACGACAGCGAAGCGCGCCTGCTGGCGGGAGAGAAGCTGCTGCGCCGGGCGGCGGAAGTGATTCTGGAGATGGGACCCCGCGTGCTCGTCATCAAACGGGGCGAATACGGCGCGGCGCTGTTCACCAAAGAGTTCCACTTCGCGATCCCGGGCTACCTTCTGCCGGACTTATGCGATCCGACCGGGGCGGGAGACTCTTTTGCCGGCGGCTTTTTCGGATATCTCGCCGAACAGGGCGCGGAGGGAGGCGGCGCCGAGACAGATCCAGCGCTGCTGCGGCGTGCCGTGGTCTACGGGTCCGTCATGGGCAGCTTCTGCTGTGAACGGTTCGGCGTGGACCGGTTCCGCACGCTGACCCGGACTGAAATCGATGCAAGATACCGAGAGTTCAAGGCGCTCACGGGTTTTTGAGTCCCTGGCGGTGCTGGCCGCCGTGGCGGTGTTGAGCGCGGCGGCGGTCTGGTGGTTCTACTCTCACGGCTACACCCTTTACTACGGCGATGCCGAAGCCCATTTGAATATCGCCCGCCGGATCGTCGACTCGCGGACGCCGGGTCTTTGGGGAATCGGCACGGTGTGGCTACCGTTGCCGCACCTGTTGATGGCAGCGCTGGTCTGGCAGGACGGGCTGTGGCGCAGCGGGCTCGGTGGGGCGATTCCCGTAGCGGCCTGCTTTGTAGTCGCCGCAATGTTCCTGTTTCTGGCCGCCCGCCGGATCTACGGGGACCGCGCGGCGGCGCTTACCGTAGTCTGCCTGTTCGCGCTCAACCCCAACCTGCTGTATCTGCAAGCCATCCCGATGACGGAGCCGGTGTTTTTCGCCGCTCTGGCGGCGCTGCTATACTGCGCGTTGCGGTTCCGGGAGTCCCAATCTTTGGGCTGGGCCGCCGCAGCCGGAGCGGCCAATCTGGCCGCGACGCTCACCCGCTACGAAGGCTGGTTTCTCATCCCGTTCGCCGCCGGTTTCTTCTTCCTGATCGCCCGCCGGAGGCGGGTGGCGGCGGCTGTCGTGTTCAGCGGCATCGCCTCCCTCGGGCCGGTGCTCTGGATGGCGCACAACTGGTATCACATTGGCGACGCGCTGGACTTCTACCGAGGGCCGTACTCGGCCAAGGCCATTTACCAGCGCGGACTGGAGAAGGGCTATGAGCGCTATCGCGGAGATCACGACTGGGGCTACGCCTGGCTTTATTACCGCAATGCGGTGCGCGTCACCTTAGGATGGCCGGTGATCTGGCTCGGAGTGGCGGGCGCGGTGGCGGCGCGGATCCAGGGGAAACTATGGCCGCTGGCGCTGCTGGTTCCTCCGCCGCTGTTCTACCTGTGGAGCATGTATTCGGGCGGCACTCCGATCTACATGCCGCACCTGTGGCCGTTCAGCTACTACAACACCCGCTACGGGCTCGAGGCGCTGCCGGCGCTGGCGATGGCCTCGGGCGCTCTGGTGGCAGTCACGACGGCGAAGTGGCGGCGTCTGGCGGCCGGCGCGGTGGTTGTGGGAGCGGTCTTGCCCTGGCTGTGGACCCCGCGCCCGGAGGGCTGGATCTGCTGGAAGGAATCCCAGGTCAACTCCGTGGCGCGCCGGGCCTGGACCAGTGAGGCGGCGGAGTTTCTGGCTCCGCGCTACGTGCCGGGCACGGGCGTGTTTATCCCGTTCGGCGATTTGACGGGAATCTTGCGCATGGCCGGCATCCCTTTACGAGAGGCCTTGCATGAGGACAATCCGCCGGACTGGCTCATGGCGGTCTCCCTGCCCCAGGTGTTTCTGCGGCAGGAGTGGGCGATTTATGACACCGAGGGAGTGATGTCCCAGCTCGCCCGCAAGGCGGTGGAAGGCGGGCCGCGCTACCATTGTCTGAAGGTTATCGCTCGGAAGGGCGAACCGGAGATTAGGATTTATAAAAGGGATTGATGCGGATTTCTTTTACGAAAGCGCACGGCGCTAAGAATGACTTTCTCCTTAGTTGGGACAGCGAGGCGCCGCGGGAAGGTTTGGAAGCGGCAGCCCGGGCGATCTGCGACCGGCACACGGGCATCGGAGCCGACGGCTGGCTGCTGGTGAAGCTGGGTGCGGAAGAATCCGGCTGGGACGCCGAGATCCGCCTGTTCAACGCCGATGGCAGCCCGGCGGAGATCTCCGGCAACGGAACCCGCTGCGCAGCGGCGTTTCTGGTGGAGCCGGGCCTGGCGCGCAGCCCCGTGCGGCTGCGAACCAGCGCCGGAGTACGGGAACTACGGCTGGTCAGCCGGAAGGGACTGCGGTTCCAATTCGAGATGGATATGGGGCGGCCCACCTGGCGGCCGGAAGGGATCCGATTTGCTCTGCCGCTTCGCGACGGCCCCCGGGAGGTGACGCTCTTGAACGCCGGCAATCCGCAGTGCGCCGTGTTCGTTGAGGATTTCGGCTTCGATTGGGCCGCGCTGGGCGCCGAGATCGAATCCCACCCTCACTTCCCGGACCGGACCAATGTCTCTTTTGTGCGAGTGGTGGACCGGCACACGCTCGAGGTGCGGTTTTACGAGCGGGGCGCGGGGGTGACCCTGAGCTCGGGCACCGGCTCGGCCGGGGCAGTGTGGGCGGCCAAGCTGCGCGGGTTGGTGGACAGCCCGGTTCTGGTCGAGACGCCCGGGGGCGCGCTCGACGTACGCTGGGAACAGAACATATGGCTGACCGGGCCTGCGGAGATCGTCGGCCGCGGGGAGTTTTACTACGATTGAGGCTTCATTCGGATGCACTTTTCTGAGGCGTTAGAGAGCAAGATACGAAACCGGACCGCCCAAGTGGGGGTCGTGGGGCTGGGCTATGTCGGCTTGCCGCTGGCGGTGGAGTTTGCGCGGGCCGGTTTTGCCGTCACCGGCATCGACGTGAACGAAAGGAAGACAGCCCGGGTCAACGCCGGCGATTCCTACGTCACCGACGTGCCATCTGAGGTGCTTAAGCCACTGGTGGAGGCCGGGAAGCTGCGGGCGACAACAGACTTCGGCCGCATCGCGGAACTGGACACGGTGAACATCTGCGTGCCCACGCCGCTGCGCAAGACCAAAGACCCGGACATGAGCTACATCGTGTCGGCCTGCCAGCAGATCGCCAAATACATGCACCCGGGCATGTTGATCATCTTGGAATCCACCACCTACCCGGGCACTACCGATGAGCTCTTGCTTCCGATGCTTGAGGGCGGAGGACTGCGGGCGGGCCGCGAATTCTTCCTGTGCTTCTCGCCGGAACGGGTGGACCCGGGCAACCCCACCTATCAGACCGCTAACATTCCCAAAGTCGTCGGCGGGGTGACGCCGGAATGCACCCGGATGGGGGCCCTGTTCTACGAACAGGCGCTCCAGAAGGTGGTGCCGGTCAGCTCGACGCAGGTGGCCGAGATGGTGAAGCTGCTCGAGAACACTTTCCGGATGATCAACATCGGCATGGTGAACGAGCTGGCGATCATGTGCGACCGTATGGGCATCGACGTTTGGGAGGTGATCGACGCCGCCGCCACCAAGCCATTCGGCTTTATGCCCTTCTATCCAGGTCCCGGTTTGGGCGGGCATTGCATTCCGGTGGACCCGTTTTATCTTTCCTGGAAGACGCGCCAGGCGGGCATTGAAGCACGGTTCATCGAGCTGGCGGGCTACATCAACGGCCAGATGCCGCATTACGTCGTCGACAAGATTCAAAACGCGCTCAACGAGCGAGGCAAGGCGCTCAAGGACGCCCACGTTCACGTACTCGGCGTGGCCTACAAGAAGGACATCGATGACGTGCGCGAATCGCCGGCTCTGGATGTGATGCACCTCTTGATGCGGCGCAAGGCCCGGTTGAGCTACTCGGATCCTTACGTGCCGGAGCTGGTCTCGGACAGTTTGAACTTGAGGGCCGAGCCTGTCGAAGAAGCGGTTCCCAAAGCCGACTGCGTGGTGATCATCACCAACCACTCGGCCTTCGACTATGCCCGCCTTGTGGAGCAGGCGCAACTGATCGTCGACACCCGGAACGCCCTGAAAGGATTCCGCTCGCCGAAGATCGTCCGCCTGTGAGGATTCAAGCCGCGGGCAGCTTCAGGAAACGCTCGTAGGCCTTCTCCCAGGCTTCGGAGGGCCTGGGTTCATAGAGGCTCAGTGGGAGCGAGCGGCGGACCACGGCGCGGGCTTCGGCGAGGTCCTTCAGCACGCCGGACCCGATGGCTTGCACCAGGACGTTGCCGGCGGCGGTGGCCTCCGCCGGGCCGGCCACCACGATGCGGCCGGTGGCGTCGGCGACAAACTGGTTCAGCACGCGATTACGTGAGCCGCCGCCTACGATGTGGATCACCTTCAGCCGCCGTCCTGTGACGGACTCCAGGCTTTCCAGCACCTGCCGGTAGCGCAGCGCCAGGCTTTCAAAGATGGTGCGCGCGAACTCGCCCGGCGTCTCCGGCACGCTGCCGCCGCGGCTGCGGCACCAGGAGGCGATCCGCTCCGGCATGCCGCCCGGGTGCAGGAAAGCATCCGGGTGCAAGATGGCTTTGAAGGGCGCGGCTTCTGACGCCATCTTGGTGAGATCGTCGTAGCTGTACTCCGTGCCTTCTTGGACCCAGGCGCGGCGGCACTCCTGGAGCAGCCACAACCCGGCGATGTTCTTGAGAAACCGGATGCGGCCCCCGAAGCCGATCTCGTTAGTGAAATTCAACGCCAGCGACCGCTCGTTGATGACCGGCTCGACCAGCTCCACGCCCATCAAAGACCACGTTCCGGAGCTGATGTACACCCAGTCCTCTCCCTCGGCGGGGACGGAGGCGACGGCTGCGGCGGTGTCATGGCTGGCGGTGGCGTAAACGGGGACGGGCCCCAGGCCCGCGTGCTCCGCGACGTGGGGGAGCAGCGGGCCGAGGAGCGTTCCCGGGGGAACGATCTCCCCCAGAATCGAGACCGGCAGGCCGAGAGTCTCAAACAGCTCCGTGGCCCAGCGCTTTTGAACCGGGTTGTAGAACTGCGAGGTGCTGGCTTCGGTCAGCTCGTTGCGCTGCACGCCCGTAAGCCAGTAGCTGAACAGGTCCGGCATGAAGAGCAACCGCGACGCCGCCTCCAAGCCGGGAGAGCCGCCCAGCTTCATGGCATAGAGCTGGCACAACGTGTTCAACTGCATGAACTGGACGCCGGTTTGCGCGAAGATCTCCTCGCGCGGCACCACCGCGAAGGTCTTTTCCAGCATCCCGTCATTGCGGGAGTCGCGGTAGTGCATGGGATTGGCGACCAGGGAGCCGTCGTGGCCCACTAGCCCGAAGTCCACACCCCAGGTATCCACCCCAATCCCGCTCAGGGGGACCTTGCGATCCCTGCCGGCGGCCGCCAGTCCTTGCTGGATTTCGTGGAAGAGGCGGAAGGTGTCCCAGTAGAGGCCGGAAGGGATCCGCACCGGAGTGTTCAGGAAGCGGTGGAGTTCTTCCAACTGAAGCCGGCCGTTGTCCAGAGTCCCTAGGATGGCGCGTCCGCTTTCGGCGCCGAGATCGATCGCCAGGTAATAGGTCATGGGGTCCTCAGTCTTTCCACACGAATCGCTTCGCCTTGTCCCGCTGCCCGTCTGCGGACCCAGCGACCCTCTATTCTATGCGGCTGCTTCTTCCTTGTACAACCAGGCGCCGAGCATCGTCGCTACGACAATCTCGACCAGGCTTACAGGCAAACCGATCAGCATGAGGCGTGCAGGGAACAAATTCAATGGCGCCATTCCCACGCTTGCCTGAACGTAGACCAGAAGCCAGAGCATCAGGCCAGTGCGCAAAGCGGTCTTTGGTCCGGCCCCGAAACGCGGGCGCACGGCTGCATAAACCCACACCGCCAGGATTCCGACCAGGAAGCCCCACAGGACGTACACAACCATGGCGCTGCTCTCCATCGCCTGCGACCGGTTGATCGAGGCCATGGCGTCTTGAATCTCTTTGGCGAAGACCACCCCGTTCCAGAACCACTCCGAGAGGTTGATCACCACTCCGGCCAGCAAGCCGCCCAGCAGCACACGGCCTGCATTGATCTTGGGCATAACGGCCTCCGCGGCGGCGTTTCACAACCGCCTCTCCGCGACCACATTATACGCGCAGCTCGTAGCCGGCCTGGCGCATGGCCTCGATGATGCGGCCGCGGATGGCGCCCACTTCTTCGCTCGAGAGGGTATGATCCGCCGCCCCAACCGTGAGCCGGAAGGATACGCTCTTGGCGTCTTCCGGAAGCGGGGGGCCGCTGTACTGGCGCAGGAACTCCACCGATATCAGGTCCGCGCCGCCGAACTGCCTGAGCAGTTTCTGGATGTTTCCCACCGGCTCCCGCAGGCCGGCCATCACCGATAGATCGAAAGCGCTGGATGGGAAGCGCCGCAACGGGGTGTAGCGCCGCTGTTGCTGCGCTGCAAGACGCTGCAATTGGGTCAGGTCCAGATACAGCACCGCGGCCCGGCCATTCTCCACCAGCGACGGGTGGAATTCAAACAGCCTTCCGATGCAAGTCCCGTTCCACCGCGCTTCCGCGGCGCGGGCCGGATGCTCATACGGGCGGGCCTCAGCATGCTGGAGTTCGCAGCCCGGCATCAAATGCTCCGCTACGCGTTTCAACTCCATCAGCCCCTCGACGCCGTCGTCGCGGCCGTAAATCACCGCCGCCAGGTGCGGGATCTCATCCGGCAGGCCCTCCGGCTTCTTGTGGATTTCGGAGCCGATTTCGAAGAGCCGGAAGCGCTCGAAATGCTTGCTGTTCTCGGCGATATTGCGGAGAATGCCGGGCAAGAGGCTGCGCCGGAGCAAGCCCTGGTCGGAAGAGATGGGATTGGCCACCGCCAGATGCTCGGCCGGATCCATGCCCAGAGCGCGGAGCTCGGTCTCGTTGACGAACGAATAGTTCATCACCTCGGTGAAGCCCAGCTCCACCATGGCTGCGCGGATGGAGCGGTGGAAGAGGCGCTCCTCGTTGCGCGGGGGCGGGACAGCCTGCACCAGCGGCGCCTGGATGGGGATCGAATCGTAGCCGAGCATGCGCCCGACTTCTTCCACGAGGTCGTCCTTGATGGAGACGTCGCGCGTGGCGCGCCAGCTCGGGACCGTGACGGTAAGCACTCGCGGCGAGCGCTCCTCGACGCCGAACTCGAGGCTGCGCAAGATGCGCGCGGCCTCGGCAGCCTCGACTGGACGGCCCAGTTTCCGAGTCAGCCAGTCCAGGGGCAGCTCGATCGGCGAGGGCGTCTTCCACCCGATCCAAGCGTCCGCCAGTCCTCCCACCAGCCGGATGCCCGGCGAGACCTCCTCCAGCAGCTCTATGGCGCGGGCCAGGCCGCGGAGCGTGTTATGCGGGTCCTGGGCCTTCTCGAAGCGCATGGAGGCGTCGGTGCGCAGCTTGAGGCGCGAGGAGCTCTTGCGAATCGAGGACGCCTGGAAGTTGGCGCTTTCAAGCACCAGCCGGCGGGTGCCATTGTGAATGGCGGTATCCAAGCCGCCGATGATGCCGGCGATGGCGATCGGCCCGCGCTCGTCGGTGATCAGCAGATCCCGTGCGTCGAGATGATACTCCTCCTCGTTGAGAGCCACGATCCTCTCGCCCGGCCGCGCGCAGCGCACCCGGATGGCGCCTCCGCGCAGCAGATCCCAGTCGAAGGCGTGCATGGGCTGGGCGAGTTCGGCCATGACGTAGTTGGTGACGTCGACAATGTTGTTGATCGGGTTCAAGCCGATCGCCATCAGGCGGTACTGGAGCCACAGCGGCGAGGGCCGGACCGTGACATTTTCGAAAGCCAAGGCGCTGTAACGCGGACACAGATCGAAAGACTCGATCTCGACCTGGATGGGGGGCGCCGCCTTCGGAATGCGCTCGAGCCGGACCGGGTCCTTCAGCATCCCGCCCAAGATGGCGGCCACCTCCCTGCCCAAGCCGTGATGGCCCCACAAATCCGGACGGTGGGTGATCGACTTGTTGTCGATTTCGATAATGCTGTCCGGCGAGCAGCCTGGAATGGCCGCGCCCGGCTCCAGGTCCAGCTCCAGGATGCCCTCGGCGTCGCGGTTGATCCCTAGCTCCGCGCCGCTGGCCAGCATGCCTTCACTGGAGACGCCGCCGATGACGGCCACGCCGATCTCCCGATCCCCCAGGCGCACGCCGGGAGGCACGTAAGCGGAGACCATGCCTGGGCGGCAGTTCGGCGCGCCGCAAACCACCGTCTTGATGCCGTAGCGGCCGGTGTCGACCACGGCCTTGACGTTGTGGCCGCTCATCGGCTCAGCCGACAGGATGCGTGCCGCGCAGACCTCCGTCAGGAAGTCGCCGAAGGTTTGGACGCCTTCGCACTCGGCCGTCTTCATGGTGATCAGGCGGCCCAGTTCCTTGGGAGGAACATCGATGCCTTCCACCAGTTCCGAGAGCCAGTTGAATGAGAACTTCACGTCCGCTCCTTGCCCCCTAGAATTGGTTCAGGAACCGCAGGTCCCCGCTTTGCAGGTACCGGATGTCGTCGATTGCGTAGCGCATCATCACCAGCCGGGTCAAGCCGAGGCCGAAGGCGAAACCGTTCCACTCGTCCGGATCGATGCCGCTCATGCGCAGCACGTTCGGATGCACCAGCCCGCAGCCGAGCTGCTCCACCCAGCCGCCGTACTTGCAGACCGGGCAGCCGGCGCCTCCGCACAGCAGACATTGGACTTCCAGTTCAAAGCCCGGCTCGACGAAGGGGAAGTATCCCGGGCGCAGCCGCACGGTGACCTCCCGGTGAAACACGGCGCTGAGCATGGTCTTCATGAAGTAGACCAGGTGGGCCACCGACACCTCGCGGTCGATCATCATGCCCTCGAGCTGGTAGAAGGTGTGCTCATGGGAGGCGTCCACCTCTTCGTTGCGGAAGACGCGGCCCGGCGCGATCATGCGCAGCGGCGCGCCGTGCTTGAGCATGCCACGGACCTGCACCGGCGAGGTGTGGGTGCGCAGCAGGTTGCCATCGGTGAGCCAGAAGGTGTCCTGCATGTCGCGGGCGGGGTGGTCGGCGGGGATATTCAGAGCATCGAAGTTGTTGTACTCGGTTTCAACCTCCGGCCCATCGAGCACGGTGAAGCCCAGCGAGGTGAAAACATCTTCGATCTCGGCCTGAATGCGGCTGATCGGATGGAGATGCCCCAGCGGGGGCGGCGGGGCCGGCAGCGTGAAATCCACCCATTCGGCCTGGAGCCGCGCCTGAGTTGCGGCCGCCTCGAAGGCGGCCTTGCGCTCCTCCAGAATCTGCTCCAGGGCTTGCTTGACCGAGTTCAGGAGTTTGCCAACGCGCGCCCGCTCCTCGGGCGGGAGTTTGCCCAAGCCCTTGCTGATCTCGGCGAGCTCGCCCTTCCGGCCGAGGATTTCGACGCGCACCCGCTCCAGCTCTTCGGGCGTGGACGCAGCTTCGAGTTCGCGCCGCGCACGGCCTTCCAGTTCAGACAGTTTGGCTTCCAACATGCGATGGAAAGACCCTATTCTAGCAGCAAGACCGCTCCGGGCCGCTATTCGGGTTGGTAATAGTCCGCCTTCTTGTCTAGCTCCCAGGCGAGGTGATTGATGTAGAACACCAGCGCGGCAGGCGGAAACGCGTCTTTGAACTTCTCGTAAACCCGCTGCTGCCAGCCGGGGGTGAGGTACGGCGAGGCGTCCAACTGCTTGTCGAAGAAGCCGTCCTGATGGGGGATGCCGAGGAAATCGAGCACCGCGATCACCAAGTCCAGGTGAGCCACCAGTATGGCCTGCGCCAAATCCCGCGCCAGATCCTCGCCGCTTTCCGGGAGCCTCTCATATAGGCGCGGAATCGCCTTCCGCAGGCTCTCGGCGTTCAGCTTGTGAACCCGGGCGTGCGCTTTGAAGGAGTCAAAAAGCTGATAGGTTCTCAGCTTGCCAATGGAAATCTTCCCGGCCAGGGAGGCGAACTCCTGCGGGCCGAGCTTCAAAAGTATTTCGGAAAGCTGCATCGAGGCCAGAGTAGCACAGCGCGTGCGCTACAATGAGGGGTTTTGAGATCACACCTATGAGTAACCTTGTGGTTGTCGGCGCGCAGTGGGGCGATGAGGGCAAAGGCAAGATCGTCGATTTATTCTCCGAAGGCTTCGACATTGTCGCCCGCTATCAAGGCGGGCACAACGCGGGCCATACGGTGCGCATCGGCGACAAGCGGTTTATTCTGAAACTGATTCCCTCCGGCATCCTGCGTCCCGGCGTAAAGGCTGTCATCGGCAACGGCCTGGTGGTGGATCCGGCCGCTCTCATTGCGGAGATCGAGGCTCTGGAAGCCGCCGGGATCGACGTAGCCTCACAACTCGCCATCAGCAACCGCGCCCACGTCATCTTCCCCTTCCATCGCCTGGTCGAGAAGATTTCTGAAGACCGCAAAGACCGGGTCGCCATTGGCACCACCTCGCGCGGCATCGGCCCCTGCTACGAAGACAAGATCGCCCGGAGGGGCATCCGCATGGCGGAGTTTGTGGACCCCGCCGGATTCTCGCGCCGCTACGCGGATCTGGCCGAGGACAAGAAGATTCTGGCGAATGCCTTCCACGTCGGCGAACCGCTGGACTTCGCGCGCATCGAAGAGGAATACGCGCGCCTGGCCGAGCGCATCCGCCCCATGGTCTGCGATACGGCCTTGCTGCTGAACCGGGCCATCGATCAGGGCAAGCGCGTGCTGTTCGAGGGCGCGCAAGGCTCCATGCTCGATGTGGATCACGGGACCTATCCTTTCGTCACTTCTTCCAGCGCTACGGCGGGCGGCGTGTGCACGGGCACCGGCGTGCCCCCTTCCCGGATCGGGGCAGTTGTGGGCGTCACCAAGGCCTATACCACCCGCGTGGGCGCAGGGCCGTTCCCCACCGAAGCCCGCGATGAAAGAGGCGAGACCTTGCGCCGGATCGGCAACGAGTTCGGAGCGGTGACCGGCAGACCCAGGCGCTGCGGCTGGTTTGACGCGCCGCTGCTGCGCTATACCGCCATGTTGAACGGCTTCGCCAGCCTGGCGCTCACGAAATTGGACGTACTGGACCAGATGGAGACTATCCCGGTTTGCGTGAGCTACCGGCTTCACGGCCAGCCCATCGAGGCGATGCCCGCTACGGCCGAAGAACTGGACGCGGTCGAGCCAGTGTATGAGATGTTGCCGGGGTGGGTGATGCCAACCGCCGGGATCACCTCTTACGAGAAACTTCCCGCCCGTGCCCGCGACTATCTGGAGTTTTTGGAACAGCAGGCCGGCGTGGAGATTGGTTGTATCTCAACCGGTCCGGAGCGCAGCCAGACCATAATTCGCTCTGGCTCCCGGCTGGAAAAACTGATACACTCGGTTTCCATATGACCGATGGATCATTAAGCCAGGATGAGGTACTGGCCCGGTTTCAGCGGTTGATCCGGGAGCTATTGAAGGGTGAAATCAAACGTAATACATTTCAGCCTTGGGAGATTGAGCTTCTTTTGGACATCGAAAGTTGCAACCTCCGCTTACCTAGCCGGGAGAATGTACTACGGCGCTGGGAGAAAGCCGTCGTGCGGCAACTGGAGCGAGGCTCCGCCACCCTGCCCATGAAGCTTTCCCAATTTTTGGGCCGCAAGCCGTAGCCGCGGCCGCTGCGCTATCCTGAAAACGTAGCTACGATTCGCAACAGAGAGGGATTTTGCATGGGTAACGCCTCCCGCAAGGTATTCTGCGTCAAGTTTCAGAGGGAAATGGAAGGCTTGAGCGAGCCGCCCTTCGACGGCCACCCCCTGGGCCAGAAGATCTACGAGAACGTCTCTAAGGAAGCCTGGCAGCTCTGGGTCGAGCGCATGAAGATGATCATGAATGAGTACCGCCTGAATCTGGGCACGCGCGAGGCTCAAGAGTTCCTGCTGCGCCAGATGGAAGAGTACTTCTTCGGCGAGGGAGCAGCCTTGCCTCCGGATTACGTTCCGCCCGAAGGCGCCCACTGAGACTCTCCGCCTGCCTGCTCCTCACGACCGCGCGAAGTACAGCTTCACGGCGCGCTCCAGGTCGGTGCGCGTCAGGCGCGGGGGGCGCTCCTCGTACTGGCTGATCGACACCAGAATGCGGCAGATGTCCCCGGGATAGCAGGCCCGCAGCACGGTGCGCCCGCCGCTGAGGCACAGCGAACGCAGATAATCCGCCATCTCCTGGTCATAGGGGATGTTACGCGCCAAGGTGACGCGCCGCAGGATCTCGTCGAACACCCCCGGCGAGATCTCCTCCACCAGAATCTTGTTCTGGATGCGGCGCAAGAACGCCTCGTCGGCCAGGCTGCCCGGATCCAGGTTGGTGGCGAAGACCACCATCAGGTCAAACGGAATCTGAAACTTCACGCCGTAGCGCAGCATGAGGTAGTCCACATGCCGGTCCAAAGGGACGATCCAGCGGTTCAGCAGATCGCGCGGCGGGATCAACTGCCGGCCAAAGTCGTCGATCACCAGGATGCCGTTGTTGGCCTTCATCTGGATCGGAGCCGCGTAGGTGCCGGAAGCTTCGTCCATGCGCAGCTCCAGCATGCTGGGCACCAGCTCTCCGCCCACGATGACGCAGGGCCGCCGGCACCGCACCCATCGCGGATCATGTTCCGGCTCGATATCCTCCGGCTCCACTCGCTCGTGCACGACCGGATCGTAGTGGATGATGATCTGCCCGTCGACCTCCACGGCGTATGGAATCAGAACCGTATCTTCGTACAGCCGGATCAGCCGCTCGGCCAGCGAGGTCTTCCCATTGCCCGTTGAGCCATAGAGGAAAAGGGCCGCTTGCGAGATCATGGCCGGCCCCAATTGATCCAGCAGCGTGTCGGTGAGCACCAGGTCGGAAAGCGCCTTCCGCAGCTTGTCACGGTTCACCACCACCCTGGCCCTTTGCGCCTTCACTCCCGCGTGGAACTGGGCCAGAGACACCGGACATGGCCCGGCGTATTGCGACATCTGGAACCGCTCCTGAGCGAGTTGGCGCCCTGCGCCGGAGAGCATGAACGAGTAGTCATTGCCCACCATGCCCAGCACCTCGATGAGTTGCCGGTGCCGCAACTGCCGGAATACGGCCTCGACGATGTAAGGAGGCAGCTTCAAGGTCTTGCTCAGCGAGGTGAGGGTGCTGGTGCGCTCGATAAAGACTCGCCGTAGGATCAAGTCCTGTGCGAGGATGTCGGGGATTCCCAGCTTGTCCAAAGACTCGGGGATGGGCGGGAAAAACGACGGCCGCTCCGCCGCCTTCGGCGTCTGACTCATACACTTAATCTACTCCAAGTTCCTGGCCGTGGCTTAAATCGCCTGCACGCTAAGCGGCATTGAGCCGTCCATCCCTTTGTGCGGTGGCTGTACGCCTGTGTGCTGAGCCTCTTGATCTGTGTCCGACTGGGCGCCTCGTCTGCCGAGGCGAAGCGGATCGCCGAGCAGGCCGAAAAGGCCGCCCGCGCCGGGCGGATCGTGGACGCCTATCTTCTTTACTCCAAAGCGGTTGTTCTTGACCCGCAAAACCCAGCGTGGTGGGCCAAGGCCGAAGCCCTGCGGGTCCGCGCCACGCTGATCTCCCAGCAGAAGCTGGCTGGACTGCCCATCCCAGGCGCTCGGCCAGAGTCCGGTCCCCCGTCTGGCGCCCAAGCGGAGACCATCCCGCCCTTCGAACCGTCGCCGATCCTCGAGCCGCTCCCGCCGCCAAGACTGCGCCCGTCGCAAGGCGCAAGGGATGTTGACTTGCAGGGTGACGCCCGCGAGCTTTTTACCGGACTCGCAAGGCTTTATCAGCTGGAAGCCGTCTTCGACAGCGATTACCCGTCCTCCCCGCCGTTGCGGTTCCGGCTTGAAGGCGCCTCGTGGCTCGAAGCTGTCCGGGCGCTGGAAGCCGCGACCGGCTCGTTCGCAGTACCTCTCAGCGAACGCCGGTTTCTCGTCGCCCGCGACACGCCCCAAAAACGGCAAGAGCGCGAGCCGCACGTCACCCTCACCGTACCGGCGCCAGACCTGATTACGCCTCAGGAGATCCAGGAGGTCCGCGCTGCCGTGCAGCAGGTGATGCAGATCACCCGGATCGCATACGACCCGGCCCGCCGCCTGATGGTGCTGCGGGACCGGGCGTCCTTGGCCGAACCTGCGCAACAGCTCGTGGCTCAGCTACTCCATCGCAAGCCGGTGGTCTCGGTGGAAATCGAGTTTGCCGAGGTCAACCGCCAGATTACCACCGCCTACGGCGCTTCGCTGGCGACCTCCTACCTGTTGTCCGCTTTCGGCCGCCCATGGAACTCCCCGCCGCTGACGCTGCCGGGCTTCACGCAGTTCGCCGTGTTCGGGGGAGGGAAATCGCTGCTTGGCTTTGGCATTCCGGACGCCCAGATGCTGGCCGAAACCAGCCGCTCCCGCGGCCAGATCCTGTTCCGCGCCGAGCTCCGCTCCCTCGACGGTCAACCCGCCAGCCTGCATGTGGGCCAGCGCTTCCCCATCGTCACCGCCAGGGAAATCCTTCCGGATCCTTCCGCGCCTCAAACCTATCCGCCCACTTTCGTATTTGAGGATCTGGGCCTGGTCATCAAGGCAACCCCTCGGGTTCACGGGGCTGAGGAGATCACTTTGAGCCTGGAGACCACGTTCAAGGCCCTGACCGGCGTGATCGTGCAAGAGATCCCGGTCATCGCCGCGCGGAGCTACCAGACCGAAGTCCGCCTCCGCGAGGGCGAGTGGGCTGTGGTGGCCGGCCTGATGAGTTCCAGTGAGGCCCGCACCATCACCGGGCTTGCCGGACTTGCCCGGATCCCCGTGCTGAAGCACCTGCTGGCCGCCAATCAGCGGGACAGGAGCGAAACCGACCTCCTCATCCTGCTTCGCCCGAGGCTGCTGAGCCTTCCGGCCGGCTCCCGGCCGGCTCCCGCCATCGCCACCGGCTCCGAACTGCGTCCAAGGATTCCACTGTGAGGCGAGCCGGCTCCTTGTCGGTCCGATGAAACCCCCGGCCGCGTGCTAAATTAATAGTCTATGGGGATTCCGAACATAAAACGCTTTCGTCCTTACTGCCCGGAGTGCAAAGAGAACTTCACCTTGATGGCGGTGGTGCCCAAGGATTGTGATATTGACGCTTACCTGGCGGACGCCGTAGCGCGCCACGACCACAAGGCCTTCCAGGAAGCCAAGCAGCAGCACTACAAGATCCGCGTCGGCCAGCAGAAGCAGCGCAAGGCGAAGTAGTTCTTACCCGATCCGGGCCTTCAGCGTGCGGACCGCGCGCAGGGCTTCCGAGGCCACCGTAAGGTCCGCATCCCGGGTGAGTGCTTCCAGCACCTCTACGTCCTCGGGTCCGCCGCTGCGGGCCAGAACCCAGGCGAGGCCGATCTTCTCGTCTTTCGTCCCGGTTTGGATCGCCGGGCGCAGCGCCTGACGCACCTGCGCGTCGCGGGCCAGTTCCACCAAGAGAGGCTGAGCCTGGCCGGACCGCCGGGCCGAATTCAAGTTGTCGATCAGATACCGCAGCGGGGCCAGTTCTGAGGTCGCCAGGCGGCCCTGGAAGACCAGAGCGAAGGCTAGCGAGAGCCGCGCCGAGGCGTCCCGTTCGTCTTCAAAGGCCTTTTCCAGCGCTGGCAAGTCCGAGGGGTCCTTCAACCTTCCCAGCCCTTCGGCGGCGGCTCCGCGCAGGCCGGCGTCGCGGTCACTCAGGTATTGCCGCAGCAGGGGACCGTTCTCGGGGTCCGGCAACATGGCCAGAGCGGTGAGCGCCGCCCGGCGAACGTCCCGATCGCGAGTGCTCCGGAGCACCTCCCTCAAATCGGGTAGAGCCTCCCGGTTGTAGAGCAGGCCCGCGGTCTCGATCGCGGCGATCTGAACCTTCTTGTCCAAGTCCCGCACCAGAAAGCCGACTTTCGGTCCGGCGCTCTGGTCGCGAATCTTCTGGAGCGCCACCAGGCATTCATACATGAGTTGCGAGTCCTTGGACCGGACGCCTTCCAATAGGTCCGGGATCGCCGCTTTGCCGCGCAGAATTCCCACGGCGCGCGCGGCGTTGGCCCGCGACTCCATCGAGGAGCCTCCCCGCACCAGCTTCCCCAAAGCCTGGATCACCTCGGGCCGGACGTCGACGTAAGGATCGATGACCTGATCGTTGGTGTCCGTGAACCGGCTCATCAGGCGCGTGCCGGTGCGCCGCAGGGATGCCGTTAAACCGGTCCGGACGTAGCCCGGCAAGTAGAAGTTCACCAGCCCGTCGGTGGCCCGGATCTGAATCTCAGGGTCATTGTCCTGGAGCGCCTCCATCAGAGGGTCCAGGCTTCGCGCGGTATCGATCTCCACCAGAGATTTGACCGCCTCGATGCGGACCTCCAAATCCGCATCTTTAAGCATGGCCGCCAGGCGGGGAATCGCTTCCGGGCCCTGCCGGGCCAGATCTCTCGCCGCCCGCCGCCGCTGCCGGGCATCACCGCTGGCCGGATCCTGAGGAAATACCTGAGCAGCGAGGAGGACCACCGCTAACAGGCCGCAATAGATGCGCTTCATACCTTAACAGTAGCGGCGGATATGTGCACGCCGCAAGACGCTGAGCGCCCGCTCTCCAAACAGTTCAGCGGATGAACTCCACTTGCACCCGCCGGTCAATCCAGCCCGCTTCATACCCCAGATCGAGAAGCTTCTGCGCAGCCTTCGGCACCAGCTCGCCGCAATCCAGAGTGTAGTGGTTGACATACATGCCGATGAACTTCTCCGCGAGCGCCGCGTCCAAGTCCCGCGCGAACTGCATGGAATACTCCAGCGCCTCGCCTTGGTGATCCATCGCATACTGGATGCTCTCCCGCATCAGCCGGCAGCATTCACTCTGAACGTGCGGCGCCAGCGAGCGCAGCAGCGCGTTGGCGCCCAGCGGCAGGGGCAGTCCGCATTGCTGCTTCCACCATCGGCCGAGGTCCACAACGGAGTGAACGCCGCCCTGGTGATACGTGAGCTGTCCTTCGTGAATGAGCAGTCCCGCGTCCACAGCCCGCTCCTCAACGGCCTCCAGAATCTTGTCGAAGGCGATCTCCACCGGGACGACGTCGGGCTGGAACAGGCGCAGCGCCAGGTAGGCCGTGGTCAACTTGCCGGGCACCGCCACCCGCTTGCCCTTCAACTCCTCTGGAGCCATCGGGTGAGCCGCCACCACCACCGGTCCGTATCCGTCGCCAACGCTCGATCCGCAGGCCATCAGGACATACTTGTCTGCCACGTAAGGGTAGGCGTGGTACGAGATGGCGGTAAGCTCATAGGCGCCTTCCACCGCCTTACGGTTCAGCGTCTCGATGTCGCTGAGAACGTGCTGGAAAGACACGAGCGGCGAGCGGATCTTCTCCGTCGCCAGCGCATAGAACATGAACGCATCGTCGGAATCGGGACTGTGTGCGCACACCAACTGCATCCGTGCATCAGGACTCATATGGAGACACTCCATGATAGCAGAGCCCCCGCCGTTCCAGCCCGCCCGGCGGTTGGTGTACACTGATGTCTTGAGACCAGGAGGTGGGTCTTCTCGAGTAGCATCGGTTCTCGAACGCAGGTGCTGCCCGCCGGTTTAGAACGGCGCCTGATCGCGGGCGCTTCGCGTCTGCTTTTCCACCTTTTCCCGGAGGAGTGCCGGTTGTGCGGGACCCCTCTCCGTGAGCTATCCCGCGTTCCGGTCTGCCGGGATTGCCTGCGCCTTCCCGCGCCTCTCGAAGCCGAATACTTCTGCCTGCGCTGCCGGACCCCCTTCCTCAACCATTTTCCGCTGGACGAAGAAGGCGTCTGCGCTTTGTGCCGGAGTGGCGCGCAGGCCTTCGATGCGGCTTACAGTTTCGGCGCTTACGACGGCGCTTTGCGGGACCTGATCCACTTGTTCAAGTATGGCCGGATCCGGACGCTGGCCAAGCCGCTGGGTGATTACCTTGTTTCCGCATTCCCGCTGGACCAGCGCTTTGAGGTGATCGTCCCCATGCCGCTGCACTGGCGCCGATTGTGGCAGCGGGGTTTCAACCAGGCCGCCTTGCTGGCGCGCGAACTTTCCCGCCGCCGCGGCCTGCCGGTGGTCCAGGCCGTACGGCGCAGGCGCTTCACCGCACCCCAAGCGGGATTGACCCACGCGGCCCGCCGCAGGAACGTGTCTGCGGCCTTCGTCCCGCGGCGCCAGGGCGCCGTCCAGGGCAAACGGGTGTTGCTCGTGGATGACGTGCTTACGACCGGGGCGACCGCCAGCGCCTGCGCGCGCGCCTTGAAACGGGCCGGAGCGCGCTACGTCGCGGTGCTGGCCCTGGCGCGGGCGGACCGCCGTCTCCACGCGGCCCCATACCAGCCGACTCTGGAACCGTCAGGAGAAGCTTAGATGTTTAACGGCGACCGTCTTCACAGACCGGTGCTGGTGCTTAACGCCAGCTATGAGCCGATCAACATCTGCGCCGCCCGCCGGGCCATTGTTTTGGTCCTTAAAGGAATCGCCACTGCCGAAGAGCATTCTCACGTTGTGATCCGCTCTGCGGTTCAGGCCATGCCTCTGCCCAGCGTGATCCGCCTTACTGGCTACCGGCGCATCCCGCACCAGTCGCGGGCCCTTTCCCGCAAGAACATTCTGATCCGCGACCGTTACACCTGCCAGTACTGTGGCCGCACCTTGCCGGCTTCTGAACTTACTCTCGATCATGTGATTCCCCGCAGCCGGGCCGGGGAGACCACTTGGGAGAATCTGGTGGCCTGCTGCCATGAATGTAACAACCGCAAGGGCAACCGCACCCCCGAGGAGGCGAACATGCATCTGGTGCGGCAGCCCAAGCCCTTCACTTTGCACACCAGCCGCCATCTGATGCGGCTGCTCGCCAAAAGCGACGAGCGCTGGCAGAAATACTTGTTCTACTAAGCGGGTTCTTCTTCCGCCGCCGGCGGCAGAGGCTCAGATCCGGCCGAGGCTGGCGGCGCCGTCTCATCCGCGCCCGGGCTCTGGGCCTCAGCCGCGTGCCGCTCCGGCTTCGGCTTTTCCTTCTTGACCGCGGCCTTCACTGGACTGATCAGGACATGAGCAAACCGCCCCTCTAGTCGGGGCTGCCCTTCAACTTGCCCGATGCCGGCCAAATCCTCCACGAAGCGCATCAGGAGCCTCTTGCCAATGTCGACGTGCGCGATCTCCCGGCCCCGGAATTGCACTACCGCCTTGACCCGGTTGCCTTCTTTCAAGAAACGGATAGCGTGGTTTTTCTTGAACTCGTAGTCGTGATCGTCTGTGTTGGGCCGGAACTTCAGTTCCTTGACCTGGATGATGTGCTGCTTCTTCTTGGCCTCTTGCTGCTTCTTTTTCTGCTCGTACTGCCATTGCCCGTAATCCATGGCCTTGGCGACGGGCGGCTCGGCCGTAGGAGAAACCAGAATGAGATCCAGCCCCATCTCCTGGGCTTTGCGGATCGCAGCCGACGTTGGCATGATCTCGACGGTGCCGTCGGGAAAAACCGCCCGCACCTCCTTGGCGCGGATGGCCTCATTGACGTTCTCCCGGATCCTGGGGCGCCGTGGTGTAAAGCGTCCTCGTGGAAACATTAGCCTCCGATTCCTTTAAGCCTAGTTAAGGTTGCTCTCATGTTTCCCCCATCAAACCACAATTCGCCGCCGAATCCAAGGGGGGAGGTGGAAAGCCGGAGTAGTCCCCAGCCTTGGCCATTCTGCGCACCCTCACTCCCGAGGAAAGCTGCACAATTTCGAGCCGTTACGCACGATGTTCTATTATGAATACAGAAACCCCCGCGGTTTTCTTCGTTCCATGTTCGAGATCTCAGTGGAAGAAACCTTCGCCGCCGGCCACGCCCTGCGCGGCTACCGCGGCAAGTGCGAGCGCATCCACGGACACAACTACCGTGTTCAGCTTCTGGTGGAAAGCTCGCAACTGGATTCGGCGGGCCTGCTGATGGATTTCGTCGACCTCAAGCGCATGCTCCACGCCGCCATCGAGCGCCTGGATCATCAGTTTCTTAACGAAGTCCCGCCGTTCGACCGGGTCAACCCCACCGCGGAAAACATGGCGAAATACTTCTACGACGAGATCGCTCCCCAGGTCCCTCCTCCGGCGCGGCTGGCCGCGGTGAAAATCTGGGAAACGGACTCCTCTGCCGCCGCCTACCGTCCCTAGCATGTTTTCGCGAGAGTACAACCAACACTGGCTGGCCACGGGCGCCCTTGAGCCTCTCCGTGAGGACGAAGCTTTGCGGCTGGCCCAAGAGTCACCGCCCGGCGATCCCGCCCTCGCCCGGCTGCTGTTCGCTCCCGGCTTCGGCGCGGGCGGCGAGCTGGACGCCATCCTGCTGGCGCGAAGCGAGCAGGTGAAGGCTGCCCTGTTTCACCGCACCGTCCAAGCAGTGGTTCCCGTCTACGTTTCCAGCATCTGCAATGAAGACTGCCTCTACTGCAACTACCGTGCGGGCAATCAAGGCGCGGCCGTCCGGCGCCTGCGCCTCAAAGATGAGGAGCTCCGCCAAGAAGCACAGTTTCTCATCCAGGAGAAAGGCTTCCATTGCCTGGAGTTGGTCTACGCCTCCGATCCAGCCATGCGCGGCGCGGCGATGTGCCGCCATGTGGAGCTGGTGAGAAACCTGCTAGAACGCAGCGGGGGCGGCGCGGTCGGACTCAGCGCTCAGGCTTTGGAGGAGCATGAGTACCGGAGTCTGCTGGACGCAGGCCTGTCGTTCTCCGTCCTCTGGCAGGAGGCCTACGACCGGGCGCGCTATCAGCAACTGCACCCCGGGCGCGGCCCCAAGGCCAGTTTCGAGTACCGGCTAGAGGCTTACGAGCGCATGCTCGCGGCCGGCTTGCGGGATATCGGCATCGGGGTTCTCACGGGTCTCAGCCCCTGGAAGCGCGACTGGGCCATGCTGATCCGCCACGAAGCTTGGCTGCGTCAACACTGCGGCCACGCCGCCACCATCCTGGGCATCCCGCGGCTGAAACCGGCCCCCGGCGCTTTGGTCCACAGCACGCCGTTCATCCCTTCCGACGAAGAGTTCCTTGCCGCCGTAGCGCTGCACAACCTCGTCTTCCCTGAGGTCCGGCCCTTCATCAGCACCCGCGAGAGCTTTAAAATGTGCGTCCAACTGGCGCGCGGCGGCGGCTGCCTGTTCACCTTCAACTGCGCCACCATCCCTGGCGGCTACACCTTGCACAATCCCGGCTATCAGTTCCCCAGCGGCAGCTACGATGCGCCGGTTTACAGCCGCAAGCTCGCCGAGGCCGGCCTCGCCACCGACTGGAACTGGGCCTGGTACGAAGAGAAACTGTACGGTCACTCCCTGGTAGCTGCCTCCTGATTCTTTCAGCCAGTGATACTATTGCTCCCGTGGCCCGCCCGGCACAGCACGAGGGTCCTTAAGTGATGTTCGAAGTTACCTTTCTTCTCGCTGCCGCCTTCGTTCTCTACACCGCAGCCGGCTATCCCCTGCTGCTGGCGGCGCTCGCCAGAATGCGGCCGAGGCCCTTCGCCCGGGCGCCCATCCGGCCCACCGTCTCGATCCTGCTGCCCGTTTACAATGGGGAGCCCTGGCTGCGCTCCAAGCTTGAATCCATCCTCGCACTCGACTATCCCCGCGAACTTCTTCAAATCCTGGTGATCTCTGACGGCTCCACCGACCGCACCGACGAAATCGCCAGCCAGTTTGAATCCTCCGGAGTTCAACTCATCCGCATCCCCCACTCCGGCAAAGCCGCCGCTCTCAACGCAGGCCTCGAGCGCGCCACGGGCGAAATCCTCTTCTTTACGGATGTCCGCCAGCCGCTCGACCGCAACGCCTTGGACCGCCTGGTGGAGTGCTTCGCGGATCCCGAGGTCGGCGCCGCCACCGGAGAGCTGGTCATCCTCGAAGGCCAAACCCGACAGGAGGCGGACACCGGGCTGTATTGGCGCTACGAAAAGTGGATCCGCAAGCGGCAGAGCGCCGTCGATTCGGTGCTGGGCGCCACCGGCTGCATCTACGCCATGCGCCGAAGTCTGGCCCGGCCGCTGCCGCCCGGAACCATCAACGACGACATGTACCTTCCGCTGAGCGCCTTCCTGCGCGGCTACCGGATCGTGTGGGACGAATCGGCCCGCGCTTACGACATCCCCGCCTCCCTGCGGACCGAGTTCCGCCGCAAGGTCCGCACGCTGGCGGGCGTCTATCAGATCATGCGTCTTCTACCCGCCCTCCTGGGACCCTCCAACCGCATGTGGTTCCACTTCGCCTCCCACAAGCTGGCGCGCCAGTTGCTCCCATGGGCATTGCTGGCGATGGTTGCCTCCAGCTTTGGACTTCCCTACCCTTGGGGCTACGCCGCCCTGGCCGCCCAGGCTGGCTTCTGTCTTGCAGCAGCTCTCGATCCGTTGATCCCGGAACGTCATAATAGGGTGAAACCGCTCACCTCCCCACCTCGCACCTTCCTGGTTCTGATGGCTGCCGCGGCCCTGTCCATTCACGCTATCCTATTGCCTGTCAATAAGTTATGGAATGAAACCAGGACGTAGGGCCGGCATTGGCAACTCAGTTGCTCACTCTCCGGCATCATCATTGGGCGGCATTTCTAGTTCGGAAAGGATCATCTTAAATGTCTTCCAGCGTTTCAAAAGCCCACAGCGAGACCCTGCGAACGCTGCCGGGCGACGACGTGCGCCAGATCATGTGGCGCTTCGCGGACCGCTTCGACCTTCAGATGGTGGTCCAGTCCAGCCGGGCGGTGGCCCGCGGACCCGTCGCGCGCCTGGTTGCCGGCGGCGCCCGCAATACCCACGAATGGACCCAGGAGAAGGCCAGCCTGCTGAGAGCCTTCGATGAGGCGGGCATCACCGCTGTCTTCCTGGACCCTGAACACGGGGGCTTTATTCAGGGGCCCAAGAACCTGGCTCTCGCCTTAGTCGCCTTCGAGCTAGCCTGGGTGGATGCCGGTGCCGCCACCAGCAGCCTCGCCAACTGCCTCGCGCTGGCGCCGATCCACGAGCGCGGCACGCCCGAGCAGCGCGATACCTACTTCCGGCGCTGCGCTCCGTCGGCCCCGGGGGAGGATCGAGAGATCTGGCGAGGCGCATTCGCCCTTACCGAACCGATCCCCTACGTCGGCGTCGAAACCGGCCTTCTGGGCGGCAAAGTGCGCATCGCGGAGTGGCCGGAAGGCCAGGAGCCAATCCTCCAAGTCGACAAACGCGGCCGTTTCATCACCAATATGGCCTTCGCCAAATTCGTCACCGCCGCCGTCGACTCGGCCGACCCCCGGATCAAGGGAAGCTGCATGATTATCCTCGAAGAGACCGACCCCGGCATCTTCGACCGCGGCGCGCCCGCCCGCAAGTTGGTCCACCAGCTCTCCTCCACCCGCGACCCGGCTTTCAGCCTAAGGGTCCCGGCCAGCCGCATCATCGGCGGCTACACCGTCAAGGATGGCGTCATCATCCCCCGCTACAGTCATGGGGAAGTTATCGAAGCCGTGTTCCGCCGCACCCGCGTGACGGTGGGATTGATGACTTCAGCCAAGCTGCTTTCCGCGGTCGAGCCCGTCATTCGCTACCACCGCGGGCGCTTCCGCGGCGGGGAAACCGCTACGCCCGGAACGCCCCGTTATGAGCTGGGATTGCAGATGAAGGAGGACGTGCTGCATCGGCTGGTCGACGTTTGGGCTACGGGCGAAGCCAGCGCCTCGCTGGGCTTCGCCGCCGCGCGCCTGTTCGATGAACTTGATCCGCTGGAGCGGCAGAAGGAAGAGATCTTCGCCCGAGACAACGTTGGGCGCGGAACCGCCGCCCTAAAGGCCATGCGCCGCTACCAGAAGGAGGCGCTGGACTGCCTGCAAACCGGCGCCAACTGCGATGACCCCATGGTGCGGTTTGTTCTGCTGGACTCGCTGGCCAACGTGCTTTGCCCGGCTTGCAAGCTTTGGAACACCGGCCACGGCGCCAACATGATGCGCGAAGCCGTCAGCCTGATGGGCGGTTACGGCATCACCGAGGACTGCCCCGGTTTTTTGGGCCACAAGTGGATGGACGCGCAACTGGAGGCCACCTACGAAGGACCGGAGGCGGTCCAGCGGCGCCAGTTGTCAGTCACCATGACCAATGAGCTTTTCCTGGCGCAGTTCCATCGCTGGATCGCCGAGATGCGCGAGATCGGCAGCCGCCATCCTGGCACCGGCGCTTGCACCCTTGCCACCGCCATGCACCTGTGGCTGTGGACTCTGAACCACCTCCAGAAAGCCACCGACGCCGAAGGCGTGAAACTCTATCAGAGCTCCCGCCAGGGAGTCACCTTCCCTTTGGCCGACGCCCTCTGCTGGCTGCTGGCCGCGCGGTACTTCATCCTCGACGTGCTGGAGTTGGCCGAGAAAGGCCCCGCCCATCCGGTTGTGGCCGAAGGGCTGCCCGGTCTGCTGGCCTTCTACACCGATTTGTGCCATGTGCAGTGCGCCCGGGCCGCGGGCGAGGTCGGGCGGGTCACCGCCGAGCTGGTCTTCGGCTACCGCCGCCATCCCGCCTGGGACGAGGAGAACTCGGATGTGTGCTACCGCGAAGGCGAACTTGTGGCCTTGGAGGGAATCATGCCCGGCTTGGCCAGCGCCGCCACAGATACCGTGGCTGATGACGGTTCGCACCCCTTAAAGGCTGGACCGTGCGTCCGGTTCGAAGGTTATGAGCAGTTCGTACGCCTGCGCGCGCGCTTGGACGGCTGTCTGACAGGCGCCCAGCTCGCCAAAGACAGGGCCGCCGAGGCGCTCACCAAAGTCATGATCCCCGAGGCGCTGGATTACCCCGCATGAGCACTCCGGAGATTGAGCGCCAGTCGATGGAGGCCGACGTCGTCTGCGTGGGCTTCGGCCCAGCTACGGCCGGTTTTTTAACCACCCTTTCGCGTGAATTGCTCGGACCGGACGGATCTCCCCGCTTCGAGAGCCGCGTCGCCCCTGGGCTGCCCCTCCAGGTGATCTGTTATGAACGTGCCGACGGCCTCGCTTTCGGCGTCTCCGGCGTCGTCACCAAGGCGCGTGGAATCCGGGCCAGTTTTCCCGATCTTGACCCGGGGCAAATCCCCATGGCCGCCCCCGTGCGGCAGGAGAAAGTGCTATACCTGCTCGATCCCGTCGGGGCCAGCCGCCGGCCGTCTTCGCTCCGCATCGCCGACCGGATGATCCGGCTTTCCTCCGCCTTGCTGCCGGTCGAGCACCACGCCATGGAGCTGCCCTTCACGCCGGAGTTCCTTCACAAAGAAGGTGGACTAGTGCTCTCCCTGGGCCAGTTCCTCCAGTGGGTTAGTGAGCAGGTGCTCTTGACGGGAGCGGTGCAAATTTGGCCCGGAATGCCCGTCGCCTCGCCACTTATTGAAGGCCAGCGCGTCGTGGGCGTCCGCTTGGCGGACCAAGGCACTGACCGGGCAGGCAACCCCCAACCCGGTTATATGCCTGGAATGGACATCAAAGCATCTCTCACTGTAGTAGGAGATGGCCCCTTTGGCCCGGTCGGCCGCCAGCTTAATGAGCATTTCGGCATGCCCGCTGGCCATCACGAGCGGGATTGGGCTGTCGGGATGAAGATGGTCATAGACCTTCCCCCGGATTGTCCGCTGGAGCCGGGCACTGTGTTTCACACGTTTGGCTTTCCGGAGCCGGAGATCTTCGGCTTCCTCTATGTCCATCCCGGCGGGGTCGCCTCAGCGGGAATCTTTGTCCCCTCCTGGTTTGTCAATCCTGTCCGGACATCTTACCGCTATCTGCAACATTTCATTCAGCATCCCTATTTTTGGCGGCACCTTAAGGGGGGAACGCTAAGGAGCTGGGGCGCCAAGTCTTTGGCCGAATCCGGGCGTCTTGGCCAACCGCATCTGGCCCTGGACGGCTGCGCCCGCATCGGAGAAGGCTCAGGGAGCACCAACGTGCTCACTGGTTCCGGCGTGGATGAAGCCTGGGTGACCGGCATCCTCCTTGCGGAAGGCGTAGTTGAGATCCTCGCCAGAAACGAGGCCTTCAGCAAGGAGAATCTCGAAAAGTTCTATGTGAGTCGTAGAAAGGCCAACTGGATCGAGAAGGAAGGCAGAATTGCCGAGCGGGCCAGGGTCGGATTCCACCGGGGATTCCTGACAGGCATGATCGGAATGGCCTTGGCTGGAGCGACCAAAGGCATGCTCACCGCCCCTGGTGAGCCCCTACCGCCACACAAGCACGTGGTTTCGCATGAGGAGTACTACCACAATAAGATTTCGACGGGCGAGATCGCCCAAATCCGGCAGGAGGCTCAGCAGAAAGGGTCATCCCTTCACGACGCTCTGATGGAGCGCGCCGGCTGGCCCCCGATTCAATACGACGGCAAGTTGCTGATCTCCCATCAAGATGCGCTCCTGGTCGGAGGCAAGGTGCAAGCGCCGGAGGGATACGCGGATCATGTCGTCTTTCTGTATCCCCACCTCTGTGAGAGCTGTGGCACGAAGCTTTGCATTGAGATTTGTTCTGGGGAGGCGATCCGTCCCGGTGAGAACGGCCTGCCCGTCTTCGACCGCGAAAAATGCGTCCACTGCGGGGCCTGCGTCTGGAACTGTGCCCAGGCGCTGCCGGATAACCCGGAGAAGACCAACGTAGAGTTCCGGGCCGGGGCCGGCGGGCTCCATTCAACGGAGAATTAGCGCCGCCCAGGAGGCGAAATCGGCCGGTGGATGGCTCGGCGTTGCGGATAAAAAGGTCTCGTTGGTAGGATCAGGGGGGAGCGGGCTCTGCTGATACAGAATGCGTAAAGTCCCCTTCATTTCATCGCTGCGGATCATCGGGCGGGGGTCCTTAAACTGGATCGCCCGGCGGCCTATCGTGGTCTCCTTCGAGGTCACCGATAGCTGCACCTGCTACTGCAAGCATTGCGACCACGGCGGGCCCCGCGACGATTCGCATCTGATGCCCCCCGCCGCCTACCGCCGTTACGTGCAGGAGCTGCGGCCCTGCGTGGTGCAGGTTTCCGGAGGCGAGCCCCTGCTGCGCAAAGACGTGGCCGAGATCGTCCGCAACATCAAGTACGACGGCCGGCTGCCCTACACAATTCTGGTTTCTAACTGGTCGCAGATGACCGAGGAGCTGTATCTGGAGCTGCACGAGGCCGGAGTGGATCAGTTCTCCGTAAGCCTGGACTTCCCTGACGAGCGGCACGACGTCTTCCGCGGATATCCTGGCCTTTACAGCCATCTGAGCGAGCTGATTCCACGCTGCGCCCGGTACGGATACGACGACATCGTGCTCAACTCCTGCATCACCAGCGAAAACGTGGGCGAGATCAACGCCATGGCCGACAAGGCGCGCCAGTGGGGCGTCAACATGTGCTACAGCGCCTATTCGCCGCGCCGCACCGGCTGCAAGGGCTATTTCCTCAATACCCCGGAGCAGATTGAGACCTTGAACCGCGAGCTGGACCGCGTGGAAGCCCGCCGCGACCCCAGCAACTGGATCGTGAACTCGCCCACAACCCTCGAGGCCACCCGCGAGTACTTCGCCAAAGGCGGAAGGCCTGGCTGCAAGGCCGGCCTGCGCTTCCTGGTGGTCACGGCGCGCGGCGAGCTACAGCCCTGCTCCATGCAGTTTCAGCGTTATCCGCTCGATCAACGGCAGCGGATGATCGAGGAGTTCACAGCGAACAATACGTGCGATCAGTGCTACGTCTCCATACGGTCCTATTTGGATAAGTCGTTTCCGCGGCTGCTGTGGGAGAACGTGAGCGGTTTTCTTTCATTCCAGCCGGAGCGGACGCGGACCTGAATCCGCCTTTCGTGTACTGAAAAACAATGCCTGTCTATCACATCGTTGTCTGCGGGGGCATCGTCCCCGATCCTTTACAGACCCTTGAGCCCGTCACCTCCCCGGCCGGGCCCGCGCTCAAGAACGAAATGATGCTGCCGGCGGTGCTCGACCCATGGGCCGCGCACGCCCTGTATGAGGCCGCTCATTTGGCCAAACAAGCACAGGGCAGCAAGGTCTGGTTGGTCAGCCTTGCGCCCAAGGCTAAGCTTCAGCAGGTCATGATGAGCGTGGCCCAAAAAGTCCCCTTCGAGCTGGTCGCGGTCGACGGACCCGCTAGCGGCTTCACCGATTCCTTCGAAGTGGCAGCCGCCCTGGCCCAGGCGATCGAAGCCATTCCCGGTCTGGACCGCAGCCGCCTGCTTGTCTTCGGCGGCTGGGAATCGGCCTCGCGCGGCGCGGGGACCACCATGCAGATGCTCGGCGAAAGGCTGGGCATCACCGAGCAGTTCCAAGGCGTCGACGAGCTGAGCATCGGCGAGGACGAATCGCTTCGAATTCTGGAGCGAGTCGAGGGCGGAAAGCATCAGGTGTCCGTTTGCCACGGGCTGCCTGCCTTATTGGGTTGGGCCACCGGAAACCTGCCGGAGCCTCCCAACAACCCCAAGATCGGCATGGAGAACATGCGCTCTCTGATGCCGGCCTTGCAGCGCGCCAAGGCCGTGAAGCTGCCCAGCGAGGGGCTGGCCTTCTCAGCCGTGAGCGTCCCCAGCCAGCGCCGCGAGACGCGCATCGTGAAAGACCTGACTGCCGAACAGGTTGCCGAGGAGATCGCAGCCTGGATTCGAGGCGATTAAGACCGGAGATTGGCCATGGAGACCATTCTTTTCCTTGCACACACTGAACAGGACGGATCGCTGGCCAAGCCCGCGCTTGAGGCTTTGGCCGCCGCCCGGTTGTTGGCCAAGCAGGCGGCTGAGGCAACGTTGGCCGTAGGGCTTGCGGGAGAGGATCCGGCCGCGGCCGCCAACCAAATCGGATCTTGTGGCGCCGCTCGCTTCCTGGGAGTCTCCGGAGCGGAGTTTGCCGTCCCCCGCTATGCCACCGACGCCGCGGCAGCCGAAGCGCTGGTCCGAGCCGCAGGGGCAACGCTCATTGTGGCGCCTTCGACCTCGCGCTGGGCCCGCTGCCTGGGCGGAGTCGCGCAGCGGTTGGGCGGGCGAATCGACACCCACATCACCGGCATCGCGGTCCCTGAAGGCCGGGTTACGGTTCCGCGCTGGTACTACCGCCAGCGAATGGAAGCGCTGCTGGCGCGCTCGCACCGCCCCTGGTTCCTCCTGGTGGATCCCGGCTGCTTCGATCCCTGGGCCGGCGAGCCGGCACAGGCAGCGCTGGAGCCCGTCGCCGCTCCCACCGGCTCCCGCACGCGTTTTATCGAATACCGCGCGCCTCAGGCGGGGGAACAAACCATCCGCCCAGACGCGAAGCTGTTGTTCGTAGCCGGTGCGGGCTGGACCAAGAAGCAGCCCGACGGCAAGGTCCACGTCGAAGAAGCGGCGGAGCTGATTCTTACCTTCTTGCGCAAGACCCAGGCTTCGTTGGGAAGCAGCAAGTCGCTGGTGGATCTGAGCGGCGAGGGCCAGGTTGTGCTGCCGTTCCTCAGCCACCTCAATCAAGTCGGCCAGACCGGCTCCACGCCGCGTCACCCCAAGGGCTTGGCGACCTGCTGCCACGGAGAGGAGCCCCACGTCGTCGGCTGGCGGTTCATCCACGAACGGCGCGCCGTGAACCTGGACCCGAACTGCGGCTGGGCCCAGGGCAAGGCCGATGTGCTTTACGTAGCCGACGCCTTCGCCGTGCTGCGCAAGCTGAACGAGCTGCTTTGATCTCCGGGCGCCGCGCCGTTGAGCGCCGCTTGAGGCGGGGAATGGGTTGAGCGGGCGCGGACTCTGGCTGCTGCGCGAAGCCGGGCACCAGCGCTCAGGAGACCGGCGCCGCTGGACCGCGGGCGGCGGTCAATAGCTCGTGCAGGCGATGTGGCGCTTCCTCCACGCGGACCTCGCTCAGCTCCCGCGTGCGGCGGTCGTAGATTTCGACTTTCCCCTGAGCCAGCTTCTTTCCGGCAGTGATGCGGTAGGGCACGCCGATCAGGTCGGCGTCCTTGAACTTCACGCCGGGCCGCTCGTCCCGGTCGTCGAGCAGAACGTCGATGCCGAGCGAACGGCAGGTCTGGTACAGCCAGGCGGCCGCATTCATATGAGCCTTTTCTGCGGTGTTGACAGGGGTAATAATCACTTCGAACGGCGCAATGGAAGCCGGCAACGCCATGCCGTCCGCATCGTGATAGCTCTCCACGGCCGCGCAGAGTATGCGCTCGATGCCGATGCCGTAAGAGCCCATGATGGGCGTGACCTCCTTGCCCTCGGCATTAAGCACGCGCAACCCCATGCTTTCGGAGTACTTGTAGCCGAGTTTGAAGATGTGCCCGATCTCGACGCTCTTGTCGAGCCGCACGGGCTGGCCGCAGCGTATGCAGGCGTCCCCGGGGGCGGCCTGCCGCAGATCATGGTATTCGGGCGCGAAATCCTCGCCCGGGGTAACGTGTCTCAAGTGGTAATCGTCCACGTTGGCGCCCGCGATCATGTTGCGCCGCCCCTTGAGCGCCAAGTCGGCCAGGATCCGTATGCCGCGCAGCCCCACCGGTCCGAGCGAGCCGGCATCGGCGCCGAAGGTGGCGCGGATCTCGTCCGGATGGGCGGGCCGGATCTCGGAGGCCCCAGTGACTCCCGCGAATTTGGTCTCGCTGAGCGCATGGTCCCCGCGCACGAGGACCAGCATGAGCGTTCCGTCGGCCACCATCACTAGGCTCTTCATCTGGGAGGTTTCCGGCAAACCGGTGAACTCCGCCACTTCGGCGATGGTCTTCCGGCCTGGGGTATGGAACTTTTCCGGGACCAGATCGCCCTCCGGGTCAGGCGCCAGCGGAGGAGAGGCCACCGTTTCGGCCTTCTCCAGGTTTGCGGCATACCCGCAGGCCGGGCAGCTCACCACGTAATCCTCGCCGGCCTCGGTGGCCACCATGAACTCGTGGGACTGGCTGCCGCCCATTGCTCCCGAATGAGCCTCAACGGCCGTGTATTTGAGTCCGCAGCGGTCGAAGATGCGGCAATAGGCTTGGTAGTGCTTCTCGTAGGCTGCGTCCAGGCCGGCCGCGTCCAGGTCGAAGCTGTAGGAATCCTTCATCAGAAACTGCCGCACCCGCAGCAGGCCGGATTTCGGCCGCGGCTCGTCGCGGAACTTGGTTTGAATCTGATACCAGATCTGCGGAAGCTGCTTGTAACTGCGGAGCTCTCCCCGCGCGACCGCCGTCATGACCTCCTCGTGCGTCATACCCAGGCACAGATCATGCTGCCAGCGGTCTTTGAGACGGAACATGTTGGCGCCCATCACATCCCAGCGGCCCGATTCCTGCCATATTTCGGCCGGGTGCAGGGCCGGCAACAGCATCTCCTGAGCTCCTATGGCGTCCATCTCTTCGCGCACAATCCGAATGATCTTTAGCAACGAACGCTGGGCCAGAAAAAGGTAGCTGTAGATGCCGGCGGCGAGCTGCCGGATGTAACCGGCCCGGAGCAGCAAACGATGGCTGGGGACTTCAGCCTCGGCGGGATCTTCCCGCAGAGTCGGAATAAAAAGTCGGCTCCACTGCATGGATCAACCTGAAGGGAAATGCGGACGAAGATGCCATTCTAGCATGTTAGAATTTAGAACGTACCCAATGCGCATCTCCATCGGCGCCGACCATGCCGGCTACGGACTGAAGAACCAGATCGCCGAATACCTCCGCCGGGCCGGCCATGAGGTCCTCGACCGCGGCACCCATAGCCCCGAGTCCTGCGACTATCCGGACTTTGCGGCCGCTGTGGCCCGGGATGTGGCGGGCGGGACGGCCGAGCGCGGCATTCTGGTCTGCACCACGGGGATCGGGATGTCTATTGCCGCCAACAAAGTCTCCGGCGTCCGCGCCGCTCTGGCCGGCACCGCATTGGAGGCTGAGATGTCGCGGCGGCACAATGACGCCAACATCCTGACGATCGGGGCGCGCACCGTGCGCGAGGCTCCGGAGCGGCTGGCGGAAGTCTTCCTCAGCACGCCATTCGAGGGCGGCCGCCACGCCCGGCGCACCGGAAAAATTGAGGCGCTGGAACGCGGCTGCTGCCCGCGTCCAGAAACGGAAGGTAAGGAAGAATGACGTTAAACGAGAGGATGTCCCGGCCCCTGGCCGAGGTCGATCCGGCCGTGTACCGTGCCATACAGGCGGAAATGGAACGTCAGAACTCCCGTCTGGAGTTGATCGCCAGCGAGAACTTCACTTCGGAGGCGGTGCTAGAGGCCACCGGGAGTATCTGCACCAATAAGTATGCCGAGGGCTATCCGGGCAAGCGCTACTATGGAGGCTGCGAGTTCGTCGACGAGTTGGAGAACCTGGCTCGCGAACGCGCCAAGCAACTGTTCCGGGCCGAGTACGCCAACGTCCAGCCCCACGCGGGTTCTCAGGCCAATCAAGCCGCCTATGCCGCGGTCTTGCAGCCGGGCGACACCATTCTCGGAATGAATCTCTCCCACGGTGGCCACCTCACCCACGGCCACCATCTCAACTTTTCCGGCAAGACCTACAAGGTGATTCCTTACGGTGTGCGGCGCGACGACGAGGTCATCGACTACGAGGAGCTGGCGCGCCTGGCCGAGGAACACAAACCGAAGCTCATCATCGCGGGCGGCAGCGCCTATCCCCGCATCATCGACTTCGCGCGCTTCCGCCAAATCGCCGACTCCGTCGGCGCGGTCTTCCTGGTGGACATGGCGCATTTTGCCGGGCTGGTAGCGGCGGGTTTGCATCCGAATCCGTGCGAGTACGCCGATATCGTCACTTCCACCACCCACAAGACCCTCCGCGGCCCGCGCTCCGGCATCATCCTGGCCAAGGAAAGGTTCGGGCCCGCCATCGATAAGAGCGTCTTCCCCGGCCTCCAGGGCGGGCCTCTGGTGCACGTCATCGCGGCCAAAGCGGTCTGTTTCGCTGAAGCGATGACGCCGGAATTCGTCGCCTACCAGCGCCAGGTGCTCACCAACGCGCGCGTTTTGGCCGAGGGCATGGCCGAGGCCGGTTTCCGCGTGGTCTCGGGCGGGACCGACACCCATCTGCTTCTGGTGGATGTCTTCGCCAAAGGCATCCGCGGCCGGGAGGCGGAAACGGCCCTGGACAAGGCCTACATTACGGTAAACAAGAACACCATTCCGTTCGACCCGAATCCGCCGCTGAATCCGAGCGGGATCCGGCTGGGTTCCCCCGCCGTCACCACCCGCGGATTTGGCGAGGCGGAGATGAGGGAGGTGGCCTCTTGTGTCGCGGAGGTCTTGCTGCACCTTGGTTCGGAGGAGGCGATCGCCACAGTCCGCCGCCGCGTGCAATCTCTGACCGAACGCTTCCCCCTTTATGCCTGGAAGCGCACCTCAATCGCCACCGGATGAATGACCCCTCGCATCGTCATTGACACGCGCCACATCCGGGATTTCGGAATCGGAACCTACATCCGCAATCTGGTCCGCGCCCTGGGCAGCCTCGATCCGGACAGCCGCTACTTTCTGATAAGCCACGCCGCCGATGAGCAGGAGCTGGCTGGGCTTCCGCCGAATTTCGAGATCGCCCTTTATGAGCGCGAAGACACCCGGGTCACGGACCACCTCGCGTTCCCCTTGTACCTGCGCCGCTTCTGGGCCGATGTGTACCACATCCCGTTGAACGTCGTTCCCCTGTTCATGCCTAAGCCCTATGTGGTCACCGTCCATGACATGAGCAGCCTGCTGTTCGACGACGGCCGCGCCGAAAAGCGGCGCTTCCGCCGCTATCAGTTCCGCCGCGGCCTGGAACGCGCCGAGCGCGTCATCGCCGTGTCGAACGCCACCCTGCGGGATATCGACGATTTGTTCGGCATCCGCGGCGAAAAAGTCTGCCGGATTTACAACGCTCCAGACCCGCGCTTTCTGGATGTCGCCGCAGGTCTGCCGGCTGAGCTGCTGGAGAAAACTCTCGAGCGCTATCAAATCCGCCGTCCTTTCCTGCTCTATGTGGGCACCATCCGCCCGCAGAAGAACATCCCGCGTCTGGTCGAAGCTTTCGCCGTGCTGCGGGGCGAGTTGGAAAACCATCCCGAGCTCAGCGACTTGAGGCTTATCATCATCGGAGATGAGATCAGCCGGCATCCCGCCGTCCGCAGGACCGTGATCCAAACCCGGATGGAACATGCCGTCCGCTTCTTGGGATTCGTGCCGTTCAACACGCTGCGTGTCTTCTACGCCACGGCTTCGGCGTTTGTCTTCCCTTCGCTGTACGAAGGTTTTGGCTTGCCCCCTTTAGAAGCTATGGCGTGCGGGACCCCCGTCGTGACCTCAAACGTAAGCTCCCTGCCGGAGGTAGTTGGAGACGCGGCGCTGCTGGTCAACCCGGAGAACGTGTTCGAGATTGCGCGGGGCATCCGCGAGGTTCTTACCAACCCGCAGCTCCGATCCGAATTGATTCAGAAGGGCTTCCGGCAAATCCGCAAGTTTAGCTGGGAACAGACGGCCCGAGAGGTCTTGGAAGTCTACCGCCAGATCGCCCTCCGCGGAGCGGCTCATCCACTGAGCAAGTAGCGGCCTACCCAAACCACGCGCGCCCGCACGACGTCTAACAAGTGGTCACCCGCGGCCGGCCACACTCGAACGGTCTCCACAATACCCGTCTGGTCTGCTACCAGCAGCTCTCCCCTGCCCGGCCCCGCCCACAAGCGCCGTACGATTCCTTCCCCCCGGCGATTCATCACGTAATAGCCGCCGTTTTCCAATTGCTGGCGGCAATGCCGGGACTGATCCAGCAAGACCAAGTCATTGGGCCGAAAGATGTCGGCCATCCTCGGATCCTCAGCCAGACGCACCAGAGCGGGCCCCTCCAGCGTGGCGACAAAAGAGGCCCGGAACGGAAAGCTCTGCAACGGATCCGGTACCCTCGGCAGCGGCAGTCCCGGCCCAAGGCGCCCTCGAAGCAGCGGAACTTCCACCGTGAACTTGCGGTGGGGGCATTCAGCGCACACCCCGTCCGGAAACGACACCAGGTCGTAGACCGTCATCCCCAACCGGACCATAATCCGGTCGCAGGCTTGTAAGCTCAGGGCCTTCTTACCCTTTAACACATTGTGGATGTGCGGCTGCGAAAGTTGGGTCAATCGAGCCAGACGCCTCTCGCTGATCTCGCCGTTGGCAACGCGGGTTCGTAGCCGCTCAGTGAGAGCGGCCGATAGGTCGTATAGATACATACGTTCTAGAGCTACTATATATAGCCCCTGGAAATAGGACGTAGGATCTAGAACATTCCTCTGGTAGAACCTAGAAGGAATACCCCGGTGAGAAATACTTCGAGCCCCATAACACATTGACCCCAAATGACTTGGAGCGCCTAAAGACCGCCGCTGGGACCTGCCTTGGTTTTTCTTGTTTCGTCCCATTGACAATTCTCCACGCGCAGCTACATTGGGAGTCTGCCTCCCGGGGCAGGCGTTCGGCGCAGCCTGGAGGCACTTTGAGGAACCCTATGGAGTGGACTCGATCAGACACGATCGCTTTGGCAATGCAGAAATGCGCACGCTGCCATGGTCTGGGCTTAAGGACGGGCCCGAAGATCGGCACCGGCCCCTGCAACTGCGTTTTGCGGGCCATTTTTCGCGCCTGTTACGCGCGGTTTCGCTATTGTGTGGAAAAGGAAAAGCACATCAGCCACGCCTCGCTGGAATTCATCCCCGGCCGCGATAGCCGGGTATGCTGGGGCAGGAAGGACGAGGAGTATATCGCCGATTTTTGCCTGGTCAGCCGAAGGACTCTTAACGAGCTGGAGCACAAAGTCTTTACGTATCACCTCTTGTTGGGCGCCGATTGGAAGCTGTGCACGCGTCGCCTGGGCATGGACCGCGGAAGTTTCTTTCACATGGTGTACCGGATCGAGCAGAAGCTAGGGCGCGCCTTCCGTGAACTCAAGCCTTACGCCTTGTACCCTTTGGATGAATATTTCCACGGTCCGCGGCGTCCGCCGGAGGAGATTCGGGCGGAGACCAAACCAGCGCTGCGGCACAGTCAACGCCGCCCCGCGCTGCGCCCGCCGCTGCTGAAGACCGCCTGAGGCAACGCCGTCTCAACGCCGTTGCTCAAAGAACGACTGGAGCAGCAGCGTGCATTCGTCTCCGAGCACTCCCTCGGTGATCTGAACTCTGTGGTTGAGCAGTTCCGAGTCCGCCAAGCGGAACTTGCTGCGGACGCCCCCGAAGCGCAAATCGCGCGAGCCGAACACCAGGCGGGCGACGCGAGCGGCCACCAGGGCCCCGGCGCACATCACGCAAGGCTCCAGCGTCGCATACAGGGTGGCGCCTTCGAGCCGGTAGTTGCCCAATGCCGCGGCCGCTTCGCGAATCGCCAGGATCTCGGCGTGCGCGGTGGGATCGTTCAGACGGATGAGCGAGTTGAACCCCCGTCCCAGAACCGTCTCGCCCAAGACCACGATGGCTCCCACCGGCACCTCGCCCGCCAGTTCGGCCCGCCGGGCCAACTCCAAGGCCATCTTCATAAAGAGCTCGTCGCTGCGATTCTCACTCACGCTCATCTGCCTTCACCCCAGCCCCGGAACAGGCGCTTGGCCCGCCGCCTTTCCCCGAATCCCAAGAATACCTTGAGACGGTCCGGGCGTCTGCTCCCGGCCAACACTTAGGCTCAGGCGAGCCCGGCTTCTCGGCGGGTCCTCCCCCCATGCGGTTCATCCGGCGACGAGGGCACACCTTCCGCGTCGCGCCTTCCGGGAAGGATCCTGCGGGACAGAATGGAATCTAAAATAAAGAAGGAGAACCCGGCCCGTTGGCGCACCTCTCCCTGATTCTCAGAAACACGCTGAGAAACCGGCGCAGGACGATCCTCACCGTGCTCAGCATCGGCGCATCGCTCAGCTTGCTAGGCGTGTTGATGGCCATCTACAAAGCCTTCTACCTGGCTGAGGCGCCCCCGGAACAGGCCCTGCGCCTGATTGTGCGCAACCGCATCTCTTTGGCGGTTCCGCTGCCGGTTTCCTACATGAATCAGATCCGCCAGGTTCCCGGCGTGCGCGAGGTGATGATCTCCCAGTGGTTCAACGGCGTCTACAAAGACAGCCGCGACCCCAACAACTTTTTCGCGCGCTTCGCCGTCGAGCCGGAAAAGCTCTTCGTGGTGCGCGGTGAGATTTCAATCCCCGAAGACCAAAAGCGCGCCTTCCTCGCCGAGCGGACCGCCTGCATCGTGGGCCGTCCGCTGGCCGAGCGGCTTGGTTTCCAACTAGGCGACCGGATCACTCTTAAGGGGGACATCTTCCCCGTGGACCTGGAGCTGACGGTCCGCGGCATCTACGAAGCCCCCATCAATAGTGAGGCTCTGTACTTCCACCAGAAGTATCTGGAAGAGGGGCTGCCGGGCGGGCGGCAGGGGCAGGTGGGCACGTTCGTCGTTCTGGCCGAGAGCCCGGAGCTGGTCCCGGCGATTGCTGCGGCGGTGGACGAGGTGTTTCGGAACTCTACCGCGCAGACCCGCACCGAGAGCGAGCAGGCGTTTTCGCTGAGCTTTCTGGCATTCTTGGGAAACGTGAAGGCCTTCCTGTTCAGCATCTTCGCCGCGGTGACATTCACCATGCTCTTGGTGGCGGCTAACACCATGGCCATGAGCGTCCGGGAACGGGTCAAGGAGGTTGGGGTCCTCAAAACGCTGGGATTCACTTCGGGAGAGGTTCGGGGGGTCTTGCTGGGCGAGGCGCTGGCGATCTCACTGGCCGGAGGACTGTTGGGCTGCCTGCTGGCGTCCGGGGCTTGCGCCGTGATCCGGATGGGCCCGGCGGTCTTCCAGCAGATCCGCATGCTGTCGCTGGGGCCAAGCGCCGCCGCTGCGACCGTAGCTCTGGCGGCGTTGATCGGGCTCATCAGCGCCTGGATCCCGGCCACGGCGGCGGCGCGAATTCCGGTGGTGGAGTCGATCCGGCACACGGGCTGAGGCGGAAACGATGAAGATCCCCCTGGCTTACAATCTGCGAAACCTGCTGGTGCGGAAGACCACCACCCTGATGACTGCGCTGGGCATCGGCCTGACCGTAGCGGTGCTGCTGGCAGTGCTCGCGCTGGTCGATGGCCTGCGGCTGGCCCTGGCGGCCAGCGGCGATCCTCAGCATGTCCTGGTGCTGCGCAAAGGCAGCGAATCGGAGCTCGTGAGCAACTTCACGCGGCAGATGTTCCTGGAGATGCGCTCGCATCCTTTGATCGCCCGGGGCGCCCGCGGCGAGCCGCGGGCCTCCCTGGAAATGGTCAGCGTTGTGATCCTGGAGCGCGCCGAAAGCTCCGAGGGGATCAACGTGACCTTGCGCGGGCTGACGCCGACCGGCATCGAGATGCGCGAAGGGCTGAGGCTGTTGAGCGGGCGCTGGTTTGAGCCGGGCAAGCGGGAGGTCGTCGTGGGCGCCTCCATCGCGCGCCGCTTCCCCGAGGCTGCCTTGGGCCGCAGCATTCACTTAGGAAAAGCCGACTGGGAAGTCGTCGGCGTGATGGACGCAGGCCGGGGCATTCACAACAGTGAGATCTTCGCCGACCTGAACCTGTTGAGCGCCGACAACAACCGCCTGGAAGTGCTCAGCAGCGCCCTGGTCGAAGCTGTCGATGAGGAGTCGGTGCCGGCGCTCATCGAGTCGTTGAACCAGGACCGCCGCTTGAATGTGGACGCCATTCGCGAAAAGGAGTACTACGCCGCGCAGACCAGCTCCGGCGCGCCGGTGCAATACATCGGGACCATGGTGGCCATCATCATGGCCATCGGCAGCAGCTTTGCCGCCATGAACACCATGTACGCAGCCGTCGCGCGCCGTACGCGCGAGATCGCGACCCTGCGCGTGCTGGGCTTCGGACGCCTCAGCGTGCTGGCCAGCTTTTTGTTGGAATCGGTGGCCCTTTCGCTCGCCGGAGGATTGCTGGGCCTGCTGTTGGCCCTGCCCCTCAACGGCGTCTCAACGGGGATCGGCAATTTCGTCACCTTCAGCGAGATCGCCTTCGAGTTTCACATCGGTTGGCGCACCGCGCTGACCGGCCTCGCGCTGGCGGCCTGTGTCGGCGTCGCGGGCGGACTGCTGCCGGCTTGGATGGCTTCGCGCAAGGAGATCCTGACCGCGCTGCGGGAGATCTGAGATTGGCCGGGAAGACGCATTCCTGGCAGGCGGCCGGGCAACCTTCGGGGCGGCCTCGTGTAAGGATGGAGACAGTGGAGCATGGCGGAAGATTTGAAGTCGCTGCGGATTGACCGGGCTGCGGTCCGGGCCGCGCGTCCGGGCAAGCGCCGGAGGCGCTGGGCTGGCGCCGCGGCGCTGGTGATCGTGCTGGCGGTGCTGGCGCGCTTGGCCTATGGCTGGTGGTTTGCGCCGGTCGAGGTCCGGGTAGCCCCTGCCGTCCGGGCCGGCGCAGCCGATGCCGCCGAGCCCGAAGTGGTGCTGAATGCCTCGGGCTACATCGTCGCCGCGCGCAAGATCGAGGTCGCCTCGAAAGTGGTGGGCCGGGTGGCCTGGATCGGGGTCGACAAGGGGGACCGGGTTAAGCAAGGCGAAATTCTGGTCCGCCTCGAAGACGATGAATACCAGGCCCAGTTGCAGCAGGCGCGGGGTCAGTTGGCCAGTCTGGAGGCGAGGCTTCAGGAGCTGTTGAACGGTTCGCGGCCGGAAGAGATCGCGGCCGCGAAAGCCACGCTCGAAGAGGCCCGGGCCCAGCTAGACAACGCCCGCGTCACCCTGGAACGCACCCGCAGCCTGGTGCGCGAGGGAGTTTTCTCGCAGCAGGCGTTGGACGACGCCGAGGCTCGCTACAACGCGCAGCAGGCGCGGGTGGCGGCTCTGGAGCGCAACTACGAGCTGGTGCGGATCGGACCCCGGGCGGAGCAAATCTCTTCGGCCCGCGGCCAAGTGGAACAGGCTCGCGGCGCGGTGCGCTTCTATGAGACGCAGCTCGCCAACACCGTGATCCGCGCTCCGGTCTCGGGCACCATCCTGGAGCGGGCCGTCGAAAAGGGCGAGTTTGTGACCACCAGCTTCGTCGGCGAGCGGGGCGCCAAAGGATATGTCGTGTCCCTGGCCGATCTCAACGACCTGGAAGTGGAACTGGACATCAATCAAAACGACTTCGCCCGGCTCAAGCCCCAGCACCGGGGCATCGTCACCACCGACGCCTATCCCGACCGCAAGTACGAAGGCGTGATCCGCCAGATTTCGCCGGAGGCCAACCGCCAAAAAGCCACCGTGCAGGTCAAGGTCAAGATCCTCAATCCCGACGAGTACCTCCGCCCTGAGATGAATGCCAGCGTGGCCTTCTTGGGAGACCCTCCCGCCGGCGGCGCCCCAAGCCGGGGGCAGGTTTCGGTGCCGGCTGCCGCTGTTCGGGGCGGGGCGGTGTTTGTTTTTCGCGACGGAAAGGCCTTGCGGCGCCCGGTGCGCACGGGCGCCCGGGGCGGGCAAGCGGTGCTGGTGGAGCAGGGACTGGAGGCGGGCGAGGTGGTCATCGTGGATCCCCCCGAGGGGCTCAAGGACGGCGCCCGGGTGCGGGCCGCAGGGGCATGAACCGTGAAAGTGATGATTGAAACCCGCCAGCTTTATAAGGAATTCCGCAGGGACGGTTTTGTGATCCCCGCGCTTTCCAACATCAACCTCACAATCCGGGAGGGCGAGTTCGTGGCGCTGATGGGCCCCTCCGGCTCGGGCAAGTCCACCCTTCTGTATCTGATCGCGGCCATGGACCGGCCCACGAGCGGCGAGATCCTGGTCGAAGGGCAGCGCTTGAACGACCTGGATGAAGTCGAAATCGCCCGCTGGCGCAACGAGACCGTCGGCTTCGTCTTTCAAACCTTCAACCTGATTCCGGTGCTGACGGCTCTCGAGAATGTGGAGTTGCCGCTCAAGCTCACTCATCTGCGAAAGAAAGAGCGGCTGGCGCACGCGGAGACGGCTCTCAGGCTGGTGGGACTCGGCGACCGCCTTCACCATCTGCCCCGCCAGTTGTCGGGAGGACAGGAGCAGCGGGTGGCGATCGCGCGCGCCATCGTGACCGACCCTAAGGTGATCTTGGCCGACGAGCCTACCGGCAACCTGGATGCGGCTTCCGCTCAAGAAGTCCTTACGCTGTTGGCGCGTTTGAACCAGGAGTACGGCAAGACCATCGTCATGGTGACGCACGACCCCCACGCCGCCCACTTCGCCAGCCACATCCGGTATCTGGAAAAAGGAGAGTTGCTGGAGGAAGGCCAGACTCCGGAGGACTGGGCCGGCATGTGGAAAGCCCCGGCCCGGTAAGGCCGGCAAGGTTGAACTTTATTTCCCGCTAAAGAGGTAGAATGAAGCCAGAGGCCGAGGGCGGCGCCCGCACCGGAACGGATGCCGGCGCCGCAGGTTTCCAACAACAAACATTGGCGGCATCTGGAACCAAGCAGCGGAGAGGCCGGCCAGACAGGAATAACATGCAAGACAAGCTGAACATTGCGGTGTTTGTCGACTACGACAACATCGAGATCGGCGTCAAGTCCACCTTGCAACGCGAATTCGACGTTTCGGTGGCTCTGAACGCCCTCAAAGAGCGCGGCGACATCGTCGCCAAATTCGCCTACGCCAACTGGGCCCGGCAGGAAGCCGCCACGCGTCAAATGGCTGCCAACGCCGTTCAGATGGTGCAGCGCATCCCTTCGCCGCGCGGCGACAAGAACGGAGCCGACATCAACCTGGCGCTGGACGCGCTGGAGATGGCCTTCACCCACGACCACGTCAACGCTTTCGCCATCGTCAGCGGCGACAGCGATTTTATCCCCTTGGTGAACAAGCTCAAAGAGTACGGCAAGACCGTCTTCGTGCTGGGCGGCAAAGCCTTCACCAGCACCATCCTCCAGCAGAACTGCCACGAGTTCATCAGCTACGAATCGCTGCTGGATGAACCCCAAAAGACCCAGCCCCAACGCCAGCCGCAGCCGCACGGGCAGCAGCAACAGCGGCAACCGCGCAGAAAAGCGGCCCCGCTCGATATCGCCCAGGCTATGCCTCTGGTGGAGCGGGCGCTCCAAGTGCTCGAGCGCAGAGCCGTGCAGCCGCAACTGGGGCTGCTGAAGTCCACCATGCTCCAACTGGATGCCACCTTCAGCGAGAAAGCGTACGGGTGCAGCAGCTTCTCGGATTTCGTGGAGAAGCTGAGGGCCAACGGCTACGTTAACTTGAGCGGCAGCGAGGGGCGTTACTTCATCGAACGCAAGACCGCGCTTAAGCCCGAGCAGCCGGCCCCCAAACCCGAAGAGGCTCTTCCGCTGTTGCGTGACGTGCTGGAAACACACCGGCTGGACATGGAAAACGGGGTTGTCGCCGAGCAACTGGAGGAATGGATGACCAACGAGCATCCCGGCTTCCAGCCTTCGGCCTACGGCTTCCAGGAGTTCGCCGAGCTGCTGAATTTCGCCCAGGATAACCTGGTTGTGCGGGTGGAGCCGGACGAGGAGAAGGGGCTGATGGTGTATCTGGGCGCCGAATTCTATCCGCCCGCCCCGCCGGAGCCGGAACCGCCGCCGTTGCCGGAGGAGGAGATCGAAGAACCGCAGCCGATCGTCGCCGGCCAGCCGAGCGCGTTTGCCGAGCCGGAGCCCGAACCCAAGCCCAGGCGCACGCGCCGCCGGCGCACCTCAGAAACCTCGCCCAGCGGCGCCACGGCCAAACCGCGCCGCCGGCGTACCCCCAGCCGTACCCATCCCAGCCATACCGAGTAAGCTGGCGGGGCATGCTAGCATCGGTAGTTTGGAGGACGGCCCGGTTTGTTCGATCTGCTGAAGGCGCCCGTTGAGTCGGTTCAGGAGTTCTTCTACCTGTCGGGCCGGGCCCTCCGGAATGTTTTTCGCCGCCCGCATTACGCCGATGACATCGTGCTTCAGATGGAGATCATCGGCTTCGGCAGCCTCCCCATCGTGGTGCTCACAGGCTTCTTCAGCGGCGCAGTGATGGGACTCCAGCTCTCCAAGGCTCTGTCCCAGTACGGCGCCGTAGGCAAGATCGGCGAATTGGTGGCCATCACGCTGGTCCGCGAACTCGGCCCCGTGCTGACCTCGCTGATGGTGGCCGGACGCAACTCCTCCGGCATCGCCAGCGAACTGGGATCCATGAAAGTGACTGAGCAGATCGACGCCATGCGCGCCCTGGGCACGGATCCGATTCAGAAGCTGGTGAAGCCCAGGCTGATCGCCACCTGCGTCGTGTTGCCCCTGCTGACGATCATCGCCGACTTTTTGGGCTTGGTCGGCGGCTTCGTGATCGCCTTCACCATGCTCAACCTGACCCCGGCTCACTACTGGAACAGCGCCTGGCAGGCGATCGACTTCTCCGATCTGTTCCAGGGCCTGATCAAGCCCTTCTCCTTCGCCTTTATCGTCGCCTTAGTGGGGTGTCACTACGGGTTGCGGACCACCGGCGGGACTCAGGGCGTGGGCCGCTCCACCACGCGCGCCATGGTGGTGGCTTCGGTGTGGATCTTCGTGATGGACTTCTTCATCACCCGCATGTTCGTGCGCGGTTGACCCAGCGATGCCTGAGCAAGCCAGCCCGGTCGTGCTCCGCTTCGAGGAAGTCTCGCTCGCCTTCGAGGACGTTCAGGCTCTGGATCAGGTCAGTTTCGAGATCCGCCGCGGCGAAACCTGCATTCTGCTGGGCAGCGCCGGCAGCGGCAAGACCGTGTTGCTGAAAGCGGCACTCGGCTTACTCCGGCCAGACCGGGGCCGCGTCGAAGTCTTCGGGCAGGACATCACCCGGATGCGGGAAAGCCAGCTCTTTGATATCCGCGCCCGAATCGGGATCCTGTTCCAGGAGGGCGGGCTGTTCGACTCGCTGACCATCGAGGAGAACGTCGCCTACCCGCTGGTGAATCAGAAGCTGCTGCGGGTCCCCCCCGAGGAGGTGCGGGCGCGGGTCGAGCAAGCTTTGGAGTTCGTCGAGCTGGAGCATACTCTGGAGAAATACCCCAGCGAGCTGAGCGGCGGCATGCGCCGCCGGGTGGGAATCGCCCGGGCGTTGGTCACCGACCCGCCCCTACTGCTCTACGATTCGCCCACCGCCGGGCTGGACCCCATCACCGCCTGCACCATCATTTCGCTCATCATCAAAGGCCGCGACGTCCGCCGCGCGACCACCGTGATGGCGACCCACCGCTATCAGGACGGGACCTGGCTCGACGAATTCCGCTACAATCCCAAGAGTGGACGCCTCGAGCCCGCCGGCAGCAACGGAGAGCCGGGGTTCTCCGGCACCAAGTTCATGGTCCTGCGGCAGGGAAAGCTGGTTTTTGAAGGCAGCCGGGCGGAACTTGAGGCTTGCCAGGATCCCTACGTGGCAAAGTTTGTGAAACGATAAACGGGGAGAGATGCCATCTGCAAAGAGAGTCCGGTGGGCGCAGCTTAAGGTCGGCCTCATGGCCGTCTTCGCCTTGGTCTTGCTCGCCATCCTGATCATTCTGCTGACCGGAACCAAGGGCATGTTCGTTCCCAAGGTCAGAATCTATACCTACATGGACGATTCGGCGGCGCTGGCTCGGGGCGCCCCCGTGCGGCTTAACGGGATCGTCATCGGCAATGTGGGCGATGTGAACCTCTCCGGCGATCCCACCCCGCGGCGCACGGTGCGGATCGAGATGGTCGTGGTGGCTTCCCGGCTGGCGGAAATCCCAGTCGATTCTCTGGCCTCCATCAGCGCCGAGAATGTCTTGGGGACCAAGTACATCAACATCAAAAGGGGCAGCAGTCCCAAGACCGTCGCCCCGGGAGGGGAAATCCCGAGCCGCGACGTGAGCGAGTTCGACGAAGTGGTGCAAAGCGGCTACGACGTCATGGTGGCGGCTCGCGCCCTGCTCAAGCGCATTGACGGCGTGGTCAACGAGATGGAAGCCGGGAAGGGAACCATTGGCAAGCTGCTCGTCGACGACCGCCTCTACCAGAACCTGAACGCCACCGTCAGCGAGGCGCAAAAGGTAACCTCTTCGCTCAACAAGGGCGAAGGCACCCTCGGCCGCCTCCTGCATGACGCGGCTCTGTATGAGGAGATCCGCGGTTCGGTCCGCCGTCTGGACACGCTACTGGCGGGCGTGGAAAGAGGCGAAGGCACCGCTGGCCGACTGATCAAGGATCCGGCTCTCTACGAGGAAGCCCGCAAAGCCGTGACCGAACTCAAGCGTCTCACCGAAGACCTCAACGCCGGAAAGGGAACCGCGGGCAAACTGCTCAAGGACGACGAGCTGCACCGGCGCATTCGGGACACGGTGGCCAAGCTTGAAAACACGCTGGACCGGGTCAACAGCGGCGAGGGAACCCTCGGACAGTTGCTGGTGAACCCCAGCCTGTACAACTCGCTCAACGACACCAGCCGGGAGATCAACGGGCTAATCAAGGACTTCCGGGCCAACCCCAAGAAGTTCCTGCGCATCAAGCTGGCACTGTTTTGACCACCTCCAAGCTCCTCATCGTCAACGCCGACGATTTCGGCTTCACAGCCGATGTGAACGAAGGAATCATCGAGGCCCACCGCAGGGGCATCGTCACCTCAGCCACGCTCATGGCCAACGGCGAAGCCTTTGAACATGCCGTGCGGCTGGCCCAACAAACTCCCAGTCTGGACCTGGGAGCGCATCTGACCCTAGTCGGAGGATACTCGGTCGCGCAGCCGGGCATTCCGTTGCCCGCCTCACCCAAGGGGCTGGCGTTAGCTCTTATGGCCGGACGCTTGCACCTCTATCAGGAATGTGCGGCCCAAATCCGGAAGATTTTGGACGCAGGGCTGCGGCTCACCCATCTCGACACCCACAAGCACGCTCACCTGCTGCCGCCCGTGGCCGAGGCGGTGGGAAGAGTCTCCCGGGAGTTCGGCATCCCCTGGGTGCGGCGTCCCCTGGAGGCGCCCCTGGCGGGCTGGCTCGCCCGCCGGCGTCTGCGCAAACACGGATGCCGGATGGCGGACCACTTGGCGGGCTTCGCCGAGACTGGCCGCCTCGATGAAGACCGCCTTCTAAAGCTGGTGCGGCGAATCCCCGCCGGCCTCACCGAACTGCTGTGCCACCCGGGCTACTGCCGGTCCGAGTTGCGCGCATCGCCGGCCACCCGGCTGAGGGAGAGCCGCGAGCTCGAGCTGGTGGCGTTAACCTCGCCGGCGGTGCGGCAGCGGCTGGAAGAGTGCAACGTGCGTCTGGTGGATTTCTGCTCCGTCGAAACTGCTCTAGGAAGCGGCTCCGTGCCGGATTGAAACACCGTGTGCCGGCTTGGTTTCCGCTTTGAAACACCCCTCCGCACCAAGCGCTTCGATCCTCTAAGCCGCGCGGCAGGCGCTCCTCAGTAACTTCTTTCGTTTCTATCAGTCATTCTCTCGAGCAAGATTCCTTACAGTAAGGCGATTCCCTGGCCGATCTATTGCTCTTGCCTCCCACGCGGGGCCGGCAGCCGCCGATATGAGCGGCAAAAGGCCCCGCGGTCACAAACGGCAACCGCCGGAACAAGCGAGGGAATCGAGATGAGCGTCCAAAGTGTCTCTAAGAGAGCCAATCAGAGACGCAACGAGATGGTGCTGAAGCACCTGCCCCTGGTACGGGCGATCGCAGTGCGGGTTCACGAGAACCTGCCGGTGCATGTGGACTTGGATGACCTGGTGCATGCGGGTGTGCTGGGCCTGTTCGATGCCGCTCAAAAGTACAATCCCCGCAAAAAGGTTGTGTTTTCCAGCTACGCCAAACACCGCATCAAAGGCGCCATCCTGGACAGCCTCCGGCAACTGGACTGGGCCTCGCGCGACCTGCGCCGCAGGCACAAGCAGGTCGAAGCGGCTGCCCGGGAACTGGCGGCGGTCCTGCACCGCTCCCCCACCCAGGACGAGATTGCCGAAAAGATCGGAGTGGAAGAGAAGCGCTGGCGGCGCATCATGATGGAGTTGGGAAGCACCGGGCTGGTTCCCGCCGTCACGCGGCGCGGCGACGGAGACGAACCCGCCATGCCGGATTTTCCTGCCGAGCCCTGCATTCAGCCGGACAACCTCTGTTCCAAGCAGGAGCTGCGCCAGCATTTGTCGCTGGCCATGGAAGCCTTGCCGGCGCGCTACCGCCAGGTGGTGGAACTCTACTACAGCGGCGAGCTGACCATGCGCGAGATCGGCGAGCGCATGGGCATCAACGAAAGCCGCGTTTCGCAGATCCACAAATCGGCTTTGCAGAAAATGGCCGCCGTTCTGCAGGCGGCGGGCATTGAGTCCAGCTCGGCGTTCTGAGACGCGGACCCGGCTGCGAGGCCGCCCCGCTATACTGGAGAGTTCCTACTCATCATGGGCAGCCGGAAGACGGTCCTTTACCGCGATGCGGGGGTGAACATTGACGAAGCCGGGCGGGCGGTCCGCCTGATCCGCAAGCACGCGCGGGCGACCTTTGGGCGCAGCGTTCTGACTGATATCGGCAGCTTCGGCGCAGGCTTCCGGCTGTCGGGATGGCGGGAACCCGTCTTGGTCAGTTCGGCCGACGGGGTGGGCACCAAGCTCAAGGTGGCTTTCTTAACCGGCAAGCATGATACGGTAGGCCAGGATTTAGTTAATCACTGCGTCAATGACATCGCCGTGCAAGGCGCTCGCCCGCTGTTCTTTTTGGACTACTTCGCGGTCGGAAAGCTGGATTCCGCCGTCGCCGGGCAGGTGGCGGCGGGATTGGCGCGGGCCTGCCGCCAGAACGGCTGTGCCCTGATCGGCGGCGAGACGGCTGAAATGCCGGGCTTTTATGCCCCCGGTGAATACGACCTGGCAGGCTTCATCGTGGGCGCCGTCGAGCGGCGCAAAATGATCACTGGCTCTCAGATCCGCGCGGGCGATGTCTTGCTGGCCCTCCCCTCCACCGGGCTGCATACCAACGGATACTCGCTGGCGCGCAAGCTCCTGTTCGAAGAGGCGGGTTTTGCGCCGGATCTGTATGTCCCTCACCTGGGCTGCACGGTGGCCGAAGAGCTGCTGAAAGTCCACCGGAGTTACCTTGCAGCCATCCAGACCCTGCATGCGGCCGGGCTTCTCAAGGGAGCAGCCCACATCACCGGGGGCGGAATCACGGACAACACTCCGCGCATGCTCCCCAGCGGGCTGGCTGCTGAAATCGACACCTCCAGTTGGAAGGTCCCGCCCGTGTTCGAACTTCTACGCAGCCTGGGCAATCTTCCCGACGAGGACTACCGCAGAACCTTCAATCTGGGGGTCGGCATGATCCTGGCGGTGGCTGCATCCAAAGCCGCAGCCGCCGGCCGGTTGCTGGAGCGGCTTCGGGAGCCCCATTGGAAAATCGGCCGGGTGATTGCAGCGCCCAGAGGCGCAAAGGCAAGGGTGATCTATCGATGAAACGGCTTGGGATTCTGTTGAGCGGGCGTGGCTCCAACTTTGAGGCCATCGCCGACAATGTGGCCGCGGGCAAAATCAACGCCGAAATCGCCGTGGTCATCTCCAACCGGCCGGAGGCCCGGGGCCTGGAATTGGCCCGGGCGCGCGGGCTGAACGCGGTCTGCATCCCCTCCAAGGGAATGGAGCGGGAAGCCTACGACCGTCTGGTTGTGGCCGAGTTGAAGAAGCATCAAGTGGACCTGGTCTGCCTGGCCGGGTTTATGCGGCTGCTCAGCGCTTACTTCGTGCGCGAGTTTCCGCTGCGGATCCTGAACATTCATCCGGCCCTGCTTCCGTCGTTCCCCGGACTGGACGCGCAGCACCAGGCCCTGGAACACGGGGTGAAAATCACCGGATGCACGGTGCATTTCGTGGACGAGAACCTGGACTCCGGCCCGATCATCGTGCAGGCCGCGGTCCCGGTGCTCGATGACGACACGGTGGAGACGCTTTCGGCGCGGATCCTGAAGGAGGAGCATCGCATCTATTCGGAAGCGATCAACATCGTGCTGAGCGGCAATTTCCGGATCGAGGGGCGGCGAGTGCTGTTGACGAAGCCTCAGGGGAGCTCAGATCCATAGCGTCCGTCGCCCGCGTGGCCGGAGGCGGAGTAGGCCGAAAAGCCCGTCCGGCCGCGAACCGATGAGGACGATTTCGTGAGCAACATGGAGAACCGGATCATTCGTCCAAGCCTGAAGATGGTGCGCGTGGGTTATTGGGCGGTTGGGCTGCTCGTGGCGGGGTTGTACATCGCCGGGTTGCGGGCAAACTGGTTCGACGAATGGCCCTGGTGGACCCCGGCATTGGGCCTCCTGCTGGCGCTTTGGCCTCTCAAGCGGCACATCGCCAGCCGCTTTGACCGGCTTGTGGTTGCCGGAGACCGTCTGCGTCTGGAGTCGGGAGTTCTGCGCCGCACCAGCCGGATGATGCAGCTCAGCAAGGTCCAGGACGTGCGCGTGGAGCAGAGCCTCTGGCAACGGCTACTTGGAACCGGGGACCTTTATGTGGAGACAGCGGGCGAAGCGGGCCAGTTGTTCCTGGCCAACGTGGACGCGCCGCATGAGGTGTCGCGCTATGTCCTTTCGGCTGCCTCGGCGGCTGGCGGGGAGGATGCCAGAGCGGGCGTGTAACCCGCCAGGCAGGTTCACTTGGGATGGCGGAAAACTACTATCTCTTCGACCAAGCAACGCTCAAAGATTTTGCGGCCCGCCTGCTCGAAGCGGCGGGGACGCCAACACCCCACGCCCTGCTGACGGCGGAATCGCTGGTGCAAGCGGACCTGCGCGGCGTTGACAGCCACGGGGTCCAACTGCTCACCTTCTATCTGGAGCGGATCGCCCGGGGGGAGGTTGATCCTCGCGCAGCCGGCCGTGTGATCTCTGAGCAAGGCGGCTGCCTTCTCTACGATGGGCAGAACGGGCTGGGCCAGGTGGTTTCGGACGCCTGCTGCGGCCACGCCGTGCGGCTGGCGCGGGAGCACGGCATCTCTCTGGTGGTAGCCCGGGACTCGAACCATTTCGGGGCCGCCGCCTTCTGGGCCCTGCGGATCTCCTCGGCAGGGCTGATCGGCATCGTCATGTGCAACGCCACCGGGCAAGTGCCGCCCTGGCAAGGGCGGGAAGGGCGGCTCGGCACCAATCCTATCTGCATGTCGGTTCCGGGCGAAGACGGCCGGCCTTGGCTGCTCGACATGGCGACTACGGCGGTGGCGGCCGGCAAAATCTATAAGGCCTACTTCGCGGGCGAGCCCTCGATCCCGGCCGGCTGGGCTCTGGACCGCGAAGGGCGTCCCACCACCGACCCCAAAGAGGCTTACCACGGCCTGCTCATGCCTCTCGGCGGCTATAAAGGCTACGGGCTGGCGATGATGGTGGAGATCCTCAGCGGAGTGCTGGGAGGCGGCGCGATGGCCAGCCAGGTCGGAGGCGTTCGGACCGTAGGGCGCCCCGCCCGCAACAGCCAAACTTTCCTCGGAATCGACGTGGCCCGCTTTATGCCGCTCGACGTTTTCCGGCAGCGCATGCAGCGTCTGGTGGCCGATGTGAAGTCAGCGCCGCCGGCTGCGGGCTACGAAGAGGTCTTGGTGGCAGGCGAGCCGGAATGGCGCGCTCAAGCGCTCCGGAGCGCCCAAGGCATCCCTCTGAGCCGCGGTGTTTGGGAAAAATTAACGGCCGCCGCCGGGCGGTTGGGGGTTGAGCCGCCCCCTGCCTCCAACAGCTAGAGCATCTTAGCGGCGCACTGCCCGCTAAAGTTTCTCCGCGAATCATACGATACGGAAAGTGTATACGGACCCCATGCCCCCAAACGTATTAGTGGTCGACGATTCAGCCGCCATCCGGAAGATCTTACAGCGGGTGCTGCGCCAGTCGGAAGTCCCGCTGGGAAACATCCTGGAGGCAGGCGATGGAGTGCAGGCGCTGGAGGTACTGAAGAGTCAGCCGGTGGACTTGGTGTTGACCGACATCAACATGCCCAACATGGACGGCCTTCAACTGCTGGCGCAGATTAAGTCCAGCGGGCAATGGCCCAATCTCAAGGTGGTGATGATCACCACCGAAGGAAACCAGGCGCGGGTGATGGAGGCGGTCGGCTTGGGGGCTGCGGGGTACGTGAAAAAGCCGTTTACGGCGGATCAGATCAAGGAGAAACTGCTCAGTCTGTTCTAGGGACCCGAGCGCGACTTCAAGGGAGAACCGCATGCAGCCAGTTGACCAGGTGACGCTGACCGGAATCGTTCACGCGGCAACCACCGATGTGTTCGCTACGATGCTCGAAATGGAACTTACGCCCCAGACGCCTTATGTGCAACACGTGCCGCCGCCGCCCACCGAGGGAGTCGTCTCGCTGATCGGGCTGGCCGGCAAGTGGGTCGGAACCGGCAGCGTCTTCTGCTCGGCGCCCTTCGCCTGCCAGATCTCCTCCCGCATGCTTATGGCGGACTTTTGCGCCGTCAACGACGAGGTCCTGGACGCCGTCGCCGAGGTGACCAACATGGTCTTGGGCAACGTGAAGACGGGACTGGAGGAGCATCTGGGTCCGATGGGCCTCAGCATCCCCACCGTCGTCTACGGCAAAAACTTCACCGCCAAGACCGCCGGCGACGGCGATTGGAACGTCTTCCCATTCACCTACGACGGCGAGCTGCTCGAAGTCAAGATTCATTTAGCCCCTAACCGCAAACCCCTCGAGCGCATCCGCCACGGCTTCTCCCATCCCTACTCGTTGCAGGGCTGAACGCCGGCTGAGTGCGCTTGGCCGGGCTTCCTTAATGCCTGCGAGCCCACCCCGCCTCCCCGGCGTGACGGCTCAGCATGTGGACTGGACCCTCATTGCATTCGCGTGCGCCTTCCAGCCTCGGCCCACCCCGCCGTTCCCATTCCGCCAAGGCCCGCAATCGATTGCCAATCAACCAGTTGCACATCCGCCCCGGCTTCCTGTCCAGACCCATCGGCCCTGCCGCCCCTTCAAAGCTTGAACCGGCGGAAGATCGCTGTCCTCGATACAATGGGCGCATGAGGTCGACCGAGCAGGTTTTGCCCGCCGCCCAATTCGTCAGGCGCGCCTGCGTGGCGGCCGCTGTGGCGGCAATCATGTTGGCCGGGGCGGCTTGTTCAAAAGCCCGGCCGCAAAAGAAGGTTCTTTATATCAACTCCTACCACGAGGGTTATGCCCCCAGCGATGAGGCCATGGATGCCGTCCGCAAGATTCTCAACGCCGCTGGCGTCCAGCTCGAGATCTTCTTCCTCGACGCCAAGCGCCACCCCGAGACGGACGGAATCTTGAAGCGTTCCGCGGAGGCCCTGGAGCGCATCCAGAAGTTCCGCCCGGATGTTTTGATCGCCTCCGACGATGACGCCGTGAAGTACGTCATCGCCCCTCATTACCGCTCCGGTCCCATCCCGGCCGTCTTTTGCGGCGTCAACTGGTCCAGTGAACCCTATGGCCTGCCCAGCGAAAACGTCACCGGCATCATCGAGACGGTTCCCGTAGAGGCGGCTCTAAAAGATCTGCGCCGATCCTTTCCCAAGATCCAGAAACTGCGGATCCTCTCCGAGGATTCCACTTCGGAGCGGAACAACCGCGCGCTGCTCGATCCGCTCTACCGGCGGCTCGGCTTCGAGCCGAGCTACGCGCTCGTGGCGGACTTGGCCTCCTGGAAGAAAGAGTTCGTCAAGGCTCAGCTCGAAGCCGACGTCATCTATCTGCCAACCATGGGCGCGGTGGCAGGCTGGAACGAGGTGGAAGCCAGGCAGTGGGTCGCCCAGCACATTCGCAAACCGGTGTTCACTTGCGACGACTTCATGATGCCCTACGCCGCCTACGGCCTCACGAAGGTGGCCCGCGAGCAGGGCGAGTGGGCCGCTGCGGCAGCTCTGAAGATCCTGCGCGGCGCCAAGCCACGCGACATCCCGCCCGCGTCCAACCAACGGGTTCGCTGCTTCGTGAATCCGGAATTGAGCGAGAAGATCGACTTTCATCCGCCCGACGAGCGCTCCTGCGAGGGTCGCCAATAGATTCTTGCCGGCGCGGTTGAGCGGCGCCTCGCCGCTGGCCTCAGCGCCGCAGATTCAGCCCAGCCGCCCACGGGCCCGCCACGCCTCTACTTCCAGACAAGGGATGGAGCGGGCGAAGCGGCTTTCGATGTGATCGCGCGGCCCAGCCGGGAAGGGCTGACCGGCGCCGGCTCCGTGATCAGCTCGGGCAGATTGTAGGTCAAGGTGCACGATTCGTAGAACGAGGGATCTCTTTGGGGCATGACGAACGGTTTGTGAGCCTGGCCGCTACGGTCAAAATAGCTGAAGTAGATCCGGGCCAGAACGCCCCCTTCGCGTTTGCTGGCGAAGGCGATCCATCGCCCGTTGCTCGACCAGCAATGCCAGGAGTCGCTCCACTTGCTGTTCACAGCCGTCAGGGGTCTCAACTCTCCGCTTGCCGTGTCGATGACGTACAGGTCGGACGACCACTGATAGATGGGGAAATTGCCGTGGTGCGAAAGCGAAAACAGCAGCCAGCGGCCATCCGGCGACTCTTTTGGCTGCGCGGCGCTCATGCCGTGGCGTGCCGCGGAGAATACGATTTCCCGCTTGCCCCATGTGCCGGCATCCGCGTCGTAGGAGATGCGCATCAGATCGTATCTCACCTCATGAAGCTGCGTGATGGGCAATTGCGGCGCGCTCGAAAAGTAGAGACTCCGGCCGTCAGCGGACCAAGAGGGCCAGGTTTCGCGCCGGTCCGGATCGGCAATGTCGCGGGTGGCCACAACCCGGTTCGCAACCGTGTCGTACACCGCGAGATCCGAATCTTCGTCCCACACATCCCGGTGCTCGCCGATGGTGTGCGACAAAGGCATGACCTTGTTTACCGAGAAGGCGATCCATCGCCCGTCCGGGCGCCAGGCCTGGTAGGCCGCCGGAGCTTTGCTGAAGCCCGACGCGGCGGTGTCGACAGTCCGCGGCACTCCGTCCTTGATCACCACCATGGGCCTGCCAAAACTGGCGCTGCGAATCTGGAGGCTCATGCGGTCCGGACGGTTGCGGCTGAAACTATGGCAGTTGACGCACCCGTCCCACCCGATGCTGAAGTTTTGGTTTTCGATGACGGGCTGTTCTGTGAATCCTTCCAGGTCGCGCTGATAGATTCCCATGCTTACCCAGAAGTGATCCACCGGCGGGATGAGCCGGTAAACAACGTAGCGGTCCAAGTCCTCCTCCGCCACTCCGATGCGCACGGGATCGAAACTGCGGCATGCGCCGTCTTTGTCCTGAACCTGAACCGTCAGGTGCAGGTCAGCGCCGCGGTTCTGCGCAAGTAACTGCTTCCAAGCGTCCGCCGGCCATAGGATCCTGCCGTCGCGGCTAAAGACTTCAATCGAACCGCCTCTTTGGCCTTCGATCCGTGCGAGGAATCTTGCCCCGGATTCCCTAATCTTGAAATTGAGCGGCGCAAGGTTCGGAGGGATGACCGTCCCGTCATAGTCCGGGTAGAGCGCCGGGCGGCGCGCAACCGGTTTCGCCGACTGCGGCCAAGGGGTCTGACACGCGGCCAGCGCGAACAGGAGAGGCAGGACGAGAGCCCGGAAGATTCGGCCGGGATTCACAAGCGGCGGCTTCATCGCGGGTTTTCCTTCTGCTGCGGCCGTGCGGCTCGAGCCTGAAAGGGCGGCCCGGCTGCGGTGCGGCCGAAGATATAGAAGAACCAATACGTGCCTCCGTACCGGGGCGCAAGAATCTCCCAGGCGTCCTCCGGAGGGCCCTTCTCGACCCGTGCCCATAGATAGACAAAATTCTGAAAGCGTGACTCGATGTGGCGCTGGATCGCCGATCCGTCGATCCCCAGAGGGAGTGACCCGATCACATTCCTGTAACCGGCGAGCGCCTCCTGCACGTGCACCGGCAGATCGCGATAGAAATCCTTCAGCCGGGGCGTTACTCGGGCGAGACCCTCCATGTCGAAGGTGAGCAAGTAATGCGCGAGCAGGTACTCAAACGCCATCCGGTTTGACGGATTGGCTTCGAGGCACTGCTCGAGAACCTGCTCCGTGGTCCAGGTTCCAATATAGTCCCGCCGGAGCATCAGCGGGCGGATGCGGGCAACGAAGGGGTCGGCTTGCATACTGGGGTCCTGATCGAGCGCCGCGAGGTAGCGCCGCGCGCGCGCCGCCTGGAAGGGGACCTTTTCCAGGGCGCGGAGAAAAGTCCTTGCGGCATCCGGGTTGCCGTTGAGGATGTAGATGAGCGCCATCCGTTCGAGCACGCGGGGCGTTTCCCCTTCGGCCGTCAGAGCCTCATGCGTCCAGCGCTGCGAATCATTCACCCTGCCGAGTTCCAGGTTTAGAATGCTCCGCCAGTGCGCTGCCGCCGGGAGTGTGTCATAGATGGGGTCCCGCAGAAGCAGGGCCTCCGAGGAGGCCTGTTGCGGATAGTGGAGCATCTCTTCGAGGAGGCGCCCTCTGCGCGCCAGCGCGTACAGGCTCAAGAACCTTGTTGTTTCGCTGTCGTCCTGCAACTGCGCCAGCACGGCTAGTGCTTCCTCCAGTCGTCCTTGATGGACCAGGTAGTCCGCATAGATCCATCCCGGCCTTTCGAAAGGAACGGCGGCCAGGCGAGCGGCCAACAACGCGAGCGCCGCGAAGCCCGCCGCCTGCGTTGCGCGCCGGAGAGGAGTCTTAAGACGGCCGGCGACGCGAAACCTGGCAACAAGGAAGGCGGCCGTTGCAAGGCCAGGAATATACAGATACATGGCTGCGAGGAGACCGTTGGTGAGCCAGCCGTACTGCGGCATCCTCATCCAGCGAAGGTAGCGGCCGGCAATGTCGGGCTCGTAATAGACATAGCTCATCCCGTAGGGGACCGCCGCGGCGAAGGCAAGCCATGCCAAGCCCCATGCCGGACGCCTCCGCACAAGCAACTCAAAGAGGGCGCACATCACGCAAAGGTAGAGAAAACCCGACGCCAGCAGGTAGTACACAGGGACGGATGCGAGAAGAAACAGGATTACAACCGCCCGCTGTGCCCAGCGTCGGCGAGGTCTTGTGGACAGGGCCATATAGAGCCAGGCGGCTGCCAAGCCGGCCACCATCGGGAGGATAAACAGGACCCCGATGTGACGGCCGGCAAGAATCAAGATGAGGAGGGGGAACCCAGCCGCAAGCCACTGGCAGGATCCGGTCGAGAACCGGCGCAGGGTGCCGCGCGCAATCAACCAGGCCGCGAGGGCAAGGAGGGTAAGCGCCAGCACTCCGGCCCAGTGTCTTGAATAGGTCTGACTAAAGAGGTTCGCAAGGTATTCGACCGGCCCTCCTGCGAAACGCGAATACCGGCGATAGAAAGCCAGGCCGGTCAGAAACGGCGCCGGAAAACGGTGCGCCAGGTATTCAACCTCCATGAGCGGCCACAGAGCGCCATACAGGAGAGCCGCCACCATCAGAAAACGCAGATGAATTCTATACGATCGGACACTACCACACCGCATCAATCGCTCCTAGCGATCACGCGAAGACCCGTCCGCTGCCTGAGCCGATTTGAGACAGAGACCACCGAATCATGTCATCACGAATCGCAACACGAGTCAATTAGGAAAGGCGTCCGGCTGTCACGGAAGGTCCCAAGGGAATGTCAAGTGAGAGCGCCATCGTGCATGAAACGCTGTTGCGGCCCCGTAGAGCGTCTTTACTGGAATTTACACGCGACCAGGCATGCGATGATGTATACTACTTGCGCACTGGGATTCACATCACAAACTCAGAGAGGGGCATTACGGATATGAAGAGAGCTTATGTGTGTATTGCCGCAGCATCGGCGCTGCTGTGGAGCGCTGGTTGCGGCCAGGGACCGGGAACCGGAAAGATGCCGGACCGCGCGGCCGAACTCCAGAAGATCGACGAGCTGCGCAGCCGGTTCGTTGCCGCCTACAACGCCGGCGATGCCGCGGCCACCGCGGCTCTGTACACCGGTGATGCGGTCTTCATGCCCGCCAACGAGCCCGCCGCCGAAGGCCGGCAGGCCGTTCAGGATTCGCTCCAGCGCGAGCTCGCGCAAGGTCCCGCAAAAATCTCCATCACGCCTCAGGAAACCGAAATCGCCGGAGATTGGGCCTATGAACGGGGTCAAGCCGTGATCACCATCACGCCAAAAGGGGCAACGGACGCGGTCGAGCTTTCCGCAAAGTACCTGGTGATCTTCCGCCGCCAGCCGGACGGCGCCTGGAAGGTTCACCGCGACATGACCAACCTGAACACTCCTCCTCCGCAAGCCGCTGGAGGCAGCCAGGCGAAGAAGAATTAACCTTCACTGGTTGTGCCGGAAGTAGCGGTCCGGAAGCAGGCGCCAAATCAGAAACATCGATAATGGGTGCATCAAGCCCGCCAACAGAAATATGGGCGCGTAGCTGAAGCGGGCCACCACCCAGCCGGTACCCATGTTGGCAAGCATTCCGCCGACAGCACCACCCATGCCGGTGAAGCCCGTGGCTGTGCCGACCTCACCGCCCCGGAACAGATCGACAGGCAAGGACTGGAGGTTGGCCACCCAGAAGGCATGGCCCAGGGTCATGCAGCAGGTGGCGGCGATGGCCAACCAGACTTCGGGGACCAGCGGGGCAGCGATGGCGGCGGGCATCACCGCCGCGCCCAGGAACATCACGAACTTCCGGGCGCGGGGAAGCGGCCATCCGGCCCGCATCAAGCGGCCGCTCAGCCAGCCCCCCAGCACATAGCCGATGTCACCAAACAAGAATGGCACCCAAGCGTAGCGGCCGATCATCGCCAGGTCAAAGCCGCGCTCCCGGTGCAGGTACTCAGGGAGCCAAAAGATCACAAAGTAGATGACCGGGTCCGTGAAAAACCGCGCCACGAGCAGCGTGTAGCAGCCGCGGTGGAGAAGGATCCTCCGCCAGCCCACCTTGGCGCCCGCCGCGGGAGCGGTCTCCGAAGGAGGCTGCACCTGGTCCCGGATCTGCTCGTACTCCTCCGGCCGCAGCCACCGGTTCTTGTGGGGCGGCTGATACAGTACCAACCAGGCGATCAACCACAACAGCCCGGCCGCGCCCGTGAACACAAAAGCAAAGCGCCAGCCGTAACGCAGCGTCAGAAACGCCACAACCGGCGGCGCCAGCATCGACCCGAACGACGATCCGGCATTAAAGATGCCGATGCCCAGGGCCCGCTGGTGCGGCGGGAACCACTCGCCCACCGCCTTGGCCGCGGCAGGCCAGTTGCCGGGTTCCGCCAGCCCTAACAAGAACCGGCACGCAGCCAGAGACCACTTGCCGGTGGACAATCCATGGAGCATCTGCGCGATGGACCAGCCCGAGATGAAGGCCGCGAAACCCCGGCGCGTGCCCAGCCGGTCCACCACGTAGCCCGAGCCGGCATACATGATCGCGTACGCCAGCAGGAACAGAGTGACTACGTGCGAGTAGTCTTCCTCGTTCATTCCGAACTCGCGCCGCACCTCCGGCGACACCACCGAGAGCGTGAGCCGGTCGCCATAGTTCAGCGTCGTCGCCAGAAACAGCATAGCGGCGATGATCCAGCGCAGGCTGGGGATGTGCAATGCCATCGGCTCAGACCATCAAGGCGCCACCGTTGACCTCAATCGTCTGGCCGTAGATGTACCGCGCTGCGTCCGTGCACAGAAAGACAATGACGTCCGCAACCTCCTCGTTGGCGCCCAACCGCCCCACCACGGTGGCCGCCGCCATCCGCTCCAGAGCCTCCCGCGTGGAAAACTGCTCGTGGAAATGATTGTCTACTGCCCCGGGGCTAACGGCATTTACACGGATGCCGTGCGGGGCTAGCTCCTTGGCCAGCCCCTTGGTGATGCCGTTCACCGCCGCCTTCGCGGCTGCATAAACCGTCGCCCCGGGCCCGCCGCCATTCCGCGCCGCAATGGAGCTCACGTTGACGATCACGCCGCCGCCCCGCCCCATCATCCCGGGGACCACCGCCTGGGTGATGAACCAGAGGCTCTTCACATTCAAGCGGATCACCGTGTCGAACAGCTCCGGCGTGAACTCGGCCAGCCGCGCCCGGCGCACCAGCGAGCCGGCGTTGTTCACCAGAATGTCAACGCCGGGCGCCTCCCTTCGGATGGTTTCGGCCAGACTCTGAATGCCGGCCTCCGTGCTGAGATCGGCTTGCCATGCGGCCGTCTCTGCGCCGGCGGCGCGGATGGCTTCCATCGTCCGGCGCGCGCCCTCCTCGTACGATCCGTAATGAAGGATCACACGCCCGGCTCCTGCGCGGGCCAAAGCGATGGCCGTAGCGGCGCCGATCCCGCGCGACGCGCCCGTCACCACTGCTGTCTTTCCTTCCAATTCAGATCTCATAGTCTCAGTATCCGGGTCCCCTGGCAATTGCGTCCAGTACGTGCCGCACCAGATCGGAAGAGCCAGTAAATAGGGCATCCGGAACACTGCGGTAGCTCATCATCTTGCGGAACAGTGTGTCCTCCAGCCTTGAATCGATGCCCCAGCCGGCCAGATACTGAAGCCGCAAATCGCGGTCGCGGTTGATCTCCGCACCCCGGAACCAAGGCGCCAAATCGTCCTTGCGCCCGGCGTAGGTGGCGAACAGATCCAGCGGTGAAAAAACGCCGATCCCGCGCAAGGATTCTACCACCGGAGCATGATCCGGCCGGCTCAGCCGTTGCATAAGATGGTCCAAGTCGATCCGCAGCGGCTCCACGTGCCCCACGAACACCATGTCGTAGCCGCGCCCGTCGACGGTGTTCGCCCACACCGTGCCGTGCGGGAAGGCTTCAAAGAACGTGGCCAGCTCGCTCCGCACCGTCCTTTCGTCGCTCTCATACAGCGGCACATACAAGCTGAATACGCCGCCCGGATTCAGCCGCTTCTTCACGGTCTCGAAGTACTCCAGCGTGTAGAGCGAAGCCGTGCCCTTGGCGAACACATCGAGCGGGTCGGAGGCGATGATGTCGAACTTCTGCGTGGTGGTCAGCACATAATGGCGCGCGTCGTCGAAGACCAGCCGGGTGCGGGGATCATGGAACACGTTGTAATTCTCGTGGGCGAAGAACCGCGAGGTGATCTTGGGCACGATCGGCTCGATCTCGCAGATGGTGATCATGCGGATCGACGGGTAACGGGTCAACGTGCCCGCCGAGACGCCGGCCCCGAAACCGATGTTCAGCGCGGAGCGAGGGTTGGGATGCAGCAGCGCCGGCAGATGCCCCACCATGCGTTGCAGCTTCATGTCGAAGCTGGTGTTGGTGGCCTGTACGTGGCCGTTGACGCAGAACTCCAGCGTTCCGTCCGGCCACCGGGTGATCACCACCGACGAATTACGGCCTTCCTCCACATGGATCGCCTGCGATTGGCCGAGCATCTTGGCGATGCGGCGTCCGTAAGCGATCGCCTCCGGGGGCATGGGACGGACCGTGGAGGCAAGCAGCACCGCCAACCCCAACGCCAGTGTCACAACCACGGCGGGCGCCTTGGAGGCGTGCCTCCAGGCCCAAGCGCCCAGCAGCAACAGCGCGCCGAAGGCCGAGACCAGGATCATCGCCTGCTGCGACTTCTGCGTCCCGATCGAGGGAATGAGCACCAGGCTCACGCTCAGGGCCCCGGCGATGGCCCCAACCGTGTTCGAGGCATAGACCGCCCCCACGACCCTCCCCGGATCCCTTCCGGGCGCGGCGGCAGCCGCCAGCGCCAGCGGGAAGCTCGCGCCCCAAAGCAAGGTCGCCGGCAAGGCAGCCCACAGGCATCGCACCAGATCCAACTGGAACGTATACCAGGGGCTTGAAGCGAGCATGGGATCCACAGGCCAATAAGGCAAGGAGCTGGTGATGATCCAGGCGGTCCAGGCAACGCCTCCCGCGGCCAGCATCTGCGACCAGCCCAGGGCCAGCCTTGGACGCACCAAGCGGGCCAACCAGGAACCTGCGCCCGCGCCCAAAGCAATGCCGGCCAAGAACACCGCCAGGATGATGGAAAAGACGTACACCGTGGTCCCCAGCAGCGTCGCCAGCAGCCGCGTCCAAATCACCTCGGCCCCCAGCGCCGCCGCGCCGGAGATCCCAATGGTCACATACACCGGCCAGAGAGGCTCACCGCTGGCCGGCGGATCGGACGCCGCGGATTCCGTGGCCGCCGCTTCCGTCGCGGACTCCACCTGAGCCGGGACCCTCGAGGCGAGCAGGTAGCTGATCGCGGCCACTGTCAGATTCAACCCAGCCGCCACGAACGTCGCGGTGATCGTGTTGTGAATCCGCAACAGGTAAAATCCTGCGGCCAGGCAGCCGAGTACGGCCCCGCCCGTGTTCGCCCCATAAAGCACACCCCACCAGGAGGCGCCCCGCGGGCTGGACTGGATCCAGCGGGAGATCGCCGGCAAGGAAGCGCCCATCAGCGTGGTCGGCGGCAGCAGACAAACCGCTGCCACAACTCCGCGCAGCAGCATGCCCGGCAACCCGCGGCCCACCGCAGCAATGTAGACACGGTCGATGAGCGGGATGATGACCAGCGCCAGCAGGCCGCAGACGGCGATCCCCGCCTCGATGAGCGCGAAAACCTTCAACGGGTGGAGCCGCGCCGGACGGTAGCGGGCCATCGCCAGACTGCCCAGACAAAGCCCTCCCATGAAGGACGCCAGCAAGATCCCCAGGGAGACCGTCGTCGCCCCAAGGGCGAGTTGAAGAAGATGGTACCAGACGACTTCGTAGATCAGGGCCGCACAGCCGCTGGCTCCCAGCAAGAACACCAGGACCGGAAGCAGGCTTGCGCTCCGCGATTCGAGCCCCGTTTCCAGATTCGTTGCCATAAGTTTCAAAGACGTAGCCGGCGCCGCAAAAGTGTCGCCTCAGGCCCGGTTGGTGGACCAGCGCACCGGCTCAACTTTGCGCACAATGAACAAATACGACATCGACCCGATCAGCAGCACCACGGCGCAAGCCAGGAAAGCCAAATAGAACTTCCCGGTCGCCGCCACGATGAAGCCGGTCACCGCCGGCGCGATCACGCCCGACATGTTGCCGGCGCAGTTCTGAAATCCAGACCACTTGCCCGCCGCCGATGGCCCGGCTAGGGTCTGCGTGATCGCCCAGAGGTTTGAGGAGTAGATCCCGTAGAGGAATCCTGCCAGATGGAGCACGAACATCGCCTTCCATTCCGTGGTGAGCAACGGCACCAGCACGATGATCGATGCGCCCGCCAAGCCGGTGGCCGCAAACCCCAGCCGGATCTTGCTCACCGATCCGCCGCGCCGGATCCAGCGGTCCGAGAGCCAGCCCGCCGTAATGGCCGAGGCGGCGATCACGATGAACGGCATGGACCCGAGCACCGCCATGTGCTGCATGCTGAACTTGCGTTCCTCCACCAGATACGACGGAAGCCAGGTGACCAGGAAGTACCAGAAGTAGTTCCCCCCGAAATGCGCTAGCGAACATCCCCAAAGGCCTCGCACGCGCACAATTTCCAGCAGGGAAGGAGAAGCCCCTCCGCTCTTAACGGCATGCGCCATCCGGGTTTCCTTGCGCGGCGCCCAAAACGCCCAGGGGATCAACCACAGCATGCCGCCCAGCCCCAGCGAAAGGAAGAAAACCCGCCAGCCCAGCTTGTCCACCAGTAGAGCGCCCACCAGTGTCCCCAGGAATGGCCCCATCTTTGAGCCCGCGTCAATCAATGCGTTCGCCAGCGCCAGGCGGCCTTGCGGGAAATGATTCGCCAGGATGTTGGAATAGGCGGGGTAGGCGACCGACTCGCCGACCCCCAGGATCAGGCGAAACATCAGCAGCATCGCAAAGCTTGTCACCAGACCCGTCGCGGCGGTCGACAGCGACCACACGGCGTAGCAGATGGCGAAAACCCAGCTCACGTTGAACCGGTCCACCAGCCAGCCCGCCGGAATCTGAAGCGCCGCGTAGGTCCAAAAGAACGCCGACAGCAAAATCCCCAATGCGGCCGGAGACAGCCCCAGTTCTCCGCGGATCTGCGGCGCGGCCACCGACAGGTTCGCCCGGTCGATATAGTTGATCCAAACAGAGAGGACCAGCAGCGCCAGCATTTTCCGCTGCGCCGCCGTCACCTTATCTTGAATGGCTTGGCTCACGCACTTCACCTCATCGCATCGGATGCAGTTTGGCCAATTGTAAAACGCCTGCGGCCTCCGGCACAAAAGCGACGCCGCTCCGACTGTCGCTTCCTGTGGGAGGAAACATCGCGCTTTGCGTCGCTCCCCGGATTCTATGGGAAATGCGTCTATAATCGGAACTAGCCTTGCCCTGCTCTCCGGAGATGCGCGCGGAGGCCACCTGTTTGCCGGTCTTTTGACTGGACCGATGGAACCGACACCGACCCTGCACAATCCCACGCCTCATGTACGCGGCCTTCGTACGCGGCTTCGCCAATTCTTCTGGCGCCTCTCGCTTTTGCCCCGGCGATTCCTGGGCGACCGGTTGCTGGGGAAGATTCTCTTCCACTCGCGCTTGTTCTCCGGCAACGAATTGCTTTTTTGCGGCTTGCTGAGCCCACAAGAACGCCGCTTCCTTTTCGATCCCGGCTTCTACGCCAGCCAGTATCTGGGCGCGCTCGACGGCAGAAAGGGCCTGGCCGCGCACCTCCTGGCCTATGGCCTGAACGAGCACGCTTGGCCCAGCCCCCTGTTCGACCCGGATTACTACTGCCGCACCTATCCCGACGTCGCAGCCAGCCGCGTCAATCCTCTTACCCATTACGTCTTGTTCGGCGCACGCGAAGGCCGCAATCCACATGCCTTGTTCGACGCCTCCTACTACGCCTCGCAAGCCGCCCAGCAGGGCGTGGCGGTCTCCAACCCGATCTGCCATTTCATGACGGAGGGACGGCATCGGGGTTGGCGCTGTCACCCGTCCGCGCCCAACCATGCTTACGCCGGTCCCTTCGACGTTCTCTGTGAGACCGCAGCTTTCGCCTCTCAGCCGTTGGCCTACAAGGCCGAATCCGCTTACTGGCCCGGAGTCCGGAGCCACGAGCCCGCCCGCAAGCCTTTCTCCAGCTTGGAAGAGGAGGCAGCCACCTTTCCCCTGGAGAAACGCGCGCTCTGGTTGCAGGACCTGAAGAGCCGGCCCCACATCACGGTCGTCGTACCCGTATCGGGCTCGGGCTTGCAGCGCATGGAGCGCCTGTGCCGATCCCTGGCGCGCCAAATCTATCCGGAATGGGACGCCGTCTTCGTGGATGCTGCCGGAGTCTGCCCTGACCTCGCCCGGCGGGTTCAACGTCTCTCGGAGGACTGCCCCCACCGCTGCAAAGTCCTCTCTTTGCCCGCACCGCAAGGGCGCGCGGCCGCTCTCATTGCCGCATTCGAAGCCGCAACTGGGGAGTTTGTTTGCATTCTGGAGCCGGAGGACGCCCTGGCCCCCCACGCCCTGCTCGAGGTGGCGCGGGCAATCAGCCAAGACCCAACCGCGGACGCCGTCTATACCGATTCGGACTTGCTGGACACCCGCGGCAGGCTTTCCTGCCCGGTCTATAAACCCGCCTGGTCTCCGGAATACTTCCGGCATGCCGATTATGTCGGACGCTTGCTGGCCTTGCGGCGTGAGCGCGTACGGGAGTTGGGAGGATTCAATCCAGCCTTCGAGGGCATCGAGGAATACGAACTCCTCCTCCGTCTCAGCGAAAGGACTCCGCGGATCCTGCACGTTCCCGTCATCGCCTGCCATTGCGGCTTGCAGGAAGAGTCCTATGCCGGAGCTCCGGATGCCGCCTCGCAGCTCACGGAACGCCAAGCCAGGGCAGTGGCGGAACACCTGAGGCGCTGTGGCATTGAGGCCGACGTCCGCCCGGATCCCGTGCGCCCCCGTCAGCTCTACCTCCAACCGCGCCTAATTTCTTCCGGTCCCCTCGTAAGCATCCTGATTCCCACGCGCAACCAGGCGGCCCTGCTTTCTCAATGCCTGGAGAGCATTTACCAGAAGAGCGCCTACCGCCGTTTCGAAGTGGTTCTGATCGACAACGCTTCCGACGAACCGGACGCCTTCGCATTGTACGAGCGCCATCCGGTCCGTGTCATTCCTTTCCACGAGCCCTTCAATTTCAGCCGGGCGATCAACCTCGCCTTAGGCCATTGCGAGGGCAGCTATCTGCTGCTCCTGAACAACGACACGGAAGTATTGACTCCGGACTGGCTCGAACAAATGCTCTTTTACGCGCAGAGGCCGGACGTGGGCGCCGTCGGCGCGCTGCTCCTGTTCCCGGACGGGCGCATCCAGCACGCCGGCGTCGCCTTGGGAACGCGGGCCAGGCCCCATCACATTTTCCGGCTGGCGTCCGCCGCCGATTTGGAAAAGAGCGGTCTGGTCGGCCCCGTGCGCGAAGTCACGGCCGTCACCGGCGCTTGCATGATGATCAAGCGCGAGGATTACGAGCAGCTCGGCGGATTGCGGGAGTTCTATCAGGACATCTTTCAGGACGTGGACCTGTGCATGCGGCTCCTCGAAAAAGGCCGCCGCAATCTCCTCAATCCCCGCGCGCGCCTGTTGCATCACGAAAGCGTCAGCCGCGGCGAGCGGCACGAACTGCGCGATTGCGTCCTGTTTGCCGAACTCTGGAAGAACGAGCTGGCGGCCGGCGACCGTTACCTCAGAACCGAGCTGGCCTGGCGGGGGGCGCGTAAGAGCTGAGCCAAGACGCCGGCGGCGGGAATCCTGTGCCCCTGCGGGCCTACGCCTTGTAGTCCGTAAATTGCCTCAGCAGAATCTCCGCCGTCCAGCCCGCCGCTTTGCCCACAACTTCAGAACACTTTCCGTCCACCTTGGGCCGGATGTCATTGCAGAGCACCCCGCCCCAGGTCTCCACGAAGCGGTCCGAGAGCTCCAGGATCAGCTTGGACGCCAGCGGCGCTTTCCCCGCAAAGTTCGGCCGCGTGCGCCCGCACATCAAGCCGATGGCCAGCCCTCCGCCGGTGAACGCCCCGCAGCTTGCGTTGCGTGACCGCGTCGCGCCTCCGCTCAGCGGCGTAGCCGCCAAAAACACCAAGTCATTTTTCGGCACGAACGGTACGCTGTCTTGAATCGCCGCCAGCGAGGTCTGCGAGCAACCGCCATACTTGGCGTGATACTCGCGTCCCAACTCCTGCGCTTTACGAATGATCTCGGCGCCCTTGGCCCCAATCGGGATGCGGTCCTGCTCGGTCCATCCTCCTGGCGGAGGCGCCGCCAGCGCCGTCTGGCAGGCGGCGGTGCATATGCCTGCCCCGGCACACCCTGCCATGAGGTGAAAAAAGCTTCTGCGATTCGATCTTGGTTCATCCATACATGATTCCCTTTCCGGCTAACGGCTCATTGTAGAACGGCCTGCACGGCGCCGGAACAACCGCTGATTCGGGCTCTGTAGTAGTTGGCATAACCAGAGCTCGCTCTAAAACGTCCGCACATCCCCACAAACGTATTCCAGCTCGGCAAACGCCGGTTCCATCAGGCCATGCCCCGCCCCCAGATCGCTGTGGGTGGGGCGGTGGGGAGGATGGAACCAGCGCCTCTGACATTTGGCTCCACCAGCTCCGTCAACGCCGGCCGCCGGCTTTTCCGGTTCCAGCTTGCCCCGAACTCGCTGCCGATGCCGGCTTGCACCACCAACTGCTCCAGCCGCACCCCACAAACCTTCCGGTGCGCCGGCAGCCGGCCGGGAAACAAAAACGGGCAGGTGGGGTTGTTGACCAACGAAAGAGCCAACCAGAGGCGCTCATCGCAGACCACGCAGGTGCTGGACTGGCAGCGCGGCGGCGAAGTTTCGGTCGCTCCACCGAACGCTGGAGGACACTCAGTGTGTTCCGCAACGCGGGCTTGGCCACCTAGAGGGTGGCTCAGCACTTGAAGTCGACGAGAAGCGGAAGCCAACACATGCAACGCTCCGGCCCCGGAACGGAGGGCTTGGCGGGAGACACGTAAGCCTCGTTTTCTTATACAGTTCGAGATTCACGATAGGCACCGATGTAGCCCGTCCGCATGGAACTCAGAGTCCCCAACCTCGTCAACCGGCAATCGAGGCAGTATAGCACCCCGCCCTCAGGGGTGAACATCCGCTGCGAAATGGCACAGCTACGGGCAATCTGGTGCTGGTTCAGGCCTACAGAACGGAATCGTAAGACTTCCTTGATCTTGCGCATGGACAACCTCTTCTGCGGCAATCTGGTTCCTCCACCTTTCAGTGAAGCTCAGCCCGCCGCGGGTCGGTCCAGCGCGCCCGCCCCGATCAAGGATCATCCATAAACCCATTCCGAGCTCCCGATCAGGGTTCCGAAACGCCGGTCATTTCTGATCGGCTTCGCATCGCAACGGTGATCGGCTTCCCCTCGGAATCCCGATCGACATGATCTCGGAATCATGATCGGCATGCCCCGGAATACGCACTCAGACAAAATATACGTTACCCGATCTGGATTTCCAGGTCGCGGTAAACCAAGAAATGTGGATTAGTAGCGATAATATGGAAGCGCTCGGATTCGTCTATCTCGTAATGGGATGAGCCGTCCGCGCTCAAAAATTTCGGGTAGTAGAGGGCTAGTTCGGCGCTGCCGGCATCATAATGATAATCACTCCGCTGTTTGATGGGAAGCACGAACCGCTCGGTCCAGGTTCGCAGATCCTCAGACAGACGCAGGGCGGTTTGAAAGCGTCCTTCAGCTCTGAAGGACTCAACGCTCAAGAAGAGCCCGGACCTCTTCAACCGCGCCACGAAGAACCGGTTCATATGGCAACCGCGTGTGCTCTCGTGAATGGCGCTGGCCTTGCCGCCCTTCCGGGAACGGGACATTTTGATCCCGCCGGACAGATCAGGCAACGAAGGCTCGGTATAATCGCCACGATAATAGTTCTTGTAAGTGCCCGGCAATCCACGCTCAGTTAGCGGAGACCGGGCCGCTCCGATCATGACGCGGGCTCTCTCATCCACGCGCGAATCCGCATCGGGATCCGAGATGACGGAAAAGACGTAGATGTATTTCTTGCCATCCCTCGGGTCTTCGGCAATCAAGCTCGAAGGATGGGGATGCTCGTGCCAGAATCCTGGCGCTTTGGCGCCACCGTCGGGCGTCATGAAACCGGTCTGGGGCCAGATCACGGCCCCCATGTCATGGTGAAACAACTCGGCTCCGTACTTCGTTTCGGCGGTAACAGGAGCGTACGACATTGACACCAGTCCAAAGTAGGCCGGCTGGTACTCGCGGAATTGACCGCTCAGGCTTCCCGATGTCGTCGTTTCAGTGGCTTCGTCCGCGGGGTTGATACTGTTGGTGGTGAAAAACCTCGTGTACTTGGTTTTCCAGCTTAGGTTCTTGTTTTCGCAATGGTTGATGGAGAATACCCACTCAGGATGGCCGTTCCCCGCCGGCATGACATCGACGTTGAAGGCTCCACAGTACGTATGCCGCCAGAACTGTTCGTCCGGAATGTCATAGAGAAGCGGCAGCCTCCCCAAGCGGATCTCATGGACGACCCCCCCGATCGAATATATCGGCTGTTCGCGGATCGCGCACTCCGGATCTTTAAGGATGTGGGTGCCGGTTGGAATCGGCACGGCCACCGAATGGTTGGAGCCGATGAACAGCCAGCGTCGGCCGCCTACGGTCACTACACTGGGCGGGAATTCGTTCCCCGTCTGTTTCGGGGTCGGCATCTTGGCGTTGACGATCGCATCGTCGGGGTTCTTGATCTTGAGTAAGAGCTTGCGAAACAACGGAGCGCCGTATCCCTTGCTGGCGCCGATACTGTCGGAGAACGCTGCGCCTCCCGCCAGCGCCGCCGTACGGGCAAGAAACGCTCTCCGGGATTCAATATCTTTCATTTCGTCCAACCTTCGTGATTCGAGCTCACTCTCAGCATGTGTGCTTGTTCTGGCGCCTGGTCCGGCCATGTGCGCTCTGTTACGGCGTTTCCTCTTACGAGAAGCCCCGCTCTTGTTCTGAGCGGGGCCTCTTCTGGGATCAGGGGCGCAGCCGGGTTAGAAATCCAGCCGAGCGCCCAACTGGACTGACCGGTATCCTGAGATGCTGGTCACCTGCCCGAACTTGCTATTTTTGAAGTCGGTCACCATGCCGCCCAGTGTGCTCCGGTTGAAGAGGTTCAGAAATTCCGCGCGGATCTGGAAACGGTACTTCTCAGCGATCATGTGATTCTTCTGGAGGCCAATGTCCTCATTGATGGTCCCAAAGCCCCGCGCCTGTGTGTAGTAGCGAGCCGCAGTCCCCAGCGTGTAAGGCGCCGGGTCGGAAAAGAGGGCCTTATTCAGGTATGTGTTCGAAGAGCTGCTGGTGTTGGCGAAGTTGAAATTGTCTTTCGAGAACGCGGAGGACACTACCGGACCAGAGGCGATATTGAGCCGGTTCGTTGCGCCATTCCAACCACTGGGCATTGTCGCCCCGGTGAAGCCGAGCGGTTGACCGCTCAGGTAGTTCAAGATGCCGGAAACGGACCACCCGCCGATGAGTAGGTTCACCGGTTTCGGCGCGCTTCCAAGAAACTTCCTGCCGCGTCCAAACGGGAATTCATACGCAAAATAGACCTTGAACATGTGCGGGATGTCATAGGGGACAACCGTTTTCTCGAGCGCTAGATTATAGTAGTCGAGGGGAAAGCCGGAATCTATGTCGCTGTCGAAGTCCCGCGCCGCGCTCTTGTTGCCAAGCGTCTTCTGCCAAGTGTAGCTAATATAAGCGCTAGTGTAATGCGTCATAAATAGTAACTATTATAGACTGGGGCGCGTCTCTATAATGGAGACACACCTCATGCGAGTCGCCCCGGCTGTAACCCTCACCGAAACTCAGCGGCAGATGTTGGA
>Ga0073932_1000498_pt1 | contig 96653 bp, 81 predicted proteins | sample DewCreD2012metaG_FD_76967 | JGI IMG/M metagenome (GOLD analysis project Ga0073932, IMG submission 76967) | Hot spring sediment bacterial and archeal communities from British Columbia, Canada, to study Microbial Dark Matter (Phase II) - Dewar... ...
GGGGGTGTTCGGTGGGGTCAAGCATCAGTCGACCTGCCTGAGATGAAGGGTGCGGCTGTAACCGGCCGGCTCGCTCAGCCGTTCGTCGTTTGGATTCTCACATGCTTCGACCGGCAGGCCCAGGGTCATCAGCTCGTATCCGCTGGCCCGATGGACCGCGCGGCCGTGGCGGTCGAGCGCCTGATAGGCGGCCCCGGCGTTTAAGCCGCGCAGGGGCGTCGGCGGGCGCAGGCGGCCCACCTGCTGATCGCGCAGGACCACCGAGTAGACGGCCTCGCGCCCGTCCGGCAGGACATACTCGATCACGGAGGCGTCGCACTCCTCCAGCCGCTGGAGGCGGTACAGCCTCCCGGTCTGGATGATCGGCCGCAGCCGCTTGTAGAACGCGATGTAACGCGCATACTCGGCCAGCTCGGCCTCGCCCAGCTCGTTCAGGCTGGAGCCGATCCCCAGGACGCCGCGCATGGCCACGTCGAAACGCAAGCTCAGGTCGGTGACGCGCCGGGTGATGGGGTTGCGCTCGTGCGTCACCCAAGCCTCCATACAGCGCGCCGGATACGCCAGGCTGAACCCTTCCTGGATGCGGATCCGGTCGAGCGCGTCGGTGTTGTCGCTCACCCAGGCCTGATCGGTGCGGGCCAGCACGCCGAGATCGATGCGCCCCCCGCCGCCCGAGCAGCTCTGGATGTCCAGGCCGGGGTGTTTCCGGCGCAGGCGGTCCATGAGGCCGTAGACGCCCTCCACATGCCGGCGCCAGATGGCGCGGCCGGCCGCCGAGCCCGGCTCGGTGGCCAGGCGGTTCATATCCCATTTGAAGAACGCGACCTGGTAGCGGTCCACCAGACTGTCCAGCACATTGAAGAGGTGCGCCACCACCTCCGGCCGCCCCAAGTCCAAAATCAACTGGTGGCGCGCCTCGGTGCGCGGCCGGCCCGGGAAGTGCAGGACCCAGTCCGGGTGCTGGCGGTAGAGGTCCGAGTCCGGGTTGACCATCTCCGGCTCGATCCACAGACCGAACTTCATCCCCAGCCGGTGGACCTCGCGGACCAGCGGCTCCAGGCCCTCCGGGAAGGCGTCCGCCCGCACGGTCCAGTCCCCGAGGCCGGCGGTGTCGTCGCGGCGCGCTCCAAACCAGCCGTCGTCCACGCAGAACAGCTCCACGCCGATGGCCGCGGCCTTGCGCGCCAGTTCGATCTGGCCGGCGATACTCAGGTTGAAGTAGGTGGCCTCCCAGCTGTTGTAGAGGACCGGGCGCCAGGCGGTGGGGCGCGCCGGAGCCGGCAGCACCCGCTCCTGGGTGAAGGCGTGCAGGCGCCGGCTGGCCCCGCCCCACCCATCCGGGCTGAGGCCGGTCACGAAGGCCGGCGTCACATGCCGTTCGCCCGGCGCCAGCTCCAACCGGTCGTCGGCGAAGTTGTAGCCGCCGTGGACGCGCACCGCGTGGGTGGGCAGTTGTTCAAAGGCCAGGCGCCAACTGCCGCTGTAGGCCAGCGCGCCGAAGTACACGACGCCCGTCTCCTCCCACGCCTGGCCGGGGCGGTTGAGCAGGAAGAACGGATTGCTGACGTGGCCGGTCTGCAGGCTGCGGCTCTCGATCAGTTTCAGGCCGGGCGCCAGCCGTTCGCGCTGGGTCGTGAACTCGCGCGCCCAGGTCCCGCTGACATAGGTCAGCTCGGTGGTCCCGGCCGGCAGATACAGCGAGGCGGAGTAGCAGACCTCAAACGTGACCGGGTGCCGGCCCAGGTTCTCCAGCTCCAGCCAGCGCTCCAGGATATCGTGCTCGGGCGTCAGCCGATAGCAGGCCGTCACCTGCAGCCCGTGGCCGGGGTCGGTCAGTCGCACCTGTAAGGTCTCGCGCGGGGCGGGGTTCGCGGCCGGCTGGCCGTGCTGGGGAGCGTAGCCGGGCGCGGCGTCGGTGACTACGCGATGGCCCACGTAGCGCAGGCGCAGGTCACGGATAGGCAGGTGGGCGGCCTCGTCGGCGGCCAGAGGCCGGGCCAGGGCCGGAAAGCCGGCCTTGAGCGTTGGCTCGTAGAGGGCGAGGTCGCCGAAGGTGGGCAGCTCATACGGCTGGAACTGCACCAGGAAGCTGACCGGCGTCTCATAATTGAGGTAGGCGGCCTCGCCGGCCAGCCCGGCTTCCGCGCTCGTCCCTGCCGGCCGCGGCCCCCAGCCCAGGTGGAACAGCCGGCCCTCCGCATCCACCTGGAAAGCGTAGAAACTGCGCTTGAGATTGAGGTTGAAGGTGCGGGTGTCGGGATTGAAAGCGATCATGACGGCTCAGTGGTATTCCGGCAACAGGCTCCCGTGCGCGGCGAGCAACTCGTCCACCAACGCCCAGATCTGGTCCAGGCTGAGTTCGGCGGCGGTGTGCGGGTCCAGCAGGGCGGCGTGGTAGATGTGCTCCCGCTTGCGCGTCAGCGCCGCCTCCACGGTCAGCGCCTGCACGTTGATGTTCGTCTGCATCAGGGCGGCCAGCTGGGGGGGCAGAGCGCCAATGCGCGTCGGCTGGACGCCGTTCCTGTCCACCAGACACGGGACTTCCACCGTGCAGCCGGCCGGCAGGTTGTCGATCAGCCCGTGGTTGGGCACGTTGCCGTACACCACGCGCGGAGCCCCGGTCTCCAGGCTGTGGATGATCAGGGCGCCATACTCATGGCTGCGCTGATGGGTGATCTCCAGTTCGCCGCGCTCAAAGCGGTCGCGCAGCGCCTGCCACTCGGCGATCTGGCGCTCGCAGCGCGCCAGGTACTCGTCCAGCGGGATGTTGAACCGCTCGATCAGGTCCGGGCGGTCGCGCTTGATGAACCACGGCACATATTCGCTGAAGTGTTCGCTGGACTCGGTGACGAAGTAGCCCAGCCGCGTCAGCGCCTCGTAGCGCACGCGGTTCCAGGCCGGCGCCCGGCCCTCGGCCGCCACCTGGCGGATGAGCGGGTACAGGTCCTGCCCGTTGCGCTCGAAGCGCAGGTAGAAGGCCATGTGGTTGATGCCCGCGCACAGGTAGTTGATCTCGTCCAGCGGTACGCCGATATCTTCCGCCAGTTGGCCGGCCGTGCCCTGCACGCTGTGGCACAGGCCCACGGTGTTGATCCGGCTCGCCCGGTTGACGGCCCAGCAGTTCATGGCCATCGGGTTGACGTACTGCAGCAAGGTGGCGTCCGGGCAGACGGCCTCCATATCGCGGACGATGTCCAGGAAGACGGGGATGGTGCGCAGACCGCGCATGATCCCGCCGATGCCGAGCGTGTCGGCGATGGTCTGGCGCAGGCCGTATTTCCTGGGGATCGCAAAGTCGATGACCGTGCCGGGTTTGTAGCCGCCCACCTGGAACAGGCTGATGACGTAGTCGGCGCCGTCCAGGGCCCGGCGGCGGTCCAGGGTGGCTTCGATCCTCGGCCGTGCGCCGAAGAACTCGGCCACCTTGTGGGCCACGATCTCGGAGGTGTGCAGGCGTTCCGGGTCGATGTCCATCAGGCGGATGTGCGCGCCCGCGAGCTCCGGGAAGCTGAAGAGGTCGCCGAGCAGGTTCTTGGCGAAGACCGTGCTGCCGGCGCCGAGGAAGGTGATCCTGGTCATGCCGGCCGGTTCTACGGGGCGGGCGTCGCGGCCCGGGCCGCCGGCAGCGCCGCGCGCAGATAGGTGTGGGCGGCCAGGAGCAGCAGCGCCAGCTCGCCGGTGTTCCACCAGAAATGGACGTCCAGCCGGTTGGCCGTGGTCAGGCCCGGCAGCCGCGAGAGAAACGGGCCGCAGATCGCGGCGCTGCGCGCCAGCCAGCCATCCTGGCCAAAGATGCCCGGCAGGCCCTGAGCGGTGACGCCGGCGACGCCCAGGCTGCCCAGCTCCTGCAGGACGAGCAGGTAGCGCACGAACATATACGTGTGCTCGAAGGTGTGGGCCAGGGCCCAGACCAGCAGCGCCCAGGCCCAGCCGTTGCGGAACCCGCGCGCCACCAGCGCGGCCACGATCAGCACCACGATCCAGTTCCAGATGAAATGCACCCACTCGCTGTTGGCCGGCGATAACAGCCCCACGGACTCCCGCGCCTCCCAGCCCAGGAGATGATACTGCACCCACTGGGAGATGTGTTCCACGGTGTGAAAACCCTGCGCCACCAGCAGGAAGCTGACGCCCATGGCGGCGGCCCCATAACGGCGCTGGTCGGCGCGCCATTTGAAGACACCCGGCACCAGCAGCACGATCAGCACCGCCGCCACCGCCGACCAGAATGGCCAGCCCAGCCAGTGCACGCCCAGGGACCCGACCACCACTCCGGCCAGGGCGGCCGCCAGCACGAGCGGCGTATATTCGCGCGGGTGAAGCAGGGTGAGGATCGGGATGTCGAGCCGGGCCTTCAGCGGCGGGGGAGGTTGGGCGTGCATAAAATTTCTCCGGAGTGGACGGATCAGCGCGTGAGGGTGAGCCAGGCGCCGGCGGCCAGCCGCGGGTCATCGGCCAGGCGCGTTTGCGCGCCGTCCGGCCAGCGGACCTCCAGGCCGTGCACAGCCGTCCCGGCCGGAAAACCGAAGTGGACGCGGGCCGGGTCGCTGGAGAGATAGCCGCTGCTGACGAGCACATCGCGGGTGAGAAGGCCGGCGCTGGTGCGCAGGACCAGCCGCGCGCCGATGGCGCGGGTGTTGGCGCTGGCCGGCCAGCGCAAATCCACCTCCAGGCCGGCGCCTCCGCACACCCGGTTCTCAAACAGCTGCGCCGGCGAACCCAGATTGTTGACCACCGCATCCAGGTCGCCGTCGTTGTCCAGGTCGGCCAGGCTCAGGCCCCGGCCGCTGGCCAGCGAGCCCAGGCCCCACTCGGGCGCAGGCAGGAAGGCGCCGCCGCCCGCGTTCCGGAAGGCCTGGTTCGGCTCGACCAGCTCGGCGCCGGGCAGATAGCCCAGCAGGTCGGCGTCGATCATACCGTTCACCACGTACAGGTCGAGCCAGCCGTCGTTGTCCAGGTCGCCGAATTTGCCGGACCAGCTCCAGCCGGTGGCGTCCAGGCCTCGCCGCAGGGATTCGTTCACATAGCGGCCGGCGGCGTCCGGGACCTGCAGGGCATTCCGCATCTGCTGCGGGTCCTTCTCCGACACCGGGCGCATGCTCGCTATCAGCGGCAGCCAGGCGGCCCAGGTCCGGGCGTCGGTAGTGGCGAAGGGCCGCATATCGGTGGCGAAGAGCGCCGGCCGGCCGCTGTTGTCGATGTCGCCCCAGGCCAGGTTCATGGTGCTGTGGCTGGTGGTGGCGAAGGGCGTGATGGTTTGCCAGCCGCCGTCCGCGCGCTGCCAGGCCATATCCGGCGTGTGAAAGTCATTGCCCACCAGGATCTCGGGCCGGCGGTCGCCGGTCACGTCGAACAGCGAGACCGCCAGCGCCTGGGACTGCGCGCTCAGGCGGTGCGGCTGGAAGGCCTCGCCCTGCTGTTCGTAATAATAGACGCCGGCGCCGTCGCTGAACAGGAAGTCGTTGCCGAGCAGGTTCAGTTCGGCGTCGTAGGAGCCGGCCACCACGTCCAGGGCGCCGTCGCCGTTCAGGTCGCCCCAGGCCATGGCCATGGCCGGCTTGTGCACGTTGCGCAAAGGCTGCCGGACGAAGGTCGGCCGGCCGCCGGCCTGGGCCGGCGGGGTATTGCGCCAGAAAGTCAACCCGGCCAGGCTGTGGGTGAAGACGATATCCACCCGGCCGTCGCCGTCCACGTCCACGCTGTTGACGGCGCGGGCGTTCCGATCCGGCAGGCTCTGCGGGCTGAAATTCAGGGCGCCCTGGTTCCACAGGAGCGTGGCCGGGCCGGCGACGTTGGCCAGCACCACGTCCAGCCGGCCGTCGTCGTCCAGGTCTTCAATGGCGACGCCGGCGCCGTTGGTCTCGAACTGGTGCGGGATGGGGGTCCGGGCGGTGGTGGTGTGGGGCAGGGTGTGGGTCACGAAGGCGCCGGTGCAGGCGGTCGGCGCGGCCAGGGGGGCGGCGGCGGCCGTGACCGGGGTGAGCGGGCCGGCCGGCGCCGGCGGAACCACGGCCGTCGGCCGGAGCCACCCCGGCACCAGGCCGGCCGCCAGCGCCAGCGCGGTCAGCAGCCCGAGTCGCAACGTCCAGTTTCTCAGGAGGCGCCCAGCGTTCATGGCCATTGCCTTGAGCCAGGGTGTGGGGCCCACGCTGACGGGAACGGGAGCCACGCTGAGGCGACGGTCCGGCGGCGCATCCCGTCGGCGCCGCCGGACCGTCGCCCTGACCGGCCAGGCCTCAAGGCCGGCCGGTCAGGGATAGATTGATCCTTACTTGAACAGGGCGTTGACCTCGTCGTTGGCCTGTTTCAGGGCGGCGGCCGGGTCAACCTGGCCGAGCATGATCGAGTCCATGACCGGGGTCATGATGTTGGCGATCTGCGAGCCGTTATCCGTGATGGGGAACAGGAAGGTGGCGTTCGGGTCCAGCGCCACGTCGGTGAAGGCCGTCACGTCCACGCCCTGCGCCTCGCGGGTCTTGAGGTTGCGCTCGACGCCGGATTGCTGGGCCGGGAAGACCACGGCGCTGTCGCCGACGATGTTGGCGCACTCGGGCGAGGCGAGGAATTTCACCCATTGCCAGGCTTCCTCGGGATGCTGGGTGCCGACGTAGATCGAGTCCGCCAGGCCGTTGAACATGCTCTTGCGGCCGTTCGGCCCGAGGGGCAGGAGGCCGAAGCCCACCTTGAACGAGGCGTTGGACAGGAAGTTGCCCACCTGCCAGGACCCCTCGGTGGTCATGGCGCCGTTGCCGGCCAGGAAGTACCCGTCGCCGCCGATGCCGGTCAGCGTCTCGACGGTCGGGGCGTAGCCCTTCTCGATCAGGCCCCGATACCAGACCATGGTCTCAGCCAGCTTGGGGTCGTCATAGTAGTACTTGGTCGTCCAGGGCCCATCGGTGAACTTGAAGCCGTTGCTCACCGCGAACATGCTCCACTGGGTCTGGCCGGCGAAGCCGCCGCCGCCCTGATGGATGAAGCCGTACTGGACGACCTTGGTCTTGTCGAAATTGGGGTCGAGGCCGTTGCGGCCCTGGTCGTCCAGGGTCAGCCTGGCGATGGTCTCCTCGAACGTGCCGCCGTCCTGGGCGTTCCAGGTCCACTCCTTCATGATGGCCGGGTCAATGCCGGCCTTCTCGAACATCTCCACATTATAGAAGACGGCGATGGTGTCCCAGTCTTTGGGCAGGCCGTAGCGTTTGCCCTCGCGCACCCACAGGTCGGCCAGGCCGGGCAGGTAAATGCTCAGGTCCACGTTGTCGCGCTTCACATACGGCTCGATATCCATGATCTGCTCTTTGACGGCAAATTCCGGATATTTGGCCAGGTGATCGGTGAAGACATCCGGGGCGTCGCCGGCCACAAAGCCGGTCTGGATGGCGTTCCAGTAGTCGTCCCAGCCCTGCTGCTCGACGCTGATGGTGATGTTGGGGTTCTTGGCGGTAAAGGCCTCGGCGCATTGTTGATACGGCGGCAGCTGGGCCGAATCCCACATCACGTAGCGCAGGGTGACGGCCTCCCCGGAGGGGGCGGCGGTGGCGGCTGGCGCGCTGGTGGCCGCCGGGGCCGAGGTGGCCGCCGGGGCCGGGGTGGTCGCCGGACCGCAAGCTGCCAGAACCAGGCTGGCCATCAGCAACAGGGCCAGGCCGCTCCAGACGCGTTTCTGAGTGTTCATTACGTTCGCCTCCACAGGATAGTTGAACGGAAAGTCAGATGAGCAGGATCGGTTCAAGCGCGTGGTCGTTGGTGAGGCCTGACCTCCTCCGGGTTTATTTGAACCCGGTGAACTGGATCGAGTTCACGACGCGCCGGCCGAACAGCAGGAACACGCCTAAAGTCGGGATCATGCTGATGAGCGTCGCCGCCATCAGCCCCGTCCAGTCCGGCACGCCCTGCGGCGTCTGGGATTTGAAGACGGCCAGCGCCACGGTGAGCACCCGCACGCTCTCGTCCTTGCCCACCAGCGACGGCCAGAAGTAGCTGTTCCAGGTGCCGACAAAGGTGAGCAGGGCCAGCGTGGCGATGGGCGGGATACTGATGGGCAGGATCACGCGCCAGAAGATGCCAAAGGTGCCGGCGCCATCCAGGGCGGCGGCCTCCTCCAGTTCGCGGTTGACGCCCAGGAAGAACTGGCGCAGGAAGAAGACTGCGAACGGCGACATCAACAGCGTGGGCGCGACGATCCCCAAGAAGGTATTGCCCCAATCCAGGTCGCGGTGGATCAGCAGGTAATTGGGGATCAGGGTGACAATGCCCGGGATCATCAGCGCCGCCAGGTACAGGTTGAAAAGCGGGTCGCGCAGCGGGAATTTCAGCCGGGCGAAGGCGTAGGCGGCCAGGGCGCTGAAGAAGGTCTGGCCGACCACGGTGACCGAGGTGACGATGGCCGAGTTGCGCGCGAAGAGCCAGAAGTTGATTTTTTGGCCGGAGCCGCCCAGGGCAATCGCGGTGGCGGTGTCGACCTGGCCCAGGACCCGGCCGAAATTCAGCCAGGTGAAGCCGACGGGCAAGATCGAATCCGGGTTGGCCAGCAGGTCCTTCTTGGTGGAGAGCGCGGTCCGCACCACCCACCAGAACGGCGCGAGGGTGATGAAGATGGCCAGGCCCACCACGAGCCAGGCCGCGAGTTTGCCGGCCGACAGGCGCCGGCGCTGACCGCTGCGGACGGGGGCGAGCGTGTGAGTGGTCATGGTCGCCTCGGGGAGAGCCGCCCGGCTAGGCCAGGTCGGACGTGTCGGCTTTCAGGACGCGCATCTGGATGATGGTGATAGAGATCAGGATCAGGAACAGGACCACGGCGACGGCGGTGGCGTAGCCCATCTGGAAGCGGTTGAAGGCGTACTCGAAGATGTACCAGATGATCACGCGCGTGGCCCCCGCCGGCCCGCCCAGCGTGGTGACGGCGATGGTGTCGAAGACCTGGAACGAGCCGATGATGGTGGTGACCAGCACGAAGACCAGCACCGGGCGCAGCAGCGGCAGGGTGATGGACCAGAACAGGCGGCCCTCGCTGGCGCCGTCAATGGCCCCGGCCTCATAGACCTCCTTGGGGATGGTCTGCAGGCCGGCAAAGACCAGCAGCGCGGCGTTGCCCGTGTACTGCCAGATGTTGATCAGGGCGATGGACGGCATGGCCTGGTCCGGCGAGCCCAGGAAGGGCGGCGGCGTCAGGCTCAGGGCGCGGAAGATCGAGCCGATCGGGCCCAGGGCCGGGTTAAGGATCCAGGCCCAGATGGTGCCCACGATGACGGCCGGCAGCAGCCAGGGCAGGATGAAGACGCTGCGCAGCAGGGTTGATTTCACGACGCGGTCCATCATCACGGCGAGGAGGATGGCCAGGACGGTCTGAGCCGGGATATTCAGCAGGACGTAGTAAACGGTGACGCCCAGCGAATTCCAGAACTGCCGGTCCTGGAACATCTGCGTGTAGTTGTCCAGGCCGATGAACTGGGGCGGCTTGAGCATGTCCCAGTCCGTGAAGCTGAAGTACAGGCCGCGCACGGCCGGCACGGCGTAGAACGTCACGAAGCCGATCAGGCTGGGCAGGATGAACAACCAGGCGACCAGCGTCTCCTGCGAGAACCAGCGCCGGACCCAGGCTGGCCTGGCAGCGACGGGGACGGCCACAGGGGTCATACGGCACCTCCAGCAGCAAAATCAGAGTGGGTCAGACGATGGACGGCCGCCAGCAGGTCGGCCGGCAACACCGGCTTGGTCAGATAGACGGCGGCCCCCAGTTCCAGGCCATGCCGGCGCTCATCCTGGGATGTGCACAGGATGAGCGGCACCCCCCTCAGGTCCGGATCGTGCTGCCGTGCGGCCAGCCACGTCCATTCGCGGCCGCCGGCCGGCCCTGGCTCGACGATGATAGCCCGCGGCGTCTCGCGCCGGACCAGGGCGGACGCCTCTTCGGCGCTGGCCGCCGTCAGGACGCGGTACTCGGGCTGCAAGGTGCGCTGATAAAGCTGGCGGGTCGCCATGTCGTGTTCCACAAGGAGCACCGTCGGACGTTCAGGCATCTGAGCGATTAGGGGCAGTGGCGCGCTGGTTGTTGGCTGACACTAATCTACGACACATCCCCCTGTCCGGTCTTGGACGATAACGCGAACGGGTAGGATTCTTCTGCGAGAAATAACCGTTCGGGGGAGGGGAAGTGGTGAAAAGAGGCTCCGACGGCCCGGCCGGCCGGTGGAGGCCGGCGGTCAGCGCTGGGCGGCGCGCTCGCGGTAGGTGGTGGGGGAGCAGCCGGCGTGTTTGCGGAAGACGCGGTTGAAATAGGAGAGATCGTCGAACCCGACCTGCAAGGCGATGGCGGTGACGCTGGCCGGCGTCCCGCTCAGGAGAGTCTTGGCCTGCTGGACCCGGTAGCGCGTCAGGTATTCCCACGGCGACAGGCCGAGCTCCTGCTTGAAGATGTGGCTGAGATAATCCTTGCTGACCCCGACTGCGGCCGCCAGCTCCTGGCGGGAAATCGCCCGCCGGTGGTTGTGCTGCAGATAGGCGATGGCCTGTTTGACCGCCAGGCTGGTCGGCTGGGGCAGGGCTTCCACGCCGGCCAGCGCCTGTTGCAGGGCCGTGGCCGTCTCCGCTTCCGACAACAGCCCCTTGCTGTGAAACGTCACGTACATTTGATCCAGGCGGCGGACATCGTCCAGGGAGAGGGCCCGGCCGCTCAGCACGACCACCGGCACCTGCCGCGTCGCGGGGTTGGTGCGCAGCTTCTCCAGCACCGTGAAGCCGTCGACGCCCGGCATCATCAGGTCCAGGATCACCAGGGCCGGGGTGCTCTGGGCCAGCTGGTCCAGAGCGGCCTGGCCGTCTTCGGCGACGCGAAGCGCGTAGCCGGGCAGCGCCTCGGCGACCAGCCGGGCGTAGAGGTCGCGCGTTTGCGGGTCGTCGTCCACGATCAGCACCTGGCCGGGACCGGTCGCCGGCCGCATGGCGCTGAGCGTATCCACGAGCGTCTCCTGGCCGAAGGGCTTGACCAGGAAATCCGTCAGCCCCAGGCCCGGGACCAGGGCGGCCGGCTGGCCGGCGTCATACAGGATGAACGGCAGTTGCGCCAGATGCGGCATGGCCCGGATCTTCTGGATGAGCGACCAGTCTTCCAGGCCGGCCCCGGTCAGGTCCCAGGCCAGCGCCGCCGGTCGGAGCGCCGTCAAGGCGGCGGCCAGGTCAGCCTGTGGCTGGAGCCGGCGGATGGCCCAGCCCTGGCGCTGGCCAAACTCGATGATCGAGGCCGGGGGCGGGTCGTCGGCCCCGATCACGACCAGCGCAGGCCGGGCGTCTTCGGCCGGCGTGGGGGTGGGCGCGCCCGGGCCGGGCAGAGGCAGATGGACGTGAAAGACGCTGCCCCGGCCGGGCTGGCTGTCCACCGAGAGCGAGCCGCCGTGGAGCAGGACCAATCGCCGGGTGATGGTCAACCCGAGGCCGACCCCCTGATCTGGCCGCCTGTCCTGTTGGCTGGTGACAAACGGCTCAAAGATCTTCTCCTGCAGGGCGGGCGGGATGCCGAGGCCGCTGTCCCGGACCCAGATGTGCAAATGGGGCGGCGCGGCTTCAGCCCCCAGGACGATCTCGCCGGACGCGGTGAATTTGTAGGCGTTGCTGAGCAGGTTGAGCAGGATCTGTCTCAGCCGCACCGGGTCCGCCTGGATCGCGGGCAGGCGTTCGGGCAATTCGAGGCGCCAGGCCACCTCCCGCTTGGCCGGCAGACTGTCGGCCAGACTGTGGAAGGCTTCCTCCAGGAAGCGGCGCGGCTCGATCAGCTCGGGAAACAAGTCGAGCGCGTTGATCTCGGCGCGCGAGAGGTCGAGCAGGTCGTTGATGAGTCGCAGCAGGTGTTCGCCGCTGTTGAAGATTTGCTGCAGGTCGCGCCGCAGCGCCGCCGGCAGCTCCGCCTGGTACGGGTTGGGCGTCGCCAGCGCCGCCGAGGCATAGCCCAGGACGACGTTGAGCGGGGTGCGCAGCTCGTGGCTCACGTTGGCCAGCAGCCGGGTCTTGATCTGGTCCGCTTTTTCGGCGTCGGCGCGCGCGGCCACGGCCGCGTGGTACAGCTCGGCGTTCCGCAGAGCGATGCCGAGCTGGTCGGCCAGGGATTGCAGGCCGATCAGGTCCTGCCGGGCGTGCTGGCGGGGGACCCGGCTGTGCAAATCCAGAAGGCCGAGGGTCTCATCGCCCAGCCGGATGGGCACAATCACGCGGGAGCGAGTCTCCGGCCAGGCTGGGTCCACCGAGAAGCGATGGCTGTGGTGAGTGTCCGGGATGAAGACGGCCTGGCTGCGGCTCAAGGCCTCCGCCAGCAGGCCGGCGTCGTCCAGCGGTATCCGCTGTTGACGTGACGCGCCATCCGCCTCCGGCCGGGTCAGGATGCGCGTCGCCTCGTCCCACAGGAAGGCCTGGACGACGTCATAGCCGTAGCTGACCCGGATCAGGTTGGCGATCTCGCGCAGCAGACGCTGACGATCCAGTTGCGCGCCCACCTGCTGGTTGATCTTCAGACCGGTCTCCAGTTGGGCGAGGCGCGCCTGGGCCTGCCGCCGGCTGTCGCCGATCAGCAGGCTCGGCAGGCGGGCAATAGCGGCCAGCTTCTGGACGGCGACCTCGCCCACGTTCTCCGCGGTGACGAAGAGCGGTTTGTAGCTGAAGTGCGGCGGGAGCGGTTGTTTCCGCGCGGCCCGGCAGGCCAGGTCCACGGCCTGGCGGCCGATGTCGGTCGGCGACGTCTGGACGGTGGCGGTCATGCTCCCTTCCAGGATCGCGGCCAGCGCCAGGGGATCGCCGTTGATGCCGGCGACGAGCGCGCGCTCGTCCAGCAGACCCAACGCGCGCCCCGCATCGCGGCCGCCCAGCGCCAGCGAATCTGAAAAGCCAAACAGGGCGTCGAAATGTTCGCCGTCCGGCCAGGCCGTCTGGCGGATCTGCTCGGCTGCGCTTTCATAGGTCCACAGGCTGGGGAGATGCCGCCAGGCAAGAGCGGGGTAGCTCCGCAGGGCGTCGGCGACGCCGCTGAGCCGGCTGCGCCCGTCTTCGCCCCGGTGAAACATCAAGCCTCCGACCACCAGCAGGCGGCCGCGACCGGCCAGTTTCTGCGCCAGAAACAGGCTGATCTCTCGGGCGATATCGTAAAGACCGTAGGGCGAGACAAACAGCGGGTGGCGCAGGTCGGATTCAACCAGGTTGATGACGGGGATGCCCAAATGGAGGGCGCGCTGCGCCAGGCTTTCGGGCAGGTCCAGGCTGATCAGCGCGTCAATTTCCTGCGCCAGCAATTCCTCGACAAAGCCCAGATGCTCATCGGCGGACAAAGCGTAGGGGTCGATCACATCCAGCGGAAAGAAATCGACCTCGGGTTGTTGGGCCGCCTGATACACGGCCTCACGAACCTGGACCCAGAAGGGGTCCGCGGCCGCGATCTGCACGCCGATCCGGAAGGTGCGCGACATAGGGTGCGTTCGCTCGATGTGGCCCGGCGCCCCGGCTCTGGCTGAATTATAAGACCGTCCGGGCTGTCTGGCGGGGCCCGGCGCCTGGTCGCAAACGCCAGCGGCGACCGGGCGCTCAGGCGGACTGAGCGGTTGGTCGCCGCTGGCTTCATGCCGTGAGTGTGAGCCGTGAGGGACTCGAACCCCCAACCAAGTGCTTAAAAGGCACCTGCTCTGCCATTGAGCTAACGGCCCACTAAAGGCGATTCTAGCATGCGCAAAGTGGAGCGTCAACGCGCGGCGCGCTTTGCTATACTCGTCTCCATGTCCACGCACGTCTATCTCTCCCCGCACCTGGACGACGCCGTGCTCTCGTGCGGCGGCCTGATCCATCACCAGACGCGCCGCGGCGACCGCGTGCTGGTGGTGACGGTGTGCGCCGGCGACCCGCCGCCCGGCCCGCTCTCGGCCTTCGCCGAAAGCCTGCACGCGCGCTGGGGCGTCTCGGCGAGGACGGCCCTGGCCGTGCGCCGGGCCGAGGACCTGGCGGCGCTGCGCCTCCTGGGCGCGGCGCATCGGCACCTGGCCGTGCCCGATTGCATCTATCGCTCCGACCCGGAGACCGGCGCCGCGCTGTACGCCTCCGAATCGGCGCTGTTTGGCGACGTGTCGCCGGCGGAGGCGGCCCTGGCCGCCCGCCTGACGCAGGAGTTCGAGATCCTGCTGGAACAGGAACGGGCGCTCAACCTCTACGTGCCGCTCGGCATCGGTCGCCATGTCGATCATCAACTGACACGGCAGGCCGCCGAACGCCTCGGCCGGCCCCTGCTCTACGTCGAGGACTACCCCTACGCCGACCGTTGCCTTGAGTCCGACTGGATTCACCTGGCGCAGGGGATGTCACCTGTGATCCGCCGCTTTGGGCCCGAGGATTTCGCGGCTTATTGTCAATCCGTGGCGTGCTATCGGTCGCAGGTGAGCACGTTCTGGCCCGACGACGCCCGCATGAACCTGGAACTGGGCCGCTTCGCCGGGCGTCTGGAGGCGGGCCGGTTCGGGGTCCGTCTGTGGCGCGCTGTGTAGAACGTTTGTTTCGCCGTCTCCCTTGTCTTTACAAAGCGGGAGCGCTATGCTACTATTTGGGCGCGGGGAATTGGGACTGAGAGGCGGCTCTCAGTCTTTGTTTTCTTCAGCCCCACCACCCACAACCGCCTCCGGTTGCGACTATCACTTTGAGGTCAATCCATGAGCAGCGACCGCACGTTTCTCACTCGGGAAGGTTTGAAGAAACTCGAGGAAGAGCTGGAATTTCTGCGCACGACGCGCCGGGCCCAGGTCGCGGAACGCCTGCACAACGCGCAGGAGGACGGCGAACTGATCGAGAACGCCGAATACGAGGACGCCAAGAACGAGCAGGCCTTCGTCGAGGGCCGCATCCTGACGCTCGAAACGATGCTGTCCAACGCCGTCATCATCGACGAGCATGGCTCCAGCGACGTGGTCGGCCTGGGCGCGCGCGTCACGGTGAAAGAGGCCGGCAACGGCACCGAGGAGTACCTGCTCGTCGGCGCCGCCGAGGCCAACCCTAAGGAGGGCCGCATCTCCAACGAAAGCCCGCTGGGCCGCGCGCTCCTCGGCCGCCGGGTCGGGGACGAGGTCAAGGTCCAGGCCCCGGCCGGCGCGCTGTCCTTCCGCATCGTCAAGATCACGCGCGACTGAACGCGGCGCTGATCGGGACGCCCCACCTCGCGCTCAGGCGACGTGGGGCTTATTTTTTCCGCGCCTGGGTAATGTATAATGGCGCCCAGCCTGGAGCCCCGCCGTATGCGAGAATACACCGACCTGGAGAAGGTCCGGCTGGCCAAGCTGGAGCGTCTGCGCGCCGCCGGCCTGGAGCCGTACCCGGCCCGCGCCGAGCGCACGCACACCTCCGCCGAGGCGCTGGCCGACTACGCCGACCATCCGCCCGCCGACACGCACAGCGCGCACGGCGCCTACACCGTCGCCGGCCGCCTCAAGGCCATCCGCGTCATGGGCAAATCGACCTTTGCCCATATCGAGGACGGCGCCGGCCGCCTGCAGCTCTATTTCCGCACCAACGACCTGGGCGCCGAGCGCTACCGGCTCTTCGTCGACAACTTCGACCTGGGCGACTTCGTCCAGGCCGCCGGCGGCCTGTTCACGACGAAATCGGGCGAGGTCACGCTGTGGGTGAAGGACTTCCGCCTGCTGGCCAAGGCGCTCAGCCCGCTGCCCGCCGCCAAAGAAGAGATCGTCGACGGCGAGAAGCGCGTGTACTCGGCCTTCGACAACCCGGAGGCCCGCTATCGCGAGCGTTACGCCGACCTGGCCGTCAACGCCGAAGTGCGTGAGGTCTTCCGCACCCGCGCCCGCATCTGCGCCGCCCTGCGCAAATTCCTGGACGGCCACGGCTTCCTGGAGGTGGAGACGCCCATCCTCCAGCCCCTGTACGGCGGCGCGGCGGCCCGGCCGTTCGTCACCCACCACAACCAGCTCCGCCAGGACCTGTACCTGCGCATCTCCTTCGAGCTGTACCTCAAGCGCCTGCTGGTCGGCGGCCTGGAGCGCGTCTACGAGATCGGGCGCGACTTTCGCAACGAGGGCGTCTCGTTCAAGCACAACCCCGAGTTCACGCAACTCGAGTTCTACTGGGCCTACGCCGATTACGAGCAGGTGATGCGCCTGACCGAGGACATGCTCGCGTTCGTGGCCGACGACGTGCTCGGCCGGCGGACGATCACGTATCAGGGCCGCCCGATCAGCCTGAACCCCGGCTGGCCGCGCGTCCCGCTGGCGGACGCCATCGCCGAGTTCGCGGGCATCGACCTCGCCGCCCATCCCACCGCCGAGAGCCTGCGGCGCGCCATGCAGGCCAAAGGCGTGCCCGCCGACCCCCAGGCCACGCGCGGCAAGCTGGTGGAGAAACTGCTCGGCGATTTCGTCGAGGAGCGCCTGCAGCAACCCACCTTCATCGTCGATTACCCGCGCGATATCTCGCCCCTGGCCAAGGCCAAACCCGGGGCCCCCGGCCTGGTCGAGCGCTTCGAGGGCTACATCGCCGGCTTCGAGCTGTGCAATGCCTTCACCGAGCTGAACGATCCGCTGGACCAGGAGCAGCGCTTCCGAGAGATGGGCCGCGACTACGCCGCCGGCTCGGAGGACCAGCACCCGCTGGACGAGGATTACCTGCGCGCCATGCGCTATGGCATGCCGCCCAACGGCGGCTTCGGCATGGGCGTGGACCGGCTGACGATGCTGTTGACCGACAAGCCGACGATCCGCGAAGTCATTCTTTTCCCCCATTTGCGCTCACGAGAGGAGTAGCCCGGTTATGGATGCCCCCCGCCCCGAGATCGTCTTTGGCCTGATCAGCGCGTTCTTCCTGCTGTGTTGCTGCTGCCTGGTGGTGATCGCCGGCGGCGTCGGCGCGTTCTTCTTCTTCCGCCGCAGTCAGCCCAGGCCGGCCGCGCAGATGACGATCGACGCCCAGCCGGCCGCCGCGCCGTCATCGTTCGTGCCCACGATGGGCGGCAGCGCGCCGCCGCCGGCCGAGACGATGGTGGGTTCGGCGCCGTCGCCGTTCATGGCGCCCGACCTCGGCGAGCCGACCGTGACCGAGATCCCCGAGCCGCCGCCGCCCGCCGCCCCGATCGAGGCCGACGACATCCGCGCCAAGCTCCTGGCCCTCAACGGGGCGGATAAGCCGTACGCCGTCCAGGCCACCGGCTACAAGATCGCCATCGCGCCCGCCGAGGTCACCGGCTATCTGCTGGAGATCTCGTTCGACTACGCCGAGAAAGTGGCGCGTTTCGTGGAGACCAACGTCGCCTACGCCGTCCCGCGCCTCAAACAGGATGCCCGCCAGGTCCTGGAGGCCGAGGGCTGGACGGTGCGCGAACAGACCGCTTGACCAGTTTCGGCCGGGTGCTATAATCGCGCCAATTCTATTGCCGACGACGGAGACGCGTCGCCGGGGCAACCTCCCAGAGAGCCGTCGGACGGTGCGAGACGGCAGGCCGGCCCGGCGATTCCACTCCGTAAGGTCCGCCGCGACCGCCCCGGGTCGCGCCGCGACCGACGCGCCCCCGAAGAGGTGTGGCCGGGTCCGCCCGTTAGCGCGCTCGAGAGATCGCGCCGGCCCGCGCGGGCAGGCCGGGCCCGCGATAAGAGCAGGTGGCACCACGAGCGCCCCTCGTCCTGCACGGAGGAGGGGCGCTTTTGTTTCGGAGGCAAGCATGGGCTTTTCGATGTTGCTGTTAGCCGTTATCGGCATAGGAGGCTGCGCGCTCCTGGCCGCCGCCCTGATCGCCGTGATCTGGGTTCTGGCCAGCGAGCGCAGGTCCGGCCGGGGAGCGTAGTCCGGCCGTCGTTCAGTTCGGCGCACTCCGCCGGTCGAGGGCCGCGGGGCGCCCGTCAACCCAAGCGTCTTTGCCGTGGCGCGCTCTCCGGCCCGCGGGCCGCAGGGCGGGAGGATTTTTGAGATGCTCGACTTGAACCTGATCCGCACTCAGCCTGACCTGGTTAAGCAGGGCGTCCGGGACCGCCAGGACCCGGCCCTGGCCGATAAGGTGGACGAGGCGCTGGCGCTGGACCAGCAGCGCCGCGACCTGCTCAAGGAAGTGGAGGCCCTCAAGAACCAGCGCAACGTGGTCAGCAAGGAGATCGGGCGGATGAAGGACGCCGCCGCGCGCGAGGCCAAGATCCTCGAGCAACGCCAGGTGAACGAGCGCATCGACGCGCTGGACCGGCAGGTGGCGGAGGTGGACGAACGGCTGCAGGCTGTGCTCAGCGTGTTGCCGAACGTGCCGGACCCGCGCACGCCGGTCGGCGCGACCGAGGACGACAACGTCATCCTGCGCACCGTGGGCGCGCCGCCGTCGTTGGCCTTCACGCCGCAGGCCCACTGGGACCTGGGGCCGAAGCTGGGCATCCTCGACTTCGAGCGCGGCGCCAAGCTGGCCGGCTCGCGCTTCTACGTCCTGAGCGGCCCGGGCGCCCGCCTGCAGCGCGCGCTGATCGCCTGGATGCTGGACCTGCATATCCGCCAGGGCTACACCGAGGTCTACACGCCCTTCATGGTGAAGTCGGCGGTGCTGTACGGCGCCGGCCAGCTGCCCAAGTTCCGGGACAACCTGTACCACGACGCCGAGGAAGACTACTGGATGGTGCCGACGGCCGAGGTGCCGATCACGGGCCTGCACATGGACGAGATCCTCGGCCCGGGCGACCTGCCGCGCAAATACTGCGGCTACACGCCCTGCTTCCGGCGCGAGAAGATCGCGGCCGGGCGCGATGTGCGCGGCATCAAGCGCGGCCACCAGTTCGACAAGGTGGAGATGTACGTCTTCTGCGCGCCGGAGGCCTCGGACGCGGCGCTGGAGCAGATGCGCGCCGACGCCGAAGAGACCTGCGCGCAACTCGGGCTGACCTACCGCGTAAAGCAATTGTGCACCGCCGACATCGGCTTCTCGGCCCGGATGACGTACGACATCGAGGTCTGGGCGCCGGGCTGCGGCGAGTGGCTGGAGGTCTCATCGGTCTCGAACGTGGGCGACTTCCAGGCGCGCCGCGCCAACGTCCGGTTCCGGCGGGAGGCCGGCGCGCGGCCGGAGTTCGCGCACACCCTGAACGGCTCGGGCCTGGGCCTGCCGCGCACGCTCATCGCCGTGCTGGAGAACTACCAGCAGGCCGACGGCAGCGTGGTGGTGCCGGAGGTGCTGCGGCCGTGGATGGGCGGCCTCGAAGTAATCCGGTGAGCCCTGGCCGCGACCGGTGATGATGGGCCGCCTCGTCGCCGCGCCGGGACACCGCTTGCCGAACGATGGACACGACGCTGTTGCTTGAAATCGTCCTGATCGCGCTCACCGGCCTGGTGATGCTCGTCGGCCTGGTCGGCGCGATCGTGCCGGTGCTGCCCGGCGCCTGGCTGATCTGGCTGTCGGCGCTGGGCTACGGCGTGGCGCAGGGCCTGTTCCTGGGCCAGCCCTATTTCGACGGCTGGATCGGCGGCGCGGCGATGGTGATCCTCACGCTGCTGGTGCTGATCGACCTGGGGCTGGAGTACGTCGTCACCACTTCGGTGGCGGCCAGCGAGGGGGTCTCGTTCCGGGCGATCCTGGCCAGCCTCGGCCTGGGCCTGGTGGGCCTGCCGTTCTTCCCGCCGCTCGGGCCGCTGGTGGGCGCGGTCGGCGGGCTATTCCTGGTGGAGTACTTCCGCCACGGCCGCGACGGGCGCAAGGCCTGGCGCGGCGTGCTGAGCTACGCCCGCGGCAAGGGCTGGGCCATCGCCGCCGAGGTCTTCCTGTGCCTGCTGATGATGAGCGTCTGGCTGGCCTGGGTGACGCTGGATTTCTGGGTCGGCTAGACGGGGCGGACGTCTTCTCGAAGCGGGGCAGGCTGTGCGGCCTGCCCTTTACTTTTCGGCCGCCAGTTCGTCGGCGGCGGCCACCCACACCAGCCTCGCCCGATCCGGCTCGCGCAGTTGCAGGCAGGCGACCGTGCCCTCCTTGAACTTCACCGGCCGGTCGGCCAGATGGCCCACCACCTCGGCCATGTCCGGGTTGTGGCCGACGAGCATCAGCGCCCCGGCGCGGGGATGCTCGCGCAGGAGCGCCTTCAGGGCCTGGGGGTCGAAGCCGGGCTGAAGCAGGCGGTGTTCGCGCAGGCGGCCGTCCAGTTTCAAGGCCCCGGCCAGGATCTCGGCGGTCTGGCGGGCGCGGACGAGCGGGCTGTGCAGGATGAGTTTAGGCGCCGGCTCGCCCCCGCGCTTGAGACGGCGGGCCAGCCCGGCGGCGGCGGCCGCCATCAGGCGCGCGCCGTCGGCGGTGAGGGGGCGCTCGGCGTCGTCCCCGGTCCAGGCCGGCCAGGACGCGAAGCCGTGGCGGACGAAGTAGAGGCGCATGGGCACAGGACGGAAGGCAGAAAACGGGCGGCGGAAAGCGGAAGGCTACGGCCGGAAATAGACCTGGCCGACGCCCATCCGCTCCAGCCCCTCCTCCGCCCAGTGCTGGACGATGGCGGACTCGTCGTCCAGGGCGCGGAAGAGCGCCGGGATGGCGCGCGTGTCGCTGATCAGGGCCAGCGCGCGGGCGAGCTGGATGCGCACCAGCGGCGCGACCTCGCGCTCCAGGGCCGCGATAAGGGCGGGGACCGCCGGCGGGCCGACCTGGATCAACGCGTCGCCGACGAGGCGCGCGAAGTGCGGGCTGGACGCGCTGAGCGCGAAGAGCAGCGGCGTAACGGCTTCCGGCGCGCGGCGAAGCCCGAGGGCGTGCAGGACGGCGGCGCGCACGTCCGGGTCCGGGTCGGCGGCGGCGGTCAGCAGGGCGCGCAGCGACTCATCGTCGGGCAGGCGCGCCAGGGCGATGGCCGACCAGATGCGCCGATCCGGCTCCCGGTCCCTCAACGCCGCCCGCAACGCCGGGCCGTCCTCCGGCGTGATGCGCTCGAGCGCCTGCTGCGCGCGTTCGTCGTCCCCGGAGAAGAGGTCGTCGAGGGCGGTCATCTGCGGCCAATCTCCGATCTCTGACTTCTCTTCCCGGAGCGGAGGCTATAGCTCTTCCCGATTGCTCTTGCGCCGAGCCGGTCGAGGCACGCGCCCTTCGACGGGCTCAGGGCGAGTATAAACCCAAGAGGCATGGGCTCTAGCGATTGGGGATTACTCCGCCGGCGGCGGGACGGGCAGCGCGTCCATGGCCGTCTTCATCCACTTCTCGCCCTCTTCGATGAGCATGACGGGGATGTCGTCGCGGATGGGGTACTTGCGTCCGCAGATTTCGTCCACCAGCCAGCAGTCCTTGTAGAGCGTCAGGCGGCCGGGGTCGTCGCCCGGCTGGCGGGTCTGGTGCGAGACGCAGTAGGGACAGCGCAGGATTTCCAGCAGGTCTTGGTTAATCATCACGGCCTCCACAACGCCTGGATTTTATCATGGCGCCGGAATTTAACCGCCAAGAGCGCAAAGGACGCTAAGGAAACACAAAGAACGGCTGCACACGATTCTTCGCGGGGCCTTCGCGTTCTTTGCGGTTCACACTATGGCGTCGGGGAAGGCGTGGCCTCGGGCGTCGGCGTGGGGATGCCCTCGGTGCCGGGGCCGTACTGGTAGATGGCGCGCCAGGGCTGGTAATGGGTGCGCAGCGGCGGCTCGTCGGGGTTGATCCGCACGCCGTCGCGGGTGATGACGCGTGTCACGGTGACGTCCGCGCCGTCAGCGGCGAAGTCCACCTGCTTGATCTCGCCGGCCGCCAGCTCCGGGTTCTCCTCGTACAGCGGCTCGGGCGCCGGGACGACGTTCTCCACCCGGGCCGGGCTCACCTCCACCTGCCGCCCATCCGGCGTGGAATAGAACTTCCATGTCAGCCGGCCGGCGCTCACGTTGACGTAGGTCTCCATGAGCAGCCAGTAGGGGGTATCGTTGCGGAACTTGAAATCGACCAGCGGCGTGAATACGGCGGCGTCCAGGCCGGGGCCCTGCCAGGAGCCCGTCGGCTGCTCATAGTAGCCGACCCGGTAGGCGTGCGCGTTGCGCTCGACGACGGGGTAGCCGCCGAACCACACGGCGCGGAAGAGGGTGGTGCTCACCTGGCAGACGCCGCCGCCGATGCCGCGAATGGTGCGCCCGCCATAGATGATGAGCGCCTCGGCGAAACCGCTGTCCAGACTGATGTCGCCGATGGCCTCGGCAAATGAAAAGACCGCGCCGGGCGGGACGAGCAGGCCGTGAAAGCGCGCGGCGGCGGTCTGGATATTCTGCAGGCGCTCCGCCCCGGAGCCGCGGAAGGACGTGTACTGCTCGCTGACCAGGCCGGTGATGCCGAGTTGCTCGGCGGTGGCGCTGTCCGTCACGGCCGGCGGCTGGACCTGGAAGACCAGCGGCACCGTGTGCCGACCCTGGGGCAACGCGGCGTTGATGGCGGCCACGGTGGCGTCCACGTCCAGGGTGCGGGCGTCCAGCGCCGGCTGGATGACCTCCAGCTGGCGCGTGTCATCGTTGAAAATGAAGCGCGCGTCGCGGGCCTCGCGCCTGAGCGGCTCGGCCAGCGGCTCCAGCACGGCCCGCAGCGCCGCCGGGTCGAGGGTCACGTCGAAGCGGGCGGCGTTGGCGCCGTCCTGGACGCGCGTGATGCGCAGCATCGCAGCCAACTGCGCCGGCTCCACGGTCCACGGGCCGGGGTCGCCCTCGGCCGGCGTCTCGATCACCAGCGTGAGCGGCCGGCTCAGGATGCGCCGCGCGGCCTCGGCCTGCGGCGTGGCGTCCAGCACCAGCGGCGCCGTCTCGACGAAGGGCAGCAGCACGGCGGCCTTCTCCGTCCGGGCCAGGTGGCCGCGCAGGACGGCCGCGAGCTGCGGCACGTCCAGGCTGCGCCCGATCTGGCCGGGCGTGGCGACGACCTCCGTCCCCCGCGCGCTGAGCGAGGCCTCGACCGCCGGCCGGTAGGTCTCCTGCGCCAGCGCGTTCAGCGCCGCCAGGGCGCGGCCCTCGTCCAGCGCCAGCACCGGCGCGATCTCGACCCCGTCGTGCCAGGCCCGATATTGGGCCTGCCAGTCGGCCAGGAGGTTCCCGGAGCGCCCGATCCGGTAGGCCTGCAGCACGGTCGCGCCGACGTCAAAGGTCGCGCCCAGGTCGCGCGGCGCGAAGGTGCGCTCGGTCTGGCCGTCGGAGAGCAGGAAGGCCGGGTTGTTCGGGTAGGTGAAAGCGCCGGTCAGCGCCAGGGCGGCCTCCTCGGGCCGCATCCCGGAGAGGTCCACGCCCCAGGCGCGCACACCGGGATAGATGCGCCCGCGGAAGGCCAGGTCGTAGAACACGGCGCCGGCCAGGGCCAGCGACGCCGCCATGACCGCCACCAGGCCGACCGTGTACGCCAGACGGATGAACCAGAGGCTGGCCGGGGAGCGGGAGGGCAACGGGGCGGTGTGAACAGTCATCCGGGCCATTATATCCGTGAGCGATCCGGGTTCCAGACGACGCCGGCCATGAAAAAGTTCCCGGTTTAAGACGACGCGAGCCGCGGCGGGGAGGCGCCGGGCTCGCGCTTGGGGGGAGGGGAGCCGGGGGAAGACTCAGCGAGGCAGGGCTCCCCGGCTAATCGTCATCATCGTCGTCGTCGTCGTCATCATCATCATCATCATCATCATCGCCGCCGCCCCCACACGGGCCGAGGGTGTCGCCGTGGTTGAGGTGGGCTTGCAGGGCTGCGGCGTCGACCGTCATCGTCTGGCGCCGGCCGCGGTTGCCGGCCGGGATGTGGCAGATGACGACCCGGCCGTTCGCGGGCGGCGGGGTGGCGGTCGCCGTTGTGGTCGTCACGGTGATCACGACGGTCCCATCGGCGTTGACGCACACCTGCACGGTCAGGGACGCGCCGGCCGGATAGTCGCCGGCGCCGGTCACGGCCAGGGACCCGCGGCCCTCGACCCTGACCTCGATCTCGCCGCGTTTCTTGACTTTGATCTTGAGCTCGGGCTTTTGGCCGTTGATCTTCAGCTTAACCTCGTCGCCCTTCTTCCTGAGCTCGATCTCCAGCCAGGTGTTGCCTCCCAGGGAGAGGGTGGTGGCGCCGGGCACGAGGATGCGGCCATTGGCCACCTGCACCGCGGTGACGCAGCCCGTGACCGGGGCCGGGGTCGGCGCGGGCGGCAGCGCGTCGAGCTGGAAGACCACCACGATGGCGACTACCGAGGACTGGCCGGCGTCGTCCACGCACAGCGTGACGACCACGATGCTGGCGACCTGGACCTGGCCAGAGACTGTCGCGGCGCTGGTCAGGGTGATGGTCTGGCCGTTCAGCAGGGTGAGGTTGTCGCCGGTTACGGCGCTGACGATGGCGCTGAACGACGCGCAGCCGTTGCCGCCCGAGACGCGCGTGATGGATTTGGCCAGGACAACGCCGTCGGGCTGGAGGTTGCCCTTGACGGTCACCAGGTCGTCCACCTGGATGGCGCCGATGATCCGGGTCCGCGCGTCCACGGTCACGCTGACGCCGCCGACCACCCACGGGTTGATGGACTCGACCGCGGCCGTGAACCGGATGGCATGCCGGTTCCCCTCGTCGAGCTGGACGAGGCTGGCCGCCAGCCAGGTCCCATCGGCCAGCACCTGCCCGCGCGCGCGCACCCGGTTGCCGACGGCGAGGCCGTCGTCGATCTGCGTGGCGGCGTTCACGGCCAGCGGCACGCCGCTGACGTTCCAGGGATCGGTCGTGATGACCACGCCGACGAAGTCGAACGTGCCGGCGACGGCGCGCGTGATCGACTCGGCCAGCCAGGCGCCGTCCGCCTGGATGTGGCCGCGGACGTCCACCACGTCGCCGACCGCGAGGCCGGCCTCGACCGTGGCGCTGACGTTCACGGTGACGGAGATGCCCGAGATAACCCAGGCCGGGTCGCCCTGGCTCTCCACGACGCCCGTGAAGGCGAACGGCAGGCCGGCCGCCCCCGTGTCCAGCCGCCGGATGGACGAGGCCCAGAAGGTGCCGTCGGCGGCAATGCCGCCCGTGACCTCGACATCGTCGCCCACGGCCAGGCCGGGTTCAACCTGAGTCAGCGCGTCCACCCGGATCAGGCGGCCGGAGACGGTCCAGGCGTCCGCGCCGATGGCGTCCGCGGTCCCGGCGAACGTGAAGCGGTTGGTCAGCGAGCGGCGCAGAAGCGTGATCGTGTCGGCGAGGCGGCGTCCATCCGGAGACAGGCGCGCCTCGAAGGCGACCCAGTCGTCCACCTGCGGGTCGCCCACGATCCGGGTTTCGGGGGTGACGGCCAGCGATTGCCCGGCGATGATCCAGACCTCGCCCGTCTGCTGGACCTGGCCTTCGCCGGTGAGACGGAAGACGGGTTCGGCCGGCGGCTGGTCCGGGGCCGGGATGAGCGTCGTCTGCCCGGCGACGACCAGCACGGTGACGCTCACGTTGGTCACCGCCACCGCGCCCTCGTCCACGGCGAAGCGCACGGTGAGGGCCGTGGAGATTGAGACATGGAACTGTGTGCCTTTGGCCTGGCCCACGCCGGACGGCGTGGCGACTTCGTAAATCGAGTCCGGGTCAGCCGATTTGGCGACGTCGTGATCGGAGTCGCCGGCCGTCTGCCGCAACTGGACGATGCGCGGGCCGGCGCGGCGGGCGTCGAGCGCGACCACGGCCAGTTCGGCCTGCGGCCCGAGGCGGGCGGTGCTACCGTCGAAGAAGGCGAGCGTGGCGGCGGACAGCGCGCCGGTCCGCACCCGGTCGCCGGCCTTGAGCACAGCGCCGGCTTGCACCGGCCGCCAGGCGCCGTCGGCGCGCGACGCTTCCACCAGACCGGTCACCTCAGACAGGATCGCCGTCTGCGGATCGGCAGGCGCGGCGGCGATGGGCGTCGCGGCGGCGATGGGGCCGCGCGGCGCCGCGCCGGGGGCCTGCGCCACCGGCGTGGATTGCGACGTCCACCACCAGAGCACGCCGGCGCTGGCGGCGGCTGTCGCGCACAAGGTGATGAGGGCCAGGCCGCCGATGAGGGCCGCGGCCCAGGCCCAGGGCGCGCGGCGGACCGGCGCCGCGGCTGGCCCGGTCTGCTGTGAGGCGTTGCGAGACCGGGCGGCTTCGACGAGCGCCTGGCGTTGGGCAGCCAGGCGGTCGGCCGGGCGCGGGGTGTAGGACACGGACCGGGCGGCGGCGGCCACCCGAAGCAATTCGGCGTCTTCGCCGGGCAGGCCGGTCAATACGTTCTCGAGCGGCTCGCCGGTCTCCACGCGGGCCAGGGCCTCTTGAAGACGGTCGCTTGCGGTCATCATAGGATCACCTGTTCGTCAGCCAGGGCCTGGCGGAGCGTGGCCAGGCCGCGATGTTGCAGAGCCTTGACGGCCGCCTCGGTCCTCTCCAGGGTGGCAGCGGTCTCCTGCAAGGACAGACCGGAGAGGAAGCGGAGCGTCACCACCTCGCGCTGGGCGTCGTCCAGACGGGCCAGGGCGTGGTGCAGTTTCTCAATGGACAATTGTCGGACCACGTGGCCCAGCGGATCCGGTTCGGGCGCGCTGGCGGCCTCGGCGACCTCGAGCGGCAGGGCGGGTCGGGCGCCGGTTCGGCGGTAGTGGTCGACCAGCAGATTGCGCGCGATGCGGTACAGCCAGGCCCGGAAGGGGATGGCCGTGACCTGGTAGTTGGGCAGGGCGCCGAGCATACGCAGGAAGACCTCGCCGGTCAGGTCTTCGGCCGTCTGCCGTTCGCCCAGGCGCGCCCACAGGTAGCGGAAAATCGCCTCCTGGTGCTGGTCATAGAGCAGGCCGACGGCGTCCGCATCGCCTTTCTGCGCGCGCGCCACCACGTCCAGGTTGGGGACCTCAAACCGGTAGTGATGGCGGGAGGTCATAGTTGAGGTGTCCATCTAACCGGTATAACGTAACCGGCGGGGAAAGGATTCGGGCGGTTACAGGTTGACAGTTTGTGGCGTGTTCTTCCACGAAGGGACACGAAGGGACACGAAGGGGCACGAAGGAATACGAAGGGACACGAAGGAACACGAAGGGGCACGAAGGAACACGAAGGAACACGAAGGGACACGAAGGAACACGAAGGAACACGAAGGGCACGAAGGAACACGAAGGAACACGAAGGGACACGAAGGAACACGAAGGAACACGAAGGGGCACGAAGGAACACGAAGGAACACGAAGGGACACGAAGGAACACGAAGGAACACGAAGAGTGAGCCGAGAACGAAAACTCCCGGTTGCCCCGGGAGCTATATGGCTGAAGCGGTTTTCAGGCGCAGACGGCGGCGGCCCTATATCTCAATCGGTTTCTTAAGCGTCTCCAGCAGAAGGCTCACCACGCCCTCCACATCCGTCAGGTCCACCATCTCCGACGGCGTGTGCAGGTAGCGGGTGGGGATGGAGACGCAGCCGGCCGGCATGCCGCCGCGCGCGATCTGCATAGCGGCGGCGTCGGTGGTGCCGGCCTCCAGAATCTCGAGCTGGTACGCCAGGCCGGCCTCGCGCGCGCGCTGGACCAGCAAGTCTTTGACGCGCGGGTCGGCCAGCATGCCGGAATCGCGCACCTTGATGGCCGGGCCGCCGCCCAGGCCCACCGCCATCTTCAGGCCGTTGGGCGTGTCGCCGGTGCGGGTGACGTCCACCGCCAGGCCGAGGTCGGCCTCTACGCCGAAGGCCGCCGTGCCGGCGCCGCGCAGGCCGACCTCCTCCTGCACGCTGAAGACGAAGGCCACCTCGTGCGGCGTGCTCTTGAGTGCGCGCATGACCTCGATCAGGATCGCGACGCCGATCCGGTCGTCCAGGCTCTTGGCCACCAGGCGGTGCTCGCCGACCTCCTCCATGGGCCGGAAAAAGCCGGCCACGTCGCCGACCTTCACCGGGCAATCGGCCTTGCTGGCTGCGCCGAAATCGATGAACAACTCGGACAGCGTCGGGGGCCGGGACGGGTCCTCGCGCCGGGCGTCCATGCCGATGACGCCGGTGACGCCGCTGGCGAAACGCACGCGGCCGCCGAGGCAGGTCAGCGGGCTGACGCCGCCCAGGTTGGTGAAGCGCGCGAACCCCCCGTCGTCGATGTGCGAGACGATCACGCCGATCTCATCCAGGTGGGCGGAGAGCATCACCTTGCGCCCGGATTTGGATTTCTTCTTGATCACGGCGATCAGGTTGCCCAGCGGATCGACCGAGATGTAATCGGGCAGGTTGCGGATCTCCGCGCGCACCAGCTCGCGCACCTGGCCCTCATGGCCGGACGGGCCGTAGGCTTCGGCGAGTTTCTTGATGAGAGGCTTCATGTCGCTTCGCTCCAGTGCTCAAGGCACAAATTCCAAGGCCCAAGGCTCCCTGGCGTATTGCGCCCTGCGCCTTTGGCGTTCTCACGGCGCCAGCCGCGTGATGGTCCAGCTCTCGCCGGCGCGCCGGTACAGCAGCCGGTCGTGCAGGCGCTGCGGGCGCTCCTGCCAGAACTCCACCTCGTCCGGCACCAGCCGGTAGCCGCCCCAGTAGGCGGGGCGGGGCACCGCTTGGCCCGCGTACTTGGCCTGGAGCTGCAGGAAGCGCGCCTCCAGCTCGGCGCGGTCGGCGAGCGGCCGGCTCTGCGGCGAGGCCCAGGCGCTCAACTGAGCGTCCAGCGGGCGGGAATGGAAATAGGCGTCGGATTCGGCGGCGCTGACGCGCTCCACGCGTCCGGCCGCGCGCACCTGGCGCGCGAGCGCGGGCCACAGGAAGACCAGCGCCGCGCGCGGGTTCTCGTCCAGCTCGCGCGCCTTGCGGCTTTCGTAGTTGGTGAAGAACACAAAGCCGCGCGCGTCGAACTCTTTCATCAACACCACGCGGGCCGACGGCGCGCCGTCCCGGGCCGCGGTCGCCAGCGTCATGGCGTTGGGTTCGTCCAGGCCGGCGGCCACGGCGTCCGTGAACCAGCGCGCGAACTGCGTGATGGGGTCGGCGCTGACGACGGTTTCGGACAGTTCTGGCTGAGACATGCGTCAACGAGCCGGCGCCCCGAGGCCGCGGCGCCGCGGCGTCAGCCCTTCCACACCCTGGCGCTCCAGCCCTCCAGCGCGCGTTGCAGCAGCGCCGCCGTCGCCCGCCAGTCGCTGAGCCGGGCGACGGCCGCCGGGCCGTGCAGATAGCGGCCGGGGACGGAGACGGAGACGCTGGGCACGCCGGCGCGCGCGCGGTGGATGGCGCCGGCGTCGGTGCCGCCGCCGCCCGGCTGGCGGAACTGGTAAGGCAGGCCGGCGGCCTCGGCCGTGCGCTGCAAATGCTGGATCAGGCGCTGATCGGAGAGGGTCGCCCGGTCGGCCAGATAGATGGCCGGCCCCAGGCCCAGCCGGGTGTTGTACTCCACGTTCTCGCGCTCGGCGAAGGAAGGCGGCAGGTCGTAAGCGGGCGTGCAATCCAGCGCGAAGGCGGCGGCCGGGTCAATGGCGTACGCCGCGACCCGGGCGCCGCGCAGACCGACCTCCTCCTGGACCGTGAACGCGGCGTGCAGCTCGCACGGGTACGGGCCGCCGCGCAGCAATTCCACCAGCGTCGCGCAGCCCAGCCGGTCGTCGAGGGCCTTGCCGACCAGGGAGCCGGCGAAACCGCCGCCCGCGCCGACGACGGTCAGCTCGGACGCGAAGGTGCCGCGTTCGCCGACCTTGACCAGCTTCTTGGCGGCCTCAGCCGTCTCGGCGCCCACGTCGATGCGCAGCGCATTCGCCTTGACCACGCTGTTCCGCCGCTCGTGGTTGAGCAGATGGACCGGCGCCGCGCCGATCACGCCCGGCACCCGGTTGGGGCCGACGACCACGGGCTTGCCGATCAGGAGGCGGTCGTCCACCCCGCCGACCACCTCGAAGCGTAGCGTGCCGTCGGACTCGTGCCCGCTGACCATGAAGCCGATCTCGTCCATGTGCGCGGCCACCATCACCCGGTCGTGACGGCCGCCGTTGCGGGCGGCGGCTTTCTTTACGGCCAGGACGTTCCCCAGGGCGTCCACCTTCACCGCCTCGACGTGCGGGCGGATGGCCTCCAGGATCAGCCTGCGCACGGCGCCCTCGTCGCCTGAGACGGCCACGGCGTCGGCGAGTTTTTTGAGGAACTCGACCTCCGGCGCGGCGGCTGCGGCGGCGCCGCCCGGGGCCGCTTTGGGCTGGGCCGGCGGGCGGGCTTTGGCGGGAGCCGGTTGGGCGGGTTTCTTGGCCATATCAGTCCAGGACCAGGGTGCTGACGTAATCCGGCGCCAGGCCGCTGATGAACTCCGCCAGCAGGCGCCCGGCGCGCTGGACATCCTTGACGGCGACGATCTCGACCGGGGTGTGCATGTTGCGCAACGGCAGGCTGACGACCATCGTCGGCACGCCCTCGCGCGCCACCTGCACGCCGAACGCGTCGGTTCCGGAGTGCAGGGCCATGGCCTCCACACTGTGCGGCATCTCCAGGCGTTCGGCCGCGGCCTTCAAGCCGGCGTGCAATTTCGGGTGGATGTTGGGGCCGAGGCCCAGCGTCGGACCGCCGCCCAGGCTGTACGTGCGGTCGGCGAACTCCTTGGTCGCGGCGCCCGCGCCGTAGGTCGCGTCGATGGCGATGGCGAGCTGCGGCTCCAGGGCGAAGGCGGCGGCGATCGCGCCGCGCAGGCCGACCTCCTCCTGCACGGTCGCCACCGCGATCACGTCCCAGGCGTGCGGCCGGGTCTGCAGATCGTCCAGGCAGGCGGTGACGGCGGCCACCGAGGCGCGGTTGTCCAGCCGGTTGGCGACCAGCAGGCCGCCCGGCAGCTCGCGCGGCGGCTGGGCCACCGAGATGACGTCGCCGACGCGCACCTGCGCGGCCACCTGATCCGCCGGCAGGCCCAGGTCAACCAGCAGTTCCTCCACCGGCACCACGCCCTCGCGGCTCGCGCGCGGCAGCAGGAAGGCCGGCGGCTGCGCCACCACGCCCGGCAGGTCGGCGCGGCCGTGGACGGTGACCGGCTGGCCGGGCATCACGCGCGCGTCGATGCCGCCGATGGCCGCGACGCGCAGGAACTCGCCCTCGATCTGCGTCACCATCAGGCCGATGGCGTCCATGTGGGCGGCGAGCATGAGCCGGGGCCGAGGCGCGGGCCCGGTCCCGCGTCGGACGGCCCATAACGAGCCGAGCCGGTCGACGTGGAGCTCGTGGGTCAGCGGCGCCCAGGCGGCGCGAATCAGGTCGCGGACGCGGCCTTCATAGCCGGAGACGCCCGGCGCCGCGCACAGGTCTTTAAGATGGGCCAGGAGGTCCATAAGGGCTTAAGGCGAGCCAGTTGGGGTGAGAGTTGGCGTGGGCGTGTCCGCCGGCGCGGTGTTGGTCGGCGTGGGCGTGTCCGCCGGCGCGGTGTTGGTCGGCGTCGGCGTCTCAGTCGGCGGGAGCGTGGCGGTCGGCGTCGCGGTCAACAGGGTCGCCGTGATGGACGGCGACGGCGATGGCGTGATGGTGCCGGTCGGGGTCGGCGTCCAGGTATACGTGGGCGTGGGCGTGTTGGTCGCGGTGTTGGTGGGCGTGCGGCTGGGCGGGACAAACTGCGTCGGCGTCGCCTGGAGCGTGGGGGTGGGCGCGCCGGGCGTGCTCACCGTCGCTGGGAGGGTCGGCGTCGCCGATGGCGGGAGCGTGATGGTGGCGACCGGGGTCAGGAGCGGGTTGCCGGTGACGGTGGCGAGCAGCGTGGCGGTGGGTCCGGGACCGCCGGGCGCACGGTCCGGCGCCAGGGCCAGGGCCAGGATTCCCAGGCAGTAGAACGGGAGGGTGAACAGAATGATGCCGATGAGGATTCGGTACGTCCGCTGACGGACGCTGTCTGCGCCTGGCTCCATCTTGGCCTTTATCTGGCAGTCTGAGGGGACACCGCGCCGATGATAGCAGAGAGGATTGAAAATCACAAACGCGGTCGGGATCGGGGTACAGCCACCGTGGGGGGTCAGTTTCCGGCGCCCCGATCCTTCCGCCATCTCGACGAAGCCGAGCCGCTCAGGGTGCAGGCCGAAAGGCGTATTGTTTTATGTGAACGAATATGGGGTGAGGATGCGGACCTCGGTGATGCGGTCCACCGGCAGGCTGTTGCGCATGGCGGCGCGGCGCACGGCCCCCGGCGAGGACGCATCACAGATGCAATAAGCGCGGCACCGGTCGGCGGAGACGTACGTGTGCAACCAGATCACACCGTCGAGCGCGTCGTCGCCGAGGAGGGGCGACGCCGTGGACGCGCTGGCGCCGTGGGTCGGCGAGCTCAACGGTTCTGCCAGGGTCTGCTCGACATGCTCAATCTTGAGCGCCAGCGCCAGGGCGCGTTCCAGGAATTCCAGGCCGCGCGCGTGATCGAGATACAGCCAGCACAGCCCGGCGATTTCGTACAGGCGCGGCAATTCGCCGTCTTCTTCAAAGTGCCGGGCCAGGGCCAGGCCCTTCTCGGCCATCGCCACGCCGCCGGCGTTGTCGTTGCGGCCGAGTCTCAGCCAGGCCTCCATGTTGTAGGCGAAGATCAGCTCGCGATTGGGCGTGAGCGGCTCCAGCACCGCCAGCGCGGCCTGGTTGGCGCGCTCGGCTTCGTCCTTCTGGCTGGTGACTTGCAGCAGCATCGAGAGCGCGCTCAGGGCGCGGAGGCGCGTCAGATCGGCGCGGGCGGCGGGCGAGCGCCGCAGGGCGACGAGCGTCAGGCGGTGCAGCGCCAGGCGCTGGGTGGGCGGCATGGTCTCGAGGATCGTCTGCCGCGCCAGTTCGTGCCGGAACGACAGCGCCTCGCCGTGCGCGGCCAGCATGCCCAGGCTCAAACACTCCTCGGCGGCGTAGGCCTCGGCGCTGGTGACCGCGGCCAGCAGCGCCGGCTCGATGCGCGGGCCGATGACGGCGGCGGCCCGCAGCACCGCCTGCCCCGAGAGCGAGAGACGCGCGGCGCGCGCCAGCACTGCCTCCCGCACCGTGGGCGGAAGGCCGCCGCCGGCGGCGATGGCTTCGGTGACAAAGAAGGGGTTGCCGCCCGTCTGCTGATGCAGGCTCTCCGCCTCCAGGCGGCGCTCCCCGAGCAGGGTGCGCACGGCGCCGACGGAGAGCGGCGTAAGGGGCAGGCGGACGACGACGTTCGAGGCGGCCAGATCGACGAGCAGCGCGCGCAGGGGATGGCGAACGCCGAGCTCATCGTCTCGATAGGTGAGCACGACGAGCGCCGGCGCGCCGGCAACGCGGCGGCTGAGGTACTTCAGCAGGTCGAGCGTGGCTTCGTCGGCCCAGTGCACATCCTCGACGATGACCAGGCTGGGGCGCTGGCGCAACTCGGCCAGGAAGACGGCAAAAAGCGCAGCCGGTGGCCCGCCGGCGCTGAGGCGCGCCGGCCACTCGCCCTTGAGCTGGGCCGCCATGTCGTGCAGCGGGCCGAGCGGGCGAGGGGTGAAGAGGGCGTCGCACGCGCCCCACAGCACCCGGACCTGATGGCGCTGGTCATGCGTGAACTGCTCGACGAGGGCCGTCTTGCCGATGCCGGCCTCCCCGCTGACGAGCACGACACGGCCGCGGCCCGCCAGGGCCCCGTGCAGCGCGGCTTCGAGTTCGGCGAGGGGCGGTTCGCGTTCCAGAAGAGGCATCAGGCGCAGCTGAAGAAAGCCGGTCGCGGTTGCCGGACCGGGCCATTGTATCAAAGTACAAAACGAGCCGGTCATTGACCGGCTCGCCTGTTTGCCTGGGTCGCGTGCTCAGTGGGTGGTCAAAAAAGACCTGAATTTGTAGCTGTACACATGATTTCGAACCTGTCTCTAAACCTCAGCAGAGGCGTCGCCGACGGCACTGCCGTCGGCTATCGGGCGGGTTTAGAGATAAGCTCTTAACGAATTTCGCCAGGCGCGGGGGGCGCGGTGACGAGCGCAAGTGGTCCGAGCCTGAATGCCGCGACTGTCCTCAGTCGGGCCCTTCGCGCGTCTACTCCCACTTGAACTTCCAGGCGGCCAGCGCGCTGAAGCCCACGGTGTAGGCCGCCAGACCCAGCATCGGCCACCACGGCTCGGCGGGCAGTGACCCATTCGCCAGCAACGGGCTGATGAGGGTGTTCAGCATCGCCGTCGGCAGGTACGGGCTGATCGTTTGCAGGAACGGCGGCAGGATGTGGGGCGGGAAGCCGCCGCCGAGGAAGAACATCGGCAACAGCGTGAACATGAACGCCGCGCTGGCGACATCAGGTTTGCTCGCCAGACAGGCGAGGAACAGGCCCAGAGCTATAAAGGCCAGCACCCCAAACACCAGCACAAGCATCGCCGTCACCGCGCCCGGGCCGTTCACGCCGATCCCCAACGCCAGCCAGCCGAACAGCAGCACGATGGCCGCCTGCGCCGCGCTCACCAGGGCCTGCGCCAACCCGAGCCCGATGACCAGGTGGCCGAGCGGGGTGGGCGTAACGGCCAGACGCTGGAACACGCCCTGCGCCCGCCAGTTGACGATGCGCATGGCCGCTGTCTGCCCGCCCAGCATCACGGTGAGGCCGACAATGGCCGGGAAGATGAAGGCGACCAGGTCCATATCGCCCGGCTCCTCCGGGCGGCCCACCACCCAGAATAGCACCAGCATGAACAGCGGCGTGAGCAGGGTAATGGCGAAAGTGCGCAGATCATTCAGGCTGGCGCGGATCAGGGCCGAGGCGAATTGAATGATCGGACGGAGAGCGGTTCGAGCAGGGGGGATAGAAATCAGGGTGTTCATGGTTTGCCTGGGAGGTTGCGGACGGCGACGCTTGTGGGGCGGCGCGGCGTTCACGCCTCGCGCAACGCGCGGCCCGTCAACTGCAAGAAAACTTCCTCAAGATTGAGCGCGCGCCCGTGGGGCGCCGCCGATGGGGCCGCAATGCGGCCCAGCAGGGCCGCGGGCGTATCCAAGGCGATCAACCGGCCGCCATCCAGGATGCCGACACGGTGACACAACGCCTCGGCTTCTTCGAGGTAATGGGTGGTCAGGATGACGGTGCGCGCCTCCGCGCCCAGCCCGCGCACCAGATCCCATAGATTGCGCCGCGCCTGCGGGTCGAGGCCGGCGGTCGGCTCATCGAGAAAGACGATCTCCGGATCGTTGACCAGCGCCAGCGCCAGCGCCAGGCGCTGCTGCTGGCCGCCGCTCAGCCTGGCAGGCAGAGCGTTCGCCTTTTCGGCCAGCGAGACGCGCTCCAGCAATGCCAGGGCGCTGGCGCGGTTGATCTGACGGCCATACAGATGCGCGAACAGTTCGATCTGCTGAAGCGCCGTCAGGTCAGGCAACAGGCTCGTCCGCTGCAGCTGCACGCCGATGCGGCGCTTGACGGCCTGCGCGTGCGCGGCGAGGTCCTGTCCCAGCACGGTGACGCGGCCCGCGTCGGCCCGGCGCAGACCCTGCAAGAGGCCGAGCGTGGTCGTCTTGCCCGCGCCGTTTGGCCCCAGCAGGCCGAAGATCTCGCCGCGATACACGCTGAAGGAGAGATCGTCCACCGCGCGCACATCGCCGTAGGCCTTGTGGAGGTGTTCGACGTGAATGGCGATGGAGGCGTTCATTGGGCCTTATCCTTCGGATCGCGAGCGTTGGACGCCAGCGCCAGCGCGATGGCCGCGCCCAATCCCACGCCCGGCGCGAGGCCCTCCGGCCCAAAGCTCGCGCCCAGCGCCACGCCGACGCCGATCCCCAGAGCCAGCCACATTCCAACGTTGTTTGAGCGTCGTCTTTGGTTCATAGTATTTGCTCCTGTTGGCTGACACGTTACGCCAGAGTGCGCCGCCGCTCCAGTATCTGGCGAGATAGATCGGGGTAAACAAAAAGGCCAACGGGAGGGTTGGCCGGGGGGTGGACAGGCGACTATGACTTTCGGTATAGGGTGTGGCGCTCAATCGAGATGCACGATCCCGCGCTTGAGCGCCTCGGTCACCGCTTGCGTGCGGTCGGTCACGCCCAGTTTGCCCAGCAGGTTGTTGACGTGGATCTTCACCGTGCCTTCGGCGATGCCCAGGGCTGCGCCGATCTCTTTGTTGCTCCGGCCGGCCACGATGAGTTTCAGCACCTCGAGCTCGCGGGGGGTCAGGGCCTCGGCCGTCAGCCGGACGGCCAGTTTGGCGGCCACCTCGGCGGGGATGCGCTTCTGGCCGGCGTGCACGGCGCGGATCGCCTCGAGCAATTCATCGCGGGGCGTGTCCTTGAGCAGGTAAGCTTCGGCCCCGGCCTGGAGCGCGCGGTAGATGTCCTCGTCGCCGTCGTAGGTGGTGAGGACGATGATGCGGGCCGCGGGCCGCGCGGCCCGAATGTGCGTGATGGCCTCCACGCCGCCCATCTCCGGCATCCGCAAATCCATCAGGATCACGTCCGGCTTGAGCTGACGGGCCAGTTCCACGGCGCGTCGGCCGTCCTCGGCCTCGGCGGCGACTTGCATGTCCGCGCGGCGGGCGATCATCGCGGCCAGGCCCTCGCGCACCACGGCATGGTCGTCGGCGATCAGGATGCGGATGAGCGATTCAGGCATGGGTCGGGATGCGGCATCTGACAGTCGTTCCGCCCGCTGGCGCGCTGGTCACGATCAATTCGCCGCCATGTTGGGCGGCGCGCTCGCGCATGCCCACCAGGCCGAAGCCGCCCGGCGCGCCAGGGCGGAGGCGCTGCGGATCGAAGCCGCGTCCATTATCGCTGACTTCCATTTCAACGGCGTCCGGCCGGGCGCGCAAGGCGACGCGCAGGCGCGTGGCGCCGGCGTGCCGGAGGGCGTTGATCACGGCCTCCTGCCCGAGGCGCAGCAGATCAGCCTCCAGACCGGGCGAGAGCGCTGGCCATTGCTCGGGCCACTGCCATTCCACCGAGAGCGGCGCATCGGTCGTCAGGGCTGTGATCGAATCGCGCAGGGCGCTGGGCAGGGGCTTGCGTTCGAGCGGCTGTGGGCGCAGGGCATACACCGAGCGGCGCGCTTCGGCCAGACTCTCGCGCGCCAGGTCGCGGGCGCGGGTGAGATGCCGGTTCACGTCGCCCCCCGGCTCGCCCAGCGCATCCTCAGCGGCCTCGAGTTGGATGACGATGCCGGTGAACCCCTGCGCCAGGGTGTCATGGATTTCGCGCGCCATGCGGTTGCGCTCCTCCAGCAGGGCCGCCTTTTGATTCTGCTCGGCCAACCGGGTGAGCTGCATGGCGAGGGTCACCTGCTGTGCCAGGGCCTGCGCCAGCTCAATCTCGTCGACGCTGAAGCGGCGGCGGGTGAGGCAGTTGACGCTAAAGTGGCCGAGCACTTCGGCGCCGAGCAGGAGCGGCACGATCAAAATCGTCTGGAGGCCCTGCGCCAGGAGCCGTGCGCGCTGCTTCAGGCGCGGATCGTTGGCGACGTCTTCCACCACAAGCGGGCGGCGCGTACTGAGCAGCTCATTCCAGACGGCCAGGTCGGCGGGCAGCGAGCGCGGGGCGTCATCGCCCAGGTCGGCGGCGCTCATCACCCGGCCGTCGAGATAGGCCAGGTGCAACCTCACCTCGCCCTGCTGGCCATCGTGCAGGAACAGGCTCACGGAAGGCGCGTCGAGCTGCGCGGCGATGGCCGAGAGAGCCTGTTGGAGGATGCGGTCGAGCGAGGTCTCCGGCGTGAGCGCATTCAGGGTGTGGGCCAGCGCCAGCGTCTGCCCGCGCGACACTTGCAGGGCGCGCTCCAGAGAGCGCGCGGATAGCCAGCTCAGCCACGCGCCCGCCGCGTACACGCTCCACCAGAACAAAACCAGCCCCAGGCCCTGCGCGGGCGTGCCCACGGGATACACGGGCGTCCAGCGCCCCGTCTGCTCGCTGAGGGTGAATAACGCGGTGAGGATCGAGATGGCCATCAGCGACCCGAAGAAGCCGTTGGATCCCAGCACCAGACCGCTGATGAGAATGCCGAGCAGATAGAGCGCGTTGACCGGGCTGTTCATCCCATAGAACTGCGCATTGAAGGCGACGGGCAGAAAGATGCCGCTCATGAGGCAGCTGGCGGCCCAGAATGACCGGCCGCGCCGGAGCAGTATCTCGGCCAGGCCGCACAGGGCCAGCAGGCCAACGCCGTCCCACGGGAAGAGCAGATTGAAGGGCACGCCCGCCCACCCGGCGAGCAGGTAGAGTGTCGCGCCAAGGGCGGTGAGGGCAAGCGCCCAGCGCAGCAGGCGGGCGTTGACGCCGGGCAGGGACGACGTCATGGGAGGCCGCTCGCGCCAAAAGCGCCATCCGACGGCGGCCAGGCCGCCGGCCACCACGCCCAACGCCAGCCCGACCACCCAGTCGCTGTTCACCCAGCGGCTGAGCGCGACGCCGGCCGCGCCGCCCAGTGCGGTGCCCGCGCTCCAGGCGACGATGAACTTCCAGGAATAGGGCGTGCGGGAAGCGTGCATGGCGAGACGGTGTCTGATGCGTGAGCAACCTCAGGATAGCAGAAGCCGATGCCGGGCGGAGTGAACCTAAGCCAGAGCGGCCACTATAACTGAGGTTATACCTCACCGCGTGGGTAATCTCAAATGTCCTGGAACGGCGCAGTTTCCTGGCGAGGCCTCGTATTCGCCGCCCGCATACAGGGCGCAGCCGCTGGCCGCTTTCAGGCCTTCGTGAGCGTCACAGGTGACCAATTGCTCCGCTGCGTCGTGCGCTTGTGCTTCCCGACGCCAATCTTCTGCGCCGCTTCCAACTCGATCAGCGCCTGCGCCAGCTACTGCAGTGCCTGGCGCAGGAAGCCCCGTCCAGCGTCAGGCATCCAGGCAGGCCGGTGACTCTCAACCGGCTGAGCCGGTGGCCTACTGCCCGGGCATCGTCAGTGCAACCGGGAAGGGAAAGCGCTTGGGACAAAGCAAACAGGCGGCGGACTCCATGAATTGAAGTCCGCCGCCTGTTGCCCAACAGATGGTATGGCGTTCAGTTGGTGGTCAAAACAGGCCTGAATTTGTAACCGTACACCAGCATCCCGCGTTCCCCGTCTTCACGGAGTTTGCGCGTGACCATCTCCACCGGCGTGCCGATGGAGACCTGGCCATTCTCGACGTCGGTCAACTGGGCCGTGACCAAAGGGCCCTCTTCAAGCTTGACCAGGGCAACCGTGTAAGGGACGTTGCTCTCGTATCCCTCCGGCGCGTCATAAACTGTCGTGTAGGAGAAGACCTCACCTCGCCCGGTAAAGACATAAGGAGTCTTGGCCTCACCCGCGCAGTTCGGACAGACGTCACGCGGCGGGAAGATTTTCACCTCACAATGCGGACAAACCTCTCCAACAAGACCATACCTTTGCTGCTGAAGCCGCCAGTGGCGCGAGATTTCCATAAAGCTCTCCTTCTGAATTACCTGCGGGGAATGCTATCTCGATTGCGCTATCAGAAACTATCGGAGAGGCTTTCTAGGGCTATCACTTTGCTTATAGTCAATCTACTCTCTCGAAAATATGCGTAACTACCGTAGATCCTGCACCGCCGATTGATTGAGACATTCCATAACGAGCGCCCTTAACCTGATTTGGACCGGCCTCGCCTCTGAGTTGTAGGACGGTCTCGGCCACCTGATAAACGCCCGTCGCCCCGCCCGGGTTGCCGCGCGCTTTCAAGCCCCCAAAGGTCGAGATCGGCACTCTTCCATTTATGGAAATTTCGTTGTCGGCGGCCAGCTTCCAGCCGAGTCCCGGTTCGGCGAATCCGGCCGCTTCCAGGCTGAGCGCGCTGAAGATCGTGAAGGCGTCATATAGCTCGAACACCTGGATCTGGTTGGGCGTGATGCCTGACGTGCCATACGCCTTGGCGGCCGAAAAACGGGCGGCTTCAAACACCAGCGGGTCCGGACGGTCGTGGACGGCCAGGGTGTCGGTGGCCATCGTCGAGGCCGCGATGCGGATGGCGGGGTGATCGGGGGTGGGCCGGGACGTGACCAGCAGCGCCGCCGCGCCGTCGCATTCCGGGGCCGTGTCGAACATGTTGATCGGGTCGGCTACCACGCCGGCCTTGACGAAGGCCTCGGCGGTGAGGGCGTTGCGGAACATCGCGTTCGGGTTCGACCTGGCGTTGGCGTGCGCGTTGACGCTGAAGTTGGCGAAATCCTTCAACGCGACGCCGTGCGCGTGCATGTAGCGGCGCATGAGCAGGGCCGCCAGGGCGGTCGGCGTGGCGCCCTGGGCGCTTTCCCAGTCGCTGTCGGCGGAGGTGGCCATCGCGGCGGCCACACCCGGCCCGACCTTGTCCGTCATCTTCTCGACGCCGACCACGAGCGCGGACTCGGCGGCGCCGGCGGCCACGGCCAGGTACGCCTGGCGCAGCGCCGCGGCGCCCGAGGCGCCGGCCGCCTCGACCGAGACGGCCTCGATGCCGCGCAGCCCGGCGAAATCGGCGACGAGCGCGCCCAGGTGGGCCTGATGGCTGAGCGGGCCGCCGAGCATGTTGGCCACAAACAGGGCCTCCGGGTTTGGCCGGGGCGCGTCCCGGGCGACGGCCTCGATGGCGTAGAAGGCCAGCTCGCGCAGCGATTTGTCCCAGTGTTCACCGGCCGGGGTCAGCCCCACGCCGGCGATAAAAACGTCGCGCATCGTGTTCACTCCGCCAGATTGTCGGCCAGGGCCTGCGCCAGCGCGCGGGCCAGGGCCAGGTTGTCGGCCAGGGCGGCCTGCCGATCGGCCTCCGCCGAGAGCGGCGGCGACTGCAATTGCACCGTGGCCACGTAGCGGCCGACGACGAAGCTGATCTCGGTGACGGCGATGGACGCGCCGTCGGCGCTGGTCATCACCTGGCTCCACGCCCGGCTGCTTTCACCCACGCTCGGCGGGGACGAGAGCTCCGCGGCGCCCGGCAGACCGATCATGGCCCGCAGACCGCGCGGCGCCGCCGAGGCCTGGCGGTAGGCTGAGATCTGCTGGAACAACGCCGAGCCCGCCACCTGGTCGAACTCCTCCGCGTTCACGGGCTTCACCATGTAAAGCTGATAGCCGGCGATCCGGCCGAGCTGGTTGAGGGTGGCGCGGGCGCCCTCGCTGAAATCGGAATTCAAGGTCCAACCGCCGAGATACTGGTCGCTGATGATCCAGCGTTCGCCCAGGGCCGGGTCCAGGGCCGCAAGCTGCGTCTGGCCGAGGAGCCGGGCGCGCAGGTCCGGCAGACCCGCCTTCAGCAGGTCGCGCAGGGCGGCGGGTTCGGCGCCGGCCTTGAGTTTGTCCGCCACCCGCTGCGCGTAGCGCAGCGGCTCGTCCGGACCGGGCAGGACGTCGGCGGACCCGAACATCGTCACCGAGCCGACGGCGTTCCGGTAGCGGAAGTCCACCCGATACAGGCCCTGGTCCACGTCGATGTCCGGCGGCGTGTAGCGCCACACCTGGCTCTGCTCGCCGACGGCCGACGCATCCACGCGCTCCCAATCGGCGCCCGGGCTCTCGATGTCCATGCCGGCCTGGGCGTCGGCGACGGTGCGATAGAGCAGGATCTGCAGCGTGAAATCCACATAGTCCGAGTCTTCCGGCGGCGTGTAGCGGGCCGTGTACAACTGTTCAACGTTGTGCAGGCTGCCGGCCGGGACCGTGTCGGTGACGACCGGCGCGGCCGGGTCAACGTCCGGCGGCCGGGACAGATCCACGGCGGTCTGCAGGGTCTGGTCGGTCAACGCCCAGCCGGCCGGCAGGTCGGCGGTGGTCAACTGGTAATCCCAGGCGTCGCCCAGCACCAGCGCGGGGGCCGGCGCGGCGCAGCCGGCCAGGACGAACAGGCAGAAAACAAGCAGGAGGTTTCGTTTCATACGCAGGCGCAATGAGATTGCGCGGCGGGGGCGTGAAGCGCTGTCCGCGCCTGGCGCGCCGCCGCGCGGCGAGAGAGGCGGGGTTATTTCATCACCAGCTTGCCGCGCAGCCGCGCGTACACGGCGTAGTCGATCTCGGTCCGGCGGGCGATGTAGTCGCGCGTCTGCGGGGCGCGGGCGCGCGCCGCGGTGATCCGGTCCGTGACCTGCAGGCCGAAGGCGTCGGAGCCGGCGCCTGAGCCGAAGGAGACCAGCAGCACGCGGTCCCCGGGCTGGGCCTCGTCCAGCACGGCCGTCAACCCGATCATGGCGCTGCCGGCGTAGGTATTGCCGATCTCGCCGACCAGCAGCCCGGTCTTGATCTGCTCGTCTTTGAAGCCGAGGGTCTTGGCCGCCTTCTGCGGGAACTTGACGTTGGGCTGGTGCAGGACCACGTACCTGTAGTCGCCCGGTTGCGTGCCGGCCAGCTCCATGTACCGGCTGGCGGCGGTGGTGATGTGCTTGAAGTAGGCCGGCTCGCCCGTGAAGCGCTGGCCGTGCTCCGGGTACTTCTCATATTGCCGGCGCCAGAAATCGGGCGTGTCGGTGACGAACGAGTACGAGCCGTCGAAGACCGCCAGCGCCTCGTCGGCCGGGCCGAGCAGATAAGCGGCGCCGCCCGCGCCGGCCGTGTACTCCAGCGCGTCGCCGGGCCGGCCCTGGGCGGTGTCCATGCCGATGGCCAGGGCGTAATCGGCCATGCCCGAGCCGACAAAGCCAATGCCGGCCTGCATGGCCTCGGTGCCGGCCTTGCACGCGAATTGCCAGTCGGCGGCCTGGGTGTTGGGCACCGCGCCGATAGCCTCAGCGACGATGGTCGCTGTGGGCTTGACGGCGTACGGATGGCTTTCGCTGCCCACCCAGACCGCGCGGATGCGGCTCGGATCAATCCCGGCCCGCTTCAGGGCGTTGCGGGCCGCCTCGATGGACATGGTCGCCACATCCTCGTCCAGGCCCGGCACGGCCTTTTCCTTGATGGGCAGGGCGCTCGTCCCCTCCGTCCAGACGCGCGCCACTTCTCTGGCCGGCAGCCGGTAGCGGGGAACATAGGCCCCATAGCCAACGATGCCGACCGGCCGGGCCGGGCGCATTAGTTTTGGCGCATGATCGTGGTCCATTATGAAAACTCCCTCGGTGACAACAGAGTGAATTTTATCATCAGCGGCCTGGCAAAAGCTCTCAGGAGCGATCACTCGAATTGTAACCGGCCGCCCAGCAGGGCTTGCGGTTTCCAGGGCCGGGCGCGGTCGCTGGACCAGGGGGCCGGCGGCGCGCTGACCAGGGTGCACAGCGCCAGGAGGGTGGCGTCGTAGTTCACGCGCCAGCCGGCGAAGTCGGACCAGGCCTGGTCCAGGTCCGGCTTGAGCGGCAGGCCGGCGGCGCGCAGACGTTCCACCGCGTCGTCGAACTCGGCGCGCGTGAGGCTGATGGGCTGGGCCGGGAAATGTGGATCGGGGTGATAGGGGAGGCCGAAGAAATCGCAAATGTGGCGCAGGGCCAGGTAGCCGGCGCGGATGCACAAAGCAGCCTGCGGGTTCGGCGGGTGGCCCAGCGTGGATTGGTACAATGCAGCGGCATCCAGGATCGCGCCGGCCGCCGTGATCCAGGAGTGATGCGGCTGAGGCGAGCGGAAGAAGGCCAGCACCGGCAGGGAAGTGTGCGTCTCGTCCAGTTGCGAGAACCAGATCTCCCACTCGCGCCACAGGTCGTTGAAGTGGTCCATGCGGCCGAGCGGGAAGGCCAGTTCGAACATATACACAGCCGAGGGCGGCGAGCCTGCCCGCGTCTCCAGCAGGTTGACAAGCGTCTCGCGCGCGGAGAAAGCCGAGTAGATGGTGGGCAGGTAAGAGATGAGCAGGGCGGCCAGCGTCATGCCGAACGCAGCCTCGGAGAAGGACAGCGCCGCGATCAGCGGAGTCTGGGTGGGCGGGACGAAGCCGAGCGTCAGCAAGGTGGAGCCGCTCTCCAGGAAAGCGTCAAAGAAAGGCCGGACGCCCAGCGCCCAGAAGAGGCACGCGTAGCCCAGGCACACCAGCGTCAGCAGCGCCATGGGCAGGACGAGCAGGCTGACGGGCGCGTACATGGCCAGCGCCGCGTCCTGGGCCGCAAAGGACCGCGCTCGTTTCACCCGCAGATGAAACGCCAGGCGCACCGCCCGGAAGATAGAGCGCGTGATCCGGTCCGGCGCCGAGCGTGGCAGCACGAAGGTCCGCAGGGCGGAGACCACGGCGCTGTAGATCAGCCAGACGCCAAGGCCGACCGCCAGGGCGCGCAGAGCGAGGTCGAGGGGGGTGAGGGGCGCATTGGTCATGACGGAACTTAAGGTAAGATGGGCGGGGTCCAGGAGTGACTATACCGCCCCTGGCGGTTTTCGTCCCCTGCCGGAAACGGCAGCCTGGTTGCCCGCCTGGACAACGCCGTTGGCCGATGGGAACCATAGCTCTGCCCACGGATATGCGCTCTCGCCTGGCCTGTTCCGCCGGGTTGATGGCGGTCTGGCTGGCGGGCGCGCTGCTGGCCGGCGCCTGCGCGGCGCCCGCGCCGGTCCGCCTGGGTTTCGCCGGGGAGCTGACCGGGAACCAGTCCGACCTGGGCATCGAAGGGCGCGATGGCGCGCTGCTGGCCGTGGCTGACCTCAACGCCGCCGGCGGCGTCGCCGGCCGGCCCCTGGAATTAATCGTGCGCGACGACCTGGGGACGCCCGAAGGCGCGGCCGCCGCCGACCGCGCCCTGATCGCCGAAGGCGTCGTCGCCATCCTCGGCCACATGACCAGCAGCCAGACGCTGGCCGGCCTGGCCGTTACCGAACCGGCCGGCGTGGTGATGTTCAGCCCCACCACCTCCACACCCGCGCTGAGCGGCCGCGACGATCTCTTCTTCCGCGTCATCACGCCGACCCCGGACCTGGCCTCCGCCCTCAGCCGCTACGCGGCGGACGTCGCCGGCCTGCGCCGGGTGGCGATCGTGCTGGACCTCGACAACGCCGGTTACACGCTGCCCTTCGCCGAAGCCTTCAGCGCCGATCTGCAGACGCGCGGCGGCCAGGTGGTCCGGCGGCTGGAGATCTCGTCAGCGGAGAACCCGGACTTCGCCGCCGTGGCCCGGGAACTGCAGGCCGCCGAACCGGACGGGGTCCTGCTGGTGTTGTCGGCGGTGGACGCGGCCCTGTTTGCCCAGCAGGCCCGGCTCGCCGGCTGGGCGGTCCCGCTGGTGGCGGCGCCCTGGGCGCAGACGGAGACGCTGTTGCGGACCGGCGGCGGCGCGGTGGAAGGGATGGTCCTCAGCGCGCCGTATGACCTGGTGCGCGAGGCGCCCGCTTTGCGCGATTTCCAGAGTCGTTACACGGAGCGTTTCGGGCGCGCGCCGGGCTTCGCGGCTGCCCTGGCCTACGAAAGCGTGCACGTCCTGGCGGCGGCGCTGCAACGCACCGGCGGGGCGGCGGCCGGCCTGGCCGAAGCCCTGAGCCAGGGCGACCGGGTGACCGTCCTGGGCGGCGAGCTGGCGCTGGATACGCACGGCGACGTCGTGCGGCCGGTGCCGCTCGTCGTGGTCCAGGCCGGCGCCTTCCGCTCGCTGGAGGCGCTCACGCCGACGACGCCCGGCAGCCCCTGAGACCGTCCCGGCATGTCCGCCTCCTCGACTGGCTCTCTCCTGAAGGTGCTGGCGCGGCTTATCGCCGTGCGCCTCGTGCTGCCGTTTTTCGGGCTCCTGCTGGCCTTGAGCGCGTTGACCCTGTACGTGCGCGGCCAGTCGATCGCGGCCGAGCGCGGCGCCGCCGCGCGCGAGGTGGCCGCCGCCGCCGCGCGCCATGTGGCGTTTGCGCGCGAGTGGCTGCAGATCGCGGCCGACGGCGGCGGCGACTATGTCGAGCGGTACTTCGACGCCGGCCGGCGCAGCCTGCCTTACTTCGACGTCGTCCATCAGGTGGATGCGGCCGGCCGCCTGGTGCGGTCCAGCCCGCCCGACCCGCGCTTCCCGGCCAGCTTTGATCTGTCCAACGAGCCCTTCGTCCGCGACGCCGGCCCGGAGCCGATCTTGTTCGCGCCGTTCATCTCGCCGCGCACCGGCCGCCCGACGGCTTATCTGGCGCTGCGCCAGGCCGATGGCTCGGTGCTGGCCGGCGAACTGAACCTGGAATGGCTGCAGAGCCAGGTGCAGGCGAGCGCCGCGCCTGGGACCGCGGCTTTCGTGGTGGATCGGACCGGCCGATTGCTGGCCCACCCGCGCTTTGACCTGGTACAGCAGCAGCAGAATGTCGGCGACCTGGCCGTCGTGCGGGCCGGCCGCCTGGGGCCGGCGACGCGCCTGTACTTCTCCGGGCCGCGCCTCGTGCAGGGCAGCGTGGTCCCGGTGCCGGGCACGGACTGGGTGGCGGTCAGCGAGATTGACGTGTGGACCGCCTACGGCGGCTCCCTGGCCGGCCTGAGCGCGATCCTGGCGCTGGCGCTGGCCCTCTGGCTGGGGCTTCTGCGCGGCCTGCGGCTGCATCTGCGTCAGGAGGTGGCGGCGCCTCTCGAACGCCTCAACCAGGGCGCTCGCGCCCTGGCCGCCGGCAGTCTCACCGGGCCGGCTTTCCGTCAGTCCACGCGCTATGCCTTTGAGGAGGTCCAGGAACTGGCCGAGAGCTTCACGCGCATGGACGCCGCCATCCAGGCCCGCCAGGCGTCGCTGGAGGAGCGCGAGGCGCAATACCGGGCCTTGTTTGAGGGCGCGCCGGAGGCCATCCTCGTCTGCGAGGCCGAGACGGGCCGGATCGTGGACGCCAATCCCAACGCCGAGCGGCTTTTCGGCCTGCCGCGCGCCGCGCTGTTGGAAACCACGCTCGAGCAGTTGAGCCCGGAACGCCAGCCGGATGGCCGGCGTTCGGCGGACGCCGGCGCCGCTTACCAGGCGCAGGTGCTGGCCGGCGGGACGCCGCGCTTCGAGTGGCAGCACCGCGGCGCCGACGGCCGCGCGCTGGTGTGCGAGGTGTCTCTGGCGCGCCTTCCGGCCGCCGATCGGGCGCTGATCCGCGTCAGCCTGATTGACATCGCCGAGCGCAAGCGGGCCCAGGCTGCCCTGGCCGAATCGGAGCAGCGCCTGGCCGCGATCTTCCGTGAGATGTCGTCGGCCATCGTGGTCTCCGCGCTGGACGACGACTGCATCCTGGAAGTGAACGACGCCTTTGTGCGGCTCTCCGGCCATCCCCGCGAGGCCGCCCTCGGGCGCACCACGGTGGAACTGGGCCTGATCTCGGCCAAGGACCGCGAGCGCCTCATCGCCGAACTGCGCGAACACGGCGCCGCGCGCGGCGCCGAATGGACGTTGCGCAATCGCTCGGGCCAGGTCATCACCGGCCTGGCCTCCGCCTCGGCCATCACGATCAACGGCCGGCCGTGCCTCCTGACCCTGCTGACCGACATCACCGACCTGCGCCGGGCGGAGGCGCAATTGCGTCAGCTGTCGCGGGCGGTGGAACAGAACCCGGCCTCGATCATCATCACCGACCCGTCCGGCGCTATCGAGTACGTCAACCCCCGTTTCGAGGTGGTCACCGGTTACACGCTGGCGGAGGTGCGCGGTCAGAATCCGCGCCTGTTGCGCTCCGGCGAAACGCCGCCCGAGGTCTACCAGCAGCTCTGGGAGACCATCGCGGCCGGCCGTGAATGGCGTGGGGAGTTTCACAATCGCAAGAAAAGCGGCGAGCTGTTCTGGGAGTCGGCCTCGATCTCGGCCATCACCGACGCCGCCGGCCGGATCACGCACTACGTCGCCGTCAAGGAGGACATCACCGAGCGCAAGCAGCGCGAGCGCGAGATGGAGACCCTGGTGCGCTTCAGCGCCAGCCTGCGGGCGGCGGCCTCGCGGGCGGAGATGCTGGCCATCATCCTGGACGAGGTGCTCGACCTGCTGGACGTCGAAGCGGCCGTGTTGATCATGCCGGACCCGCGCGGCGACCAGTTGGAGGTGGTGTCGGCGCGCGGCGCCTGGTCCGACTACGCCGGCCAGCGCCTGCCGCTGGCGGGCAGCCTGTCCGAGCGCCTGATGCACGAAGGGCTGGTGTACTGGAGCGATCGGCCGTTCACGGACCTGACGCCGGAGCAGGCCGACCGCTTCGGGACGATGCGGATCACGGCCGGCGCACCGCTGACGGTGCAGGCCCAGCTGGCCGGGGCTTTGTGGGTCGGCCGACGGGAACGCGGCCTGACGGCCAGCGAGGTGCGCCTGCTCGCCACCATCGCCGAGACCGCGGCCAACGCCCTGATGCGGGCCGACCTGCACGAGCAGACCGCGCGCCGCGCCGAACGCCTGGCCGTCCTGCACCTGATCGACACCGCCATCAACGAGAGCCAAGACTTGCAGGCGACGTTGAGGGTGTTCCTGGGACACCTGGTGACTCAACTGGCCGTGGACGCCGCCGCCGTGTTGTTGTTCGACCCGGCCCGCCAGGTGCTGAACTACGCCGCCGGCTGGGGTTTCCGGACCACGGCGATCGAGGAGACCCTCCTGCGCCTGAACGAGACGGCGGCCGGCCGCGCGGCCATGCAGCGGCAACCGGTCCGGGTGACGGACCTCTCGGCGGACGACGATTCGGACCGGCTGGCCCTACTGGGCAGCGAGGCGTTCCGCGCCTACTTCGCCCTGCCGCTGGTGACCAAGGGCACGCTGAAGGGCGTGCTGGAAGTCTTCCACCGCCAGCCGCTGGACCCGGACCGCGACTGGCTCGATTTCCTGGAGGCCCTGGGAGCGCAGGCGGCCCTGGCGATCGACAACGCCCGCCTGTTCGAGGACTTGCAGCGCTCCAACCAGCAGCTGGCCGCGGCCTACGACGCCACCATCGAGGGCTGGTCGCGCGCCCTGGACCTGCGCGACCGGGAGACCGAGGGTCACACCCAGCGCGTGACGGCGATGACGCTGCGTTTGGCGCGCGCCCTGGGCGTGCCGGAGGCCGACTTGGAGCATATCCGGCGCGGCGCGCTGCTGCACGACATCGGCAAGATGGGCGTGCCGGACCGCATCCTGCTCAAACCCGGTCCGCTGACGGACGACGAATGGGTGATTATGCGCCAGCACCCCCTGCTGGCGGTGGATATGCTCGGCCCGGTCGAATATCTTCGCCCGGCGCTGGAGATCCCGTATTGCCATCACGAGCGCTGGGACGGCGCCGGTTACCCCAGCGGGCTGCGCGGAGAAGCCATCCCCAGGGCGGCGCGCATCTTCGCCGTGGTCGATGTCTGGGACGCGCTGCGGTCGGACCGCCCCTACCGGCCGCGCTGGAGCCGGGCCGAGGCGCGCGAGCACATCGCGCGCGGCGCCGGGTCGCATTTCGATCCGGAGGTCGCCCGGGTCTTTTTGGAGCTGGAGGCCGACGGGGCGTTCGAATTCTAACATTATATTCCTTGACAAGAATATTCCTTTTGGGGTATATTAGGGTATGCTTCCCATGTTGACGGCGTTGGCCGAGCCGAATCGCCTGCGGATCATCGAACTCCTGCGCGAGGGCCCTCGCCCGGTGGGGGAGATTGCCGCGCGGCTCCAGCTCCGCCAGCCACAGGTCTCCAAGCATCTCCGCGTGCTGAGTGACGCCGGGTTGGTCGAGGTGCACCCGTCCGCCCAACAGCGTATCTACCGGTTGCGGACCGAGCCGTTCCAGGCGCTCGATGCCTGGCTGGAGTCCTACCGCCAGCTCAAGGAAGCCAGCTACGACCGGCTGGAAGAGCATCTACAGGCGCTACAAGCTAAGGAGAAAGAACATGGCCGCACCGACTGAATCCGCTTACCGGATCACACTGCCCTCCGACCGGGAGCTCGTCATGACGCGCGTCTTCAAGGCGCCGCGCGAACTGGTGTTCCGCGCTCACCTGGACCCCGCGCTGATCCCGCAATGGTGGGGGCCGCGGGGCAGCACGGCCAGCGTGGAAAAGCTGGACGCCCGCCCCGGCGGCCCATGGCGCTTCGTCGTGCGCCGGGACGACGGCACCGGCGAAGTCGCTTTCTTCGGCGAGTTCCGGGAGATCGTGCCGCCCGAACGCTTTACCTGGACGTTCGGGTTTGACGGCCTGCACGGCCCGCCCGGCCTGGAAACCTATGTGTTTGAAGAGCGCGACGGCCAGACCACGCTGACATCCACCGCTTACTTCGGTTCGGCGGAGGAGCGCGACGCGTTGCTGGCCTCGGGCATGGAGGCCGGGGCCAACGAGTCCGCGGACCGCCTCGACGAGCTGCTGGCCCGCCTGCAGGCCTGAACAGCCGCCGGCCCAACAAACCGCAAGCCCCGGGCGCTCCGTCGGGGGCTTGCGGCGTTTGGCCCCCGTCGGCCCGCGACAGGTCGCGGCAGACCGGCTATACGAGGCCGTATCCCGATGCCTGTGTCAAAGCGTTGGCTGGTGGGGAAGTACACAAAATTCGAAAAACGACCCTATACTGACTTGGGGATAAGCCCCTGGTCGCTGGCGTTGCCTGGCCCTGAGCGAGGCCGGAGGCGCGCGGCGGGCGGCGGAACAGGAGGGTCGCGATGCAGGCAGCAGACCGGACGGCCGAAGAACGCTCCGCCCTGTGGATCGCGGCCGTGTACGCGGGCGTGGCGGCGGCCTGGATCTTCTTCTCGGACCGGCTGCTGGAAGTCGTCTTCGGCCCGATCGCCCAGGAGTGGCAGACGCCCAAGGGCCTGCTCTTCGTCCTGGTGACGGCGGGCCTTCTGTACACGCTCATGCGGCGTGAGTTCGCCGAGCTCAACCGGGCGCAGGCCGCGGTGCGCGAGAGCGAGGCCCGCTACCGGACCCTGTTCGAGCACAGCTCCGACGCCATCTTCATCGCCGACGCGCACGGCCGCTATGTGGACGTTAACGCGCGCGGCTGCGCGCTGCTCGGCTACACGCGGGACGAGCTGCTGCGACTCCGTACGACTCATCTGATCCCGCCGGAGGACCTGGCGGCGCCACCTTTCCAGACGGACGATCTGCGCTCCGGGCGCGCGGTGCTGGTGGAGCGGCGGCTCCAGCGCAAAGACGGCGCGCCGGTGCCGGTGGAGATCAGCGCCCGCCAGCTGCCGGATGGCCGGCTGCAGGCGTTCGTGCGCGATATCAGCGAGCGCCGGCAGGCGGCAGAGCGGCTGCGCCAGCAGTTCGAGATGCTGACGGCGTTGTACGCCGTCGCCCGCCGTCTGTCGCTCTCGCTCGAACTGGACGAGGTGGCCGTCGCCGTCGCCCGCGAATGTGTGGAGGCTTTCGGCGCGCGGCTGGCCTGGTTGGGGGAGGCCCGGCCGGACGGTGAGGTGGCGCCCCTGGCTCACTGGCCGCCCGAGCACCCTTATCCGCGCCAGATCCATGTGCGCTGGGACGCCGGGCCGGAAAGCGCCGGCCCCACCGGGCGCGCCATCCGGGAGGGCCGGCCCGTCGTGGCCGCGGATGTCGCCGCCGACGGCGACCTGGCGCCCTGGCAGGCGCCGCTGGCCGCCGCCGGGCTGTGCGCCAGCGCCGCCTTCCCGCTCATCAGCCGGGATCAGGCGCTGGGCGCATTCAACGTCTACAGCGACCAGCCGGGTTTCTTCACGCCCGAGCGCGTCGAACTCTTCCAGGCCTTCGCTCACCAGGCCGGGGCGGCGCTGGCCAACGCCCGCCTGTTTCGGTCGGTCACCGAGCAGCGTGAGCAGTTGCGCGGCCTGGCCGCGCGCCTGGCCGAGGTGGACGAAGCCGAGCGCCGGCGCGTCGCGCACGAACTGCACGACAGCGTCGGCGCCAACCTGACCGCGCTCAACCTCAACCTGACTCTGATCCGCAGCCAGCTTGCGTCGCAGGCCGAGGCCGCCGTCGGCGCCCGCCTGGACGACACGGCCGCGCTGCTGCAGGAGACCATGGCCCAGGTGCGCGGCGTCATGATGGATCTCCGGCCGTCGGTGCTGGACGATTACGGCCTGCTGGCCGCGCTGCGCTGGCACACGGAGCAGGTGGCGCGGCGCAGCGGCCTGCGCCTGGTCGTGACCGGCGATGAGCCGGACCCGCGCCTGCCGCCCGCGGCCGAGACGGCCCTGTTCCGCATCGCGCAGGAGGCGCTCACGAACGTTGTCAAGCACGCTCAGGCCGCGTGCGTCCGGTTGCAGGTAGAGACGGACGGGGCCGCGGTGCGCCTGACCATCGCCGACGATGGCCGCGGGTTTGAGCCGTCCGCCGCCCCGGACTCGCGCGGCGGCGCCCATGGCTGGGGGCTGAGCCTGATGCGCGAACGGGCGCTGGCGGTGGGCGCGGAACTGCGCCTGGAATCGGCGCCGGGGCAGGGGACCCGGGTGATCGTCGAGGCGCCGCGATGACCATCCGCATCCTCCTGGCCGACGATCACGCCGTCATGCGCGACGGGCTGCGCGCGCTCCTCGAGGCGGCGCCCGGTCTGCGCGTGGTCGGCGACGCCGCCGACGGGCGCGCGGCCGTCCAACAGGCCATCCATCTGCGCCCGGACGTGGCCCTGCTGGACATCGCCATGCCGGGCCTCAACGGCATCGACGCCGCGCGCCAGATCCGGGAGGCCTGCCCGGACACGCAGGTGATCATCCTGTCCATGCACAGCGCCACCGAATACATCTTCCGGGCGCTGCAGGCCGGGGCGCGCGGCTATCTGCTGAAGGACTCGGCCGGCGCGGCCGTGGTGGAGGCGGTGCGGACCGTCCACGGCGGCCGGCGTTACCTCAGTCCGGCCCTGTCCGAAGCCGTCCTCGACGACTACGTGCGCCAGCACGCCGCTCAGGACCCGCTGGCGGCCCTCAGCCCGCGCGAACGCGAGATCCTCCAGTTGATCGTCGAGGGCCATTCCAATGCGGAAGTCGGCCGGCGTCTGTCTCTCTCGGTGAAGACCGTGGAGACCTATCGCAGCCGCCTCATGGAGAAGCTCGGCATTGACAATCTCCCCGGCCTGGTCAAGTTTGCCCTTCAGCACGGCTTGATCACCCTGGACTAGGCGGTTTCCCTGACGCCCTCCTGGTCCACGCCCCTTAAGCCTGCGGGTTTCCCCTGACAAAAGCATCAAACTTCCCCGACAGACGCGGGCGGCCCGCTGGTATAGAGTCAGGCGATATCGGCGGCCGCTTCCCTCTTCTCCGGCCCCCAAGGATGATGACATGCTCCTGACCCCCTCCAGTAACCCGGCCCGCGCGCCACGCGAAGGCGACCTCACCATCTTGATTGTCGAGGACCACGTCCGCACGCGTGAGGTGGTGCGCGACTGGCTGGGTTTCGTCTTTCCGCAGGCCCGCTTTGTCGAGGTCGGCACGGGTGAGGAGGCCCTGGCGGCGGTGGCGAAACAGCCGCCGCAGCTCGTCCTCATGGACGTCGAGATGCCCGGCATGAAAGGCATCGAGGCGACGCGTCGTATCAAGCTTCTGGCCCCGGGAACGCAGGTGGTGATCCTGTCAATCTACCAGGCGCCGGAGTATCAGAGCGCCGCCATCGCCGCCGGGGCCAGCGCCTACCTCCCGAAGGCGTCGATGCACACCGAGCTGATCCCGCTCTTGCGCACCCTCCTCGGCCGGCCGGCGGCCTGAACGGCCGCCGAGACGCCCGGGATCAGCCGGCGGCTCACGCCGCCAGCCGGTCGGCGCTACAGTTCCAGCCCGGCCATCACGTCCACGATCGGCTGGACGGAGTGGGCGGCGTCATTCTTCAGCTCCTTGACGAGCCGCCCGTCCTTGATGAACACCACCCGGTCGGCGAAGGACGCCGCCCGCGGGTCGTGCGTCACCATCACGATGGTCGCTTTCAACTCGTCGCACGTCTTGCGCAGCAGCGCCAGGATGGCCGCGCCGGATTTCGAATCCAGGTTGCCCGTCGGCTCATCGGCCAGCACGATCTCCGGGTCGTTGACGAACGCGCGCGCGATGGCCACCCGCTGCTGCTGGCCGCCGGAGAGCTGGTCCGGCCGATGGTCCTTGCGGTCGGCCAGCCCCACCAGCGCCAGCAGCCGCGTGATCTTGTCGCGGTGCTTCTCGAGGTTTTGTCCGTCGATGAGCAGCGGCAGGCCGACGTTCTCCTCGGCCGTCAGAGTGGGCAGCAGGTTGTAGAACTGGAAGATGAAGCCCAGCTTGCGCCGGCGCACGAGCGTGATCTCGTCGTCGCTCAGGCGGGCCAGCGGCTGGCCGGCCAGGGTGATCTCGCCGTCGCTGGGGCCGTCCAGGCCGCCGAGCAGGTGCAGGAGCGTGGACTTGCCCGAGCCGGACGGGCCCATGACGGCCACGAACTCGCCTTTCTCCACGGTCAGGCTGACGCCGGCCAGGGCGTCCACGGTCACTGCGCCCATCTGGTACTGCTTCTTCACCTGGTGAGTTTCGAGAACGGCCATCGCTGAGTCTCCTCTTCTTCTTGCAGGGCGCCGGCTTCCGGCGCGCGATCTCGCGGCTGGAAGGCGCTCTTATCGGACGGCGTAGACGCGCACCGGCTGGCTCTTGCCGCGGATCTCGGCCTCGCCCAGGTCCACCAGCGCATGGCGCGCCGCGGCCTCGCCCAGCGCCGCGACCGTGTACTCGCTGATGAGCAGGTCATGCTCGGGATAGGTCTTGGTCAGGGCCTGGATACGCGCCCCGGTGTTCATGGCGTCGCCGATGACGGTGTATTCCTGGCGCTCCTCCGAGCCGGTGGCGCCGGCCACCACCTCGCCGGTGTTAATCCCCAGCCCGAAGCGCAGGGTCGGCTGGCCGAGCGTCTCGCGCCTGGCGTTGACGTAGGCCAGGCCCTGGCGGATGGCCAGCGCGGCCTGGACCGCGCGCTCGGCGTGGTCGGGATGTTCCGTGGGCGCGCCGAAGACGCACACCGCCTCGTCGCCGACGAAGCGGTTGACGATGCCGCCGTGCGCCTCCACCGCCAGGATGACCACTTCGAAATACTGGTTGAGCGCCGCCATCACTTCCTCGGGCGGCCGGCTCTCGGCAAAGGCCGTCGAGCCGCGCATGTCCACGTACAGGACCGTGATGGTCTTGCGCTCGCCGGCCAGCGAGACGCGCCCGGCCAGCACCGCCTCGCCCACCTCGCGGCTGACGTAGCGCCCGAACAGGTCGCGCAGGCGTTCGCGCTCGCGCAGGCCGGCCACCATCTCGTTGAAGGCGCCGGCCAGTTGCGCCAGCTCGTCCCCCGAGCCGGCCTGGAAACGTGCGCGCAAATCGCCCTGGGCCACGCGCCGCGCGCCGCCCGCCAGCTGCTCCACCGGCGCGGCCACCGCCGCCCCCAGCGCCTGCGCCAGCAGCACGCCGGCCAGCAGCGCGCTCAGCCCGATCAGGCCGAAGAGCGTGCGGCTCTCGGCCAGGAAGGCCTCGACGCTGGCCCGCCGCAGCCCGATGTTCAGCGTGCCGAGTTGTTCGCCCTGCCGGCCGCGGCGCAAGGGGGCCGCCGCCACCCACACCGCCTCGCCCCGCCAGCGCGCGTCGGCCACGCGCGCCTCGCTCGCGGTCACGCCGGGCTCGCCCTGCAGGTTGAGCTGGTCGGAGAACACGATGCGGCCATCCCGATCCACCCAGGCCGTGTACGCGATCAGGTCGCCCCGGAACCGGGCGACGATGTCTTGCAGCCGGCCGAAGTCCAGGCCGGCCGCTCCCGCCGGCCCCCCGCCTCCCGGTTGTCCCATCTGCCCGGCGAGATTCAGGGGATCCGGCAGGGACGCGGTGGCGGTCATCGGCTGGCCGGCCAGCTCCGAAAACGTGTCCCCGAACCAGCGGGCCGAGGTCAGCACCGACGTCTGCACGGTGCGTTCCACCTCGCGGCGCTCGATGGGGATGACGATCAGGCCCAGGCCGCCCACCAGGCCGGCCACCAACAGCGTCATCAGGATCGTCAGCCGGGTCCGCATGGAGACGCGGCCGGCGCGGATTTCGAGCGGCGTGTAGTCGCCCGCCTGCACGCGAGTGGCCTGCGCCGCCAGCCCGCGGGCGGCGCGCGCCAGCGGCCTGATCAGGGCGGAGCCGAGCGCCAGGCCCGCCAGCACGATCAGGCCGCCGCCCAGCCAGAGCGTGCGCTGGAGGTTGCCCAGGAACTGGCGCAGCGTGTCGAAGCGCAGGGTGACGCGCACGTAGCCGAGCACGACGCCGGCCCGGTTCTTCACCGGCGCCACGGCCGCGAGCAGGGGCGCGCCGGCCTCATCGGCGCCCTCGGTGACCGTGACGGTCTCACGCTCAGCCGGCGGCGGCCGAGTCTCGCCGACCTGGTCCGGATCCAGGCCGAAGAGCACCACGCCGTCGGCCGTGGTCAGCGCGTACTCGGCGACGCCGTTCTCGCTGAAGCTGTCCAACAACGATTGGAAGCGCAGCAGCGCCGGCGCGTCCAGCGGGAACGCGCTGCCGGACAGCGCCGTGAAGTCCAGGCGGTCGGCCTCCGGCGGCAGGGCCGCCTCCACCGTGGCCGCGTTCCAATCCGCCAGCGCCGCCAGCATGTCGCGCGACTGCGCCCGCAGGTAACCGCCGGCGTGCTGGACCACGGCCAGCACGAGCACGGCCAGCACGGCCAGCAGCAGCGCGGCCGTGCCCAGCACGAAGCGGGTCTGGAGCGAGCCGCGGCCCAGGAAGCCGGCCACGCGCCGCGCCGTGAGGGGCGCCGGCTGCTCCGGCTTGAGCGTCTCGAGGGCGGCGCCGCGCAGGACCGCGTTGGCGGGAAGGTAGGCGGCCAGGGCGCAGACGAGCGGGGACGTGATCAGGCCGACCAGGCCGATGGCCAGCACGCCGGGCAGTGTGCGGCCAAGCGCGCTCCAGGGGTCATAAGCCGTCGCGCCCACGCTGCTGCCGCCGTAGACGGCCGTGAAGACCAGGGTCAGACCGGCGGCGGCGAGCAGGCCCACCCCGCCGGCCAGCAGGCCCATCAGCGCGGCCTCGCCCACCACGACGGCGCGGACCTGCCTGCGGGTCGCGCCCAGCGCGCGCAGTTGGCCGAACTCCCGCCGCCGTTCGGTGACGCTCAGCAGAGTCGTGTTCACCACGCCGAGCGCCGCCGCCACGACGGCCAGCAGCAGGAAGGCGTTGAAGAGCGTCGGCACGGTGTCCATGGCCTGCAAGATCAGGTCCGAGTACTGGCGCATCGTGTCGAAGGACAGCCCGTGCCGTTCAGCCACCCCCCGCAGGTCGGCCTCCAGCGCGGGCAGGTCGGCGTCCGGCCGCGCCTGGATGAACAGGCTGAACGGCTGGCCGCTGTCGAAGCGGTCCTCGACCACGTTGCTGATGAGCGTGGCGCCCACGAACGTCGTTCCCAGGCCGGCGACGGTGCACGCCACCGGCCCGTCGGCGCCGGTGACCGTTAACGCGTCGCCCAGGCCGACGTTGTTCCGGGCGGCCACAGCCGGCGTCATCAGCAGGCCACAGCCGCGCTCCATGATCGGCAACGCCGTCTCCCAACCGCCCTCCTTGAAGCGTATAAAGAGCGTGTCCGCCTGCCGCAACTGGCGCGGGTCGAGCACGAACGAGAAGTAGGCGTCGCCCAAGAACGCCAGCTCGGGGACGATGACGAACTTGAACGGCATCACCTCGGCGCGTCCGTTGGCGGCGGCGCTGAACTCATCGATCGCGGCCTGCGGCACCCGCATCGAGTCCATCTCGGTGTAGGCGGCCAGCCCCTCTTCGATGCGGATGACCGACGTCACCCAACTGTCCTCCCGCCGCAGGGCCTCCAGTTGCGGGCCGAACGACTCGTAGAGGAAGAAGGTGATGAAGCCCGTCAGCCCCCCGATCATGGTCAGGCTGACCGCCAGCGTCGCCACGGTCAACAGGACGCGCCCGCGCCCGCGGCGCACGTTGTCGGCCATCAGGCGGCCGGCCGCGCCGCCCAGCCGCGCCAGGAGCGGCCGCGCGGTCGCGCCGATCCCGCCGACCAGGGCCGGCATCAGCAGCGCTACGCCGGCCAGCCAGGCGGCGCCGAAGCCCACCGTTGCCCAGACGTTGGCCGGCGGCGAGAGCCACAGCGCCGGCGGGGCCAGCAGCAGGTAGGCCGGGACGGCCAGCAACAGCGCGGCCCCGCCCAGCCCCAGGCGCCCCGAGGCGTGTTCGAGACCGGCGGCCTCGGCGGCGCGCAGGGCCGTCAGCGGCGAGACGCGCATGGCCTGCCGGGCCGGGACGAGCGCGGCCAGCAGCGTGACCCCCAGGCCGGCGGCCGTGGCCAGCGCGAAGCTGAAGGCGGACGGCGCACCCGGCGCGAAAGCGTTCAGGATCGGGTTGTCGAGCGAGCGGATCAGCGCGATCACGCCCTGGCCGAAGACCGGGCCGAGGGCGACCCCCAGCAGCACGCCCAGCCCGCCGATGAAGACGGCCTCGGCCAGCACCAGGCGCACGATCTGGGCGCGCGTCATGCCCAGCGCGCGCAGCAGGCCGATCTGCTGGCGGCGCTGCGTGATGGACATGGCGAAGGTGTTGAACACCAGGAAGCCGGCCGCGAGTGTGAGGCCGACCCCGACGCCCTTGAACATCGGGTCGAGCTGGCTCCACAACCCCTCGCCGATGGCGCGCAAGTCCTCGGTGCGCGTGACCACGCCGATGATGGCGCCGGCCAGCACATCGCCGCCGACGGTCATGGCGGCGCCGAGCAGGACGGCCAGCACGCTCAGGGTGGCGCGCGTGCGTTGCTGTGCCAGGCTGCGCCACATCAACGTCCACGCCAGCGAGCGCGGCAACCGGCGGCGCGGGGGAGCCGGTCGTTTCGCGGCCGGCGACGCGAACCCCGCCGCGCCCTCGGCGCGCATGGCCACGGCCGGGTCCACCTCCGCGGCGCGCCCGGCCGGCCAGAGCGCGGCCAGCATGGCGATGACGGGGCCGATGACGAGCGCGGCCAGCGCCAGCGGCCAGGGCAGCGGCAGCCCTTCCAGCGGGCTGGCGCCCGTCATCGCCTCCATGGCCGTGTTCATGCCCTGCCCGAACAGCGCCGCCAGCCCCAGGCCGCCCAGCGCGCCCAGCGCCGCCCCGCCGAAACCCAGCAGGCCGGCCTCCAGCACCACCAGGCCGCGCACCTCGCCGCGCGTCAGGCCGACCGCGCGCAGCGCGCCGATCTCGCGCTGGCGTTCCAGCACGGACGCGAACAGCGTCACGACGATGCCCAGCGCCGCCACCAGCCCGGAGAGCGAGGTCAGCCCGCCGAAGAGCGCCTGGATCGGGCCGATGAGCTGATCCACGACGCCGGTCAACTGCGCCGTGTCGAACAGGCCCAGCTCGGTGCGATGCCGCTCGCGCAGCGCGCCCACCCGCGCTTCTAAGTCGGCGCGCTCAACGCCGGCTTTCGGCGTGAACAGGATTCCGAACGGGTGCGAGCCGAAGTATTCGGCGGCGGCGGCCGGGCTGATCACCGGGAAGCCGCCGCCCACGGCCGCCACCGTGAACGCGACCCGGCCCTTGAGTGTGTCGATCTCCAGCGTGTCGCCGGGGTGCTTGTCCAGCTTGCGTCCGGTCAACTCCGGCAACAGGATGGCCGGCTCGTTTTCGGCAAAGCGGCGCTCGGCTTCCTCCCAGGACCCTTCGGCGATGGGGAAAGTGCGTTTGCCGCGAATGGCGGATATCGGCAGGGCGAAGGCGTACTGGTCGCCGGCGCCGCTCTCCACGCCCACGCCGGGGATGGCGACGTTGGCGAAGTAGTTGATCTCGGCCACAGCGCGCAACGAGTCGATGTCGGCCTGCACGTCGGGCGGGATGGGCGGCAGGCTCGGCAGGGCGGCCGAGGCGCCTAGCGAGGTGCCGGGCGGGAAGGGCCGGATCAGCACGACCTGCCCGCTGAACATGGAGGTGTTGAACGAGAGCAGGAACTCGCTCATGAACAGCGCCAGGCCGGTGAGGGCGATGACGAGCATGAAACTGAGGGTGAGGGCGGCGGCGGTCAGCGGCGCGCGCGAACCCTGCCGGCGCAGGCTGGCCGCCGCCAGCCGGCCGGCCAGCCAACGGCCGCGCTCCAGCAGCGCGAGCAGGCCGTCCAGCGCCAGCGGCAAGGCGGCCGCCACCGCCGCGCTGAAGGTCAGCGCCGGCGCAAAGATCGGGCCGTAACTGGGCGTGAGGGCCGTGCGCGCGTATTCGACGCCCCAGGCGTACAGGCCGGCGGTCGCGGCCAGCAGGCCGATCACGACCGCGACCAGCCAGGCGCGCCGGCTGCGGCGTTTCGCTTCGCCGGCCAGAGGCGGCTTGAACGCCTCCAGCGGGCTCACTCGCGCCGCCGCGCGCGCCAGGCCGAAGGTCACGGCCACCGTCACCAGCACGCCGGCGCCCGCGGCCAGCAGCCAGGCATCCCAGGGGATAACGGCGCCGGCAGCGCCCTCGTCCCCATTGAGGGCGCGGACGACGGCTACCATGCCGGCCCCCAGCCCCAGGCCGAACAGCAGGCCAAGCGCCGAGCCGAGCCCGCCCACCAGGCCGGCCTCCAGCAGAGCCTGGGCCAGCACCTGCCGGCGCGTCATGCCCAGCGTGCGCAGCTGACCGATCTCGCGCTTGCGTTCCGCCAGCGTGATGGCGAAGGCGTTGAAGACCAGGAAGCCGCCGGCCAGCAGCACGGCGAAGCCGGACACCGGCAGGGCCAGGTTGACGAGGCTGTAGAGGGAGTTCAGGCTGCTGCTGCCGGCCGCGCTGGTGACGATATACTGGTCCCCGAGCGCGGCCTGCAGTGAGACCCGAACCGTTTCCGGGTTCTGGCCGGGCGCGAGCCGGACCTGGACGGCCGTGGCCGCGCCGGGCGCGTCGAAGGCCGCGCTCAGCGCCGCGATCGGCAACCAGGCTGTGGGCGTCGTCGCCGCCGCTTCGCGGCGCGGCTTCAGCAGGCCGACGATGGTATAGGTGTGAGTCTGAGCGCCGGTGGTCAGCCTGATCTGGCCGCCGACGCTGTGGCCGCGCGGCGCGGCCCAATCCGAGGGCAGGAGGACGGCCCGGCTGTCGCCGGCCTGCAGAAACCGGCCGGCCGCCAGCTCGTAGGGTGTGAGCGTGCGGGCGGGGTCCACCCCCAGCAGGGCCAGACCGGTGCCCTCCAGGGTTAGGCCGCCCATGCTGAAGGTCGCGTCGCGGCCCGGTTTGCCTTCCAGGCCGCGATACAGCGGCGCGGCCACTTCCACTTCCGGCCGCGCCGCTAACGTTTCCAGGAGGGTGAGGGGAATTTGGGCGCTGGCCGCGCTGGTGATCTCCAGGTCGGCGCCGGCCAGGCGGCTCTCACGGGCCAGGCGCGCGCTCTCCGTGACCGTAGCGCCCACCAGGCGCATGGCGAAGATCATGGCCACGCCCAGGGCGATGGCGGTGGCCGTAAAGGCGGTGCGGGCCACGCGTGCGCGCAGGTTGCGGACGGCCAGAAGGAGCAAGCCTGACTCCCTGTCCCCGCCCCTGCGGGGTTTACGATCTGAGTTTTTATGGAAGCGCACCCGATTGTAGCACTTACTGCGCGTTCTGCTGGGACCAAACCAGAAAGGGTGCCTTCGGGCTTTTGGGCTGACCCGTCCGCCTGACAGACAGCCATCACCCACGTCATGCCGGCGAAAGCCGGCACCAGGAGCAGACGCGCGCAGAAGAGCGGGAGCTTCTGGGCCCCGGCCTTCGCCGGGGCGACGGTGGAAATGGTGGCGCCCAGGCGCGGCGCCTGTTCCCGTCATCCAGCACCCACGTCATGCCGGCGAAAGCCGGCCTCCAGGAGCAGACGCGCGCAGAAGAGCGGGAGCTTCCGGGCCCCGGCCTTCGCCGGGGCGGCGGTGGAAATGGTTGGGCCAGGGCGCGGCGGCCGGGAGATTGACCACCATCGGCGAATGCAGCCAACCGAAAACGGAAATTGACATACGGGTGAGCCGGAGTATAATTACATTAGTAATTGGTGAGCCTGGTCCAATTAGAGAGGCGACGACGATTTATTGCAGTCCACCCGTCGGCTTGCTCTGTCAGCGCATTTCTACGGCGCAACCCAGGCCTCCGGTTGCGCCGTTTTCTTTGATTTAGAGAGGTGAGTGAAGGATGCCGAAAAGCGACGACAAAATCATGGTTGAGGGGGTGGTCGTGGAGGCCATGCCGAGCACCACGTTCCGGGTCCAACTGGACAACGGCCACACGGTGCTGGCCTACCTCTCCGGCCGGCTGCGCAAGAACTACATCCGCATCCTGCTGGGCGACCGCGTCAAGCTTGAGCTTTCGCCCTACGACCTGACCCGCGGGCGCATCACGTATCGTTTCACCGCGCAGCAGCAGCAGCCCGTCCAGCCGCCGGCCGAAGCCGCTTAGCGCGGCATCGCGTCCGTCTGCGCGCCTCGGCTTGCAGAGGCCGCCCCGGTTGGGGCGGTTTTCGTTTAACGGGCGGCGTCCAGCCATTGCTCGGCGGCCCGCGCCGAGCGCAGGCGCACCCACTGCAGGTGGGCGTAGGCCGGCCGGCCCAGGTCGGCCAGGAACTCGCGCCGGTAGCGGGCGTGCGTCTGGAGCGCCCAGAGGAAGAGCGAGTCCCGGCTGAGGAACTGCGCGCGCCACGTCTCGCGGTTTCCGGCCCACAACTCTTCCTGGGTGATGATCCGGCGCAGCGTGCGCCGCAGCAGCCGCCCGAGCACGAACGGCAGCGGGTAGTCCAGCCAGACCAGTGTTTCGGCTCGCGCCCAGATCAGGTCGCGGGCCATCCCATAATTGCCGCCGACCGTCCAGCGCTCGCCTGCCAGCGCGGCGGCCACACGCTCACGGAAGATCTCCGTTGGCGTGCGCGTCCAGCCCGGCCCCCAGAACAAGGCATCCAATTCGACGAATGGGCAAGGGAGCGTCCGGGCCAACCGTTCGGCCAGGGTGGTCTTGCCCGAACCGGTGGTGCCGACGACGGCGATGCGTTGCATGCGTGGCGGGATGTGGAGGGGCCGGTCTCAGGCCGGCCCCTATCCGGAATATCGTCGGCTAAGGCGAACCGTGCACGGTCGGCCGGCGCGCGATGATCGCCGCCCAGTCGTCGAGGTGTTCCTGGGCGGCCAGCGTCAGGCCGTGACGTTCCAGGGCGGCGCGCACTTCGTACGCCTGGGTGTCCAGGATGCCGGAGAGGATCAGCAGGCCGCCCGGCTCGACCAGGTCGGCCAGCCCCTCGTCGAAGAGCTTGACGATGACGCGCGCCAGGATGTTGGCCAGCACCAGCGGCGCGCGGGCGCCGGCGGCGCGCAACTCGGCCAGCGAGCCGAGGGCCACCTGGACATGTCCGGCGACGCCGTTGAGGGCGGCGTTCTCGCCCGCCACGCGCACCGCCTCCGGGTCGATGTCGTAGGCCAGGATTCGGCCGGAGCCGAGTTTGGCGGCGGCGATAGCCAGGATGCCCGAGCCGGTGCCCAGGTCGATGACGGCCTGGCCTGGCCTGAGATGACGCTCTACGGCCGCCAGACAGAGCTGGGTGGTGGGATGAGTGCCGGTGCCGAAAGCCATGCCGGGGTCCAGGAGGATCGGCACCTCGCCTCGCGCGGCGTCGACGGGCGTCGCCGCCGCCAGCCAGACCGGGACGATGATCAGGCGGCGGCCGATGCGGATGGGCTTGAAGTTGGCTTTCCAGGCCTCCGACCAGTCCGTCTCGGCGATGGGCTTGTACTCGGGCGCCGGCAGGGGCAGGATGCGGCCCAGGTGCCACAGGCTCTCCTCGAGGCGGGCGCGGGTCGCCTCAAGCTGGTCGTCGGCGGGCAGATAAGCGCGGACCACCACCGGGCCGACCGGCGTGGCATGGTCGTCGGGCGCGACCTCGAAGCGCGTGGCCTCCAGGGCGACGCCGTTCGGCGCAAAGCGGGCCAGGACCTCGCTCACGGCTTCGGCCGCCTCGGCGCTGACGGTGAGGGAGACCTCGAGCCAGCTCATACGCGGGGGCCGGGTAAGCGCACGTCGCGCTGCGCCCCAACGCCGGGTCTGGTCATCCCCCCAGCACCTCGCGCAACCGGTCGAGCAGGCCGTGTTCCAGGGGTTGAGCCTCGCCGCCGAGGGTCTTCTTTAATTCTTCGACCAGCTTTCGCTGTTCGCGGCTCAGGTTGCCGGGCGTGGCGACGTTGACGATGACGTACAGGTCGCCCTTGCCGCTGCGCTGCAGGCGCGGAACGCCCTTGCCGCGCAACTGGAAGATGGTGCCGGATTGCGTGCCCGCCGGGACCTTGAGTTTTTCGGGGCCGTAGGGGGTCTGGACGACGACGTCGCCGCCCAGGGCGGCCAGGGCCATGTTGACGCTCACTTCCAGGTACAGGTCATCGTCGCGGCGCCGGAAATAGCGGTGAGCGGCGACGTTGATGACGACGTACAGGTTGCCGTTCGGGCCGCCGTTGAGCCCCGGCTCGCCCTCGTTGCTCAGGCGGATCTGCGTGCCGGTGTTGACGCCCGGCGGCACGTTGATGGTCAGGCGGCGCGTGCGGCGCACCTGGGTCCGGCCGCCGCACGTCCGGCAGGGGGTGTTGATGACCTCGCCGGTGCCGCGGCAGGCCGGGCAGGTCGTGACGTTGACCATCGCGCCCAGCAGGGTCTGGCGCACCTGGCGCACTTCGCCGCTGCCTTTACAGGTGGCGCAGCGCACGGGCGAGGTGCCCGGCTCGGCGCCGGTGCCGCGGCAGGTCTCGCAGGTCTCGTTCTTGGTGACCTCGATCTCCTTTTCGACCCCGGCGATGGAGTCTTCGAATGAGATCGACAGGTCGTAACGCAGGTCGGCGCCCCGGCGCGGCGCGCGGCGCGCGGCGCGGCCGCCCGCGCCGCCGAAGCCGCCGAAGAAAGTCTCGAACAGGTCGTCGAAGCCGGTGAAGTCCGCCGGCGCGGCCCCGAAACCGGCGTTGACGCCGGCATGGCCGAAGCGGTCATAGGCGGCGCGTTTCTCGGCGTCCGAGAGCACGGCGTACGCCTCGTTGATCTCCTTGAAGCGCTCGTCGGCGCCCGCGTCCTTGTTGACGTCCGGGTGGTATTGCTTGGCGAGCTTGCGGTAGGCGGACTTCAGCTCGTCCGCGCTCGCGTTGCGCTGGACGCCGAGCGTCTCGTAGTAATCGCGCTTGTCGGCCATAAAGGGGGCGGAGGGCCGCTGGCGGATGGCGGCTGGCGTGTTTGCTCCGCCAGCCGCCAGCCGCTACCGGCTATCAGGCTTCCTTGAACTGTCCCTCGACCACGTCGTCGCCGCCCGGGCCCTTGCCATCGCCCGGGCCGCCCTCGCCGCCCGGCATCGGGCCGGCGCCCGCCGCGCCCGGCGTCCCGTACATGGCCGCGCCGATTTTCTGCACCGACTGGTACAGGTCGTTGGTGGCATGCTTGATGGCGTCCAGGTTCTTGCCCTCCAGGGCCTTCTTGACCGCCGCGACCTTGGCCTCGACCTCGGCCTTGACGTCGGCCGGGACCTTATCGCCGCCGTCGCGCAGGGCCTTCTCGGCCGTGAAGGCGGCGGCGTCGGCCGCGTTGCGCGTCTCCACTTCCTCCTTGCGTTTCTTGTCCTCGGCGGCGTGCGCCTCGGCCTGCTTCACCATCCGCTCGACCTCTTCCTTGGACAGGCCGGACGAAGCCGTGATGGTGATATGCTGGCTGCGGCCGGTGGCCTTGTCCAGCGCCGAGACTTTGAGAATGCCGTCGGCGTCAATGTCGAAGGTCACCTCGATCTGCGGCATGCCGCGCGGCGCGGGCGGGATGCCGTCCAGGATAAAGTTGCCGAGCAGCTTGTTGTCGGCCGCCATCGGGCGCTCGCCCTGGACCACCTTGATCTCCACCGAGGTCTGCATGTCGGAGGCGGTGGAGAAGATCTGGCTTTTGCGGGTGGGGATGGTGGTGTTGCGCTCGATCAGGGGCGTGGCCACGCCGCCGAGCGTCTCGATGGACAGGGTCAGCGGAGTGACGTCCAGCAGCAGGATGTCTTTGACTTCGCCGCCCAGCACGCCGGCCTGGATGGCGGCGCCGACCGCCACCACCTCGTCCGGGTTGACGCCCTTGTGCGGCTCTTTGTTGAAAACCTTGCGCACCGCCTCCTGCACGGCCGGCATGCGCGTCATGCCGCCCACCAGCACCACCTCGTCAATGTCGCCGGGCTTGAGCTTGGCGTCTTCCAGGGCCTGCATCACGGGCTTCACCGAGCGCTGGATCAGGTCGTCGCACAACTGCTCCAGCTTGGCGCGGGAGAGCGTCATGTTCAGGTGCTTGGGGCCGCTGGCGTCGGCGGTGATGAAGGGCAGGTTGATCTCGGACTGCATCACGGTCGAGAGCTCGATCTTGGCCTTCTCGGCCGCCTCCTTCAGGCGCTGCAGGGCCTGGCGGTCATTGCGCAGGTCGATGCCCTGTTCCTTCTTGTATTCGTCGGCCACCCAGGTGATGATGCGCTGGTCGAAGTCGTCGCCGCCCAGGAAGGTGTCGCCGTTGGTCGAGCGGACCTCGAAGACGCCGTCGCCCACGTCCAGGATGGAGATGTCGAACGTGCCGCCGCCCAGGTCGTACACGGCGATGGTCTCGTCCTTCTTCTTGTCCAGCCCGTAGGCCAGGGAGGAGGCCGTCGGCTCGTTGATGATGCGCATCACCTCCAGGCCCGCGATCCGGCCGGCGTCCTTGGTGGCCTGGCGCTGCGAGTCGTTGAAGTAGGCCGGCACCGTGATGACGGCCTGGGTGACGGTCTCGCCCAGATAGGCCTCGGCGTCGGCCTTGAGTTTCTGCAGGATCATGGCGCTGATCTCGGGCGGCGAGTACTCCTTGCCGCCCATCACCACGCGCACGTCGCCGTTCGGGGCGGCGCTGACCTTGTAGGGCACCACCTTGAGGGCGCGCTGCACCTCCGGGTCATTGAACTTGCGGCCCATGAAGCGCTTGACGGAGAAGATGGTGTTCTCCGGGTTGAGGATGGCCTGCCGGCGCGCCACCTGGCCCACCATGCGCTCGCCGGTCTTGGGGTTGACGGCCACCACCGAGGGGACCAGGCGGGACCCCTCGGACGAGGAGATCACGACCGGTTCGCCGCCTTCCATCACCGCGACGACGGAGTTTGTGGTGCCGAGGTCTATGCCGATGATTTTGCCCATGGAATTGCTCCTTATCAATGCGCACTGCCGAAGGCACAATACTCAATTGTCAAGGGGGTATTGTGCCTTGAGGATGGCGAATTCATTTCGCGACCTTGACCAGCGCCGGCCGGATGACGCGGTCGCCGAGCTTGTAGCCGTGCCGCAGGACTTCGACGACGTGGCCGGACGGATGCGTCTCGCTGTCCTCGTGCACCACGGCTTCGTGCAGGTTCGGGTCGAAAGGCTTGCCGTCGGCGTCGATGCGGGTCACGCCCTCGGCGTCCAGCAGGTTCTGGAATTTTCGGTAGATCAGGGCCACGCCCTCGGCCCATTTGGCCAGCGCCTCGGCGCCGTCGCCCTCGGTCGGTTTGCCGCGCAGGGCGCGGTCGAAATCGTCCACCACGTCCAGATAACGGCTGATGACGCGGCTGGTCGCGTTCGCGTACATGTCCGCCTGCTCGCGCTCCACGCGTTTCTTATAGTTGGCGAACTCGGCGCGCGCCCGCTGCCAGCCATCCAGGTATTCGGCGGCCTTGGCCTGAGCGGCCTCCAGCTCGCGCTGAGCGGCCTCGGGTTCGCGCGGGGCGGCCTCCGGGGCGGCCTCCGGCCTGTCCGCGGCCGGCTCAGCCGGCGTCTCGGGGGCGATGATTTTCTCGTCGTCCATCCTCACTTCCCTTGTTCAACGGATTTCACGGATGGGACGGCGCAGGCCGGCTCCATCCGTGAAACTGGTCGGCGACCCGGTCCCGGCTTTCGCCGGGAGGAACACCCGCCGGGCCTACTCGAAATAGATTTCGTAAATCAGCTCGCTCATCAGCCCGGCCACGAACCGGACGGTGGAGATGGCGCGGCTGTAGGCCATCCGCTGCGGCCCGAGCACGCCGAGCGCGCCGGTGGCGTAGCCCGGCACGCCGTAACGCGCCAGCACCATCGAGCACTCCTTCAACTCCTGCCAGGCGTTCTCGCCGCCGATCACCACCTGCACGCCGCCGATGGTGGGCGAGACGGCCTTGGACAGAAACTCCTCCAGGAAGGTGCGCTCCTCCAGCACCCGCAGCGCCTGGCGCGCGGACTCGGACGACTCGAACTCGGGTTCGGCCAGCACGTTGGCCACGCCGTCCCGGAAGACGTCCCAGGCCGCAAACGACTCGCTCTTGCGCATCATGGCGACGACCAGCCCGAGCACCTCCTGCTCCAGGGTGGGCAGGCTGCTCAGGTGCGCGGCAATGCTGTCGGCGTCCAGCCCGGCGCCCAGGGCGTTGAGACGGGCCGCGGCGGCGCTCAGCGCCGCTTGTGGCACCGGCTCGGCCAGGGTCAACATCTGCTGGCGGACCTCGCCGCCGTTGAGCACCAGCACCAGCAGGACCAGACGGCCCTGGGTGGAGATCAGCTCCAGGTGCTTGAAACGGGCCTGTTCCTGGCGCGGCGCCGTGACCAGGCTGGCGCCGCGGCCATGCTGCGCCAGCACGGACGCCGCCAGCCGCATCCACTGATCCATCTCGCCGCGCGCCTGATAGAACTGGTGGCTGATGGTGCGCTGCTCCGCCACGGGCAGCTCGCTCTCCCCGATCAGACGCTGCACAAAGAGCCGGAAGCCCGCCTCGGTCGGCTCGCGCCCGGCCGAGGTGTGCGGCTGGCGCAGGTAGCCCAGCTCGGTCAGCACCGCCAGTTCGTTCCGCACCGTTGCCGAACTGATGCCGAGGTTGTACTTCTCCACCAGCGCCTTGGAGCTGACCGGCATCGCCGAATCGGTATACTCCCGGATCACCAGGCTGAGCAACATCTGCTGGCGCTCGGTCAGGGGTTCCATACGTTTACCTCGATTAGCACTCTCGCGTGGAGAGTGCTAACTGGTCGAGAAAGATTATACTCCTCCTGAAAGCGGGGTGTCAATAATGCAGATAAAAACGATGGTAAATCCAGCCGGCCATTAACTTTTATCGCTCTCCGGCTATAATTCGGGATGCGTTCCGGGCGACGGCCCTCTCAGGAGTCCTGTATGCGCCTTATCACACGAGCCGATTGGGACGGTCTGGTCTGCGCGGTCCTGCTTTCGACCGTGGAGCATATCGAGGCGATCCAGTTCGCCTATCCCAAGGATATCCAGGACGGCAAGGTGATCGTGCCGGACAACTCGGCCATCGCCAACCTGCCCTACCATCCCAACTGCGTGCTGTGGTTTGACCATCACGCCTCGGAGGAGGAGCTCGGCGCGCCGATGGCGGCCTTCACCGGCATCAAGGGCAAGTTCGGGATGTCGCCCAGCGCGGCGCGCCTGATCTACGACTACTACGGCGGCGATGCCGTCTTCGGCAAATACAAGGAACTGGTGGAGGCCACCGACCGGGTGGACAGCGCCCAGCTGACGATGGACGACGTCGTCCGGCCGTCCGGCTACGTCCTGCTGGCCTACACGGTGGACCCGCGCAGCGGCCTGAAGGACCTGGAGCTGCAGATGTACTTCATCATGCTCATCGACTGGCTCAAGAGCAAGCCGATCGACGAGATCCTGCAAATCCCGGAAGTGAAGCTGATGACCGAGCGCCTGCTGGCCGAGGACCAGAACTTCCGCGAGGCCCTGCTGCAGCACTCGCGGCTGGACGGCAACGTGGTCATCACCGACTTCCGCGGCCTGCCGGCGGTGCCGCCCGGCAACCGCTTCACCATCTACACGCTCTTCCCGCAGGCGAACGTCTCGGCGCGCCTGTACGACGGCAAGGACGGCAGCATCAGCACCATCGCCCTGGGCCACAGCATCTTCAACCGGACCTGCCAGACGAATGTCGGCAAGCTGCTGGCCGAGTACGGCGGCGGCGGCCACAAGGGCGCCGGCACGGCCCAGTTCCCCAAGGCCGAGGCCGAGGCCAAATTCCAGGAGATCATCGCCCGCCTCAAAGAGGCCGGATAGCCGCATCTGCGAAAACCCCGCGAGGCGGCAGCTGGCAGGCGGCGGTTGGCCGAGCTGCCGGCTGCCGCCTGCCGGTTGCCGATTAAGAGGACCATGCTGGATAAACTGGCGGCCATCGCGGCCCGCTACGAGGAACTGAATCAATTGATGGCCGCCGGCGCCAACGGCGACTACGCCCGGATCGCCGAGTACGCCAAGGAGCGCGCGGGCCTCGAGGAGGTCGTCGGCGCCTTCCGCGAGTACCAGGCGCTGCTCAAGGACCTGGAGGGCGCGCGCGAACTTCTGGCGGACCCGGCCATGGCCGACATGGCCGCCGAGGAGGTCCGCCAACTGGAGGCCCGCCGCGGCCCGCTGGAGGAGCGCCTCAAGCGCCTGCTCGTGCCCAAAGACCCGCGCGATGACAAGAACGTGATCGTCGAGATTCGGGCCGGGGCGGGCGGCGACGAGGCCGGCATCTTCGCCGCCGACCTGTTCCGGATGTACCTGCGTTACGCCGAGGCGCGCGGCTGGAAGACCGAGATCCTCTCGGCCAACGCCACCGGCGTCGGCGGCTACAAGGAAGTCATCTTCGAGGTCCGGGGCAAGGGCGCCTACTCCCGGCTGAAGTTCGAGTCCGGCGTGCACCGCGTCCAGCGCGTGCCGGCCACCGAGTCCGCCGGCCGTATCCACACCTCCACCGCCACCGTCGCCGTGCTGGCCGAGATGGACGAGGTCGAGATCAGCGTGCCGGAGCGCGATATCAAGATCGACACCTACCGGGCCTCCAGCGCCGGCGGCCAGAACGTGCAGAAGAACGCCACCGCCATCCGCATCACGCACCTGCCCAGCGGCCTGGTGGTGACCTGCGAGGACGAGCGCTCGCTCACCCAGAACCGCCAGCGCGCCATGAGCATCCTGCGCGCGCGCCTGTACGAGCAGGAGGTCGCCAAGCGCCAGAAGGCCGAGGCGGCCGAGCGCAAATCGCAGGTGGGCACCGGCGAGCGCTCGGAGAAGATCCGCACCTACAACTTCCCCCAGTCGCGCGTCACCGATCACCGCATCGGGCTCTCCATCTACAACCTGGCGGCGGTGCTGGACGGCGACCTCGACCAGTTCATCGACGAGTTGTCCGCCCGCGAGGAGGCCGCCCGGCTGAGCGGCGAGGCGCTCCCGGCGGCAGCGGGCGAGGATGACGAGTGAGCCGGGCGCCGTCAGCCGTCAGCAGAAAGCAGGGGCCGATGACCGGCCGACTGCCGACCGCCTCCTGCTTTCTGCCGTCCGGACCCTGGCGGCCGCCGGCGCCGACTCCCCCCGCCTCACCGCCGAAGCCCTGCTGGCCGGCGTCCTCGGCCTGAGCCGCGCGCAGCTGCTGGCCCGCCCGGAACAGACGCTGCCCGCCGGGGCCCAGGCCCGCTTCGCGGACCTGGTCGCCCGCGCCGCGCAGGGCGAGCCGCTCGCCTACCTCACCGGCCGCCGCGAGTTCCATGGCCTGGAGTTCATCGTCGACCGGCGGGTGCTCATCCCGCGGCCGGAGACGGAACTGCTGGTGGACGAGGCGTTGAAGTTCCTCGCCTCGACGGAACGCGCCGAGGCGAAAGTGCTCGACGTCGGCACCGGGTCCGGGTGCATCGCCGTGACGCTGGCCGTCCGGCGCCCGCGGGCCGCCGTCACGGCGCTGGATATTGCCGAGGACGCGCTGGACGTCGCCCGCCTCAACGCCGAACGGCACGGCGTCGCCGGCCGCGTGGCCTTCTTCCGCTCCGATCTGCTGGAGGGCCTGCGCCTCCTGCGCCCCGGCTTCGACCTGGTCTGCGCCAACCTGCCCTACATCCCCACCGCGGCCCTGGCGGGCCTGCCGGTCGCGCGCTTCGAGCCGGTCCGGGCGCTGGACGGCGGGCCGGACGGCCTGTTGTGGGTCCGGCGTCTGCTGGTCGATCTGCCGCGCGCGCTGCGGCCGGGCGGGGCCGCGCTCCTGGAGATCGAAGACACGCGCGGCGCCGACGCCCTGGCGCTGGCCCGCGCCGCGTTCCCCGAGGCGCGCGTCGAGCTGCAGCAGGACCTGGCCGGACTGGATCGCATCGTGGAGATTTTTACCTGAACATGATCCGACTCATCGCCTGCGACATTGACGGCACGCTCGTCGGCCGCGATCTGCAGCTCTCGCCACGCGTCAGGCACACCATCGCCCGGGCGCTGGAGCGCGGCCTGCTGGTCACGCTGGCCACCGGGCGCGGCCCGTCGCCCACCGATTACTTCGCCGAGCAGCTCGGCCTGACCGCGCCGCTGGTCTGCCTGCAGGGCGGCGTGATCTACGACTACCGGCTGGGCCGGGCGCTGCACGAGACGCGCCTCCCGCCGGCCGTCATCCCCTGGATCGTGGGCCACGCCCGCGCGCGCGGCTGGCACCTGCATTTCGAGACCACCAACCTGGTCTATATGCCCTACGGCGTGGAGACGCCCGACGAGCTGGCGGCGCTGTTCCGCGTGGCGAACCTGACGCGCGTGAAGGATTTCCTGACCGGGATGCCCGAGCCGCCCCACAAATTCATCGTCTCCGTCCACCACCCCGCGGAGCGCGATGGCGTGCAGCGCGAACTGGACGCGCTGGTCCAGGCGGCGGGCCTGCCGCTCGACGTGTTCCCCTCGCACCCGGTCCTGCTGGAAGGCCTGCCGGCCGGGATCAACAAGGCGACCGGCCTGGCCTGGCTCGCCCGGCATCTGGGGGTCGAGCGCGACCAGGTGCTGGCCATCGGCGACAACGACAATGATATCCCGATGCTCCGATGGGCGGGCGTCGGCGTGGCGATGGCGGGCGGCTCGCCCGGCGCGCTGGCCGCCGCCGATTGGGTGGCGCCGGGCGTGGACGCCGACGGCGCCGCCGTCGCCATCGAAAAATACGCCCTGAATCCGTAGAAAATCTGTGCTTGACCGGCGCGAACATCCGGTCTACAATAAAGGCCAGAATCGCTCATTTGTGCGGGCCGCCCGGCGGGACCGCGGATGGAGGCGCTTATGGCCAAAGGCAAGCTTTCCCCACGACAGCAGGACATCCTGAAATTCATCGGCCGGTTCACGCAGGAGCGCGGCTACCCGCCCACCATCCGCGAGATCGGCGAAGCCGTCGGCATCTCATCCACCTCGGTCGTCAACTACAACCTCAACAAGCTGGAGAAGGAGCACCACATCGTGCGCGACCTGAAAGTCTCGCGCGGCGTGCGACTGTCGGAAACGGCGCACCGGCCCTCGCTGAGCGAAGTGCTGTCCGTGCCGCTGGCCGGCTTCATCTTCGCCAGCCAGCCCGTGATGGTGGGCGACACCGCGCAGACCGCCGCCGATGAGACGCTGGAGCTGACGCGCGGCATGGTGAATGAGACCGGCGACCTGTACGCCCTGCGCGTCAAGGGCGACTCGATGATCGACGCCATGGTGAGCGATGGCGACATCGTGGTGATGAAGAAGACCGACCAGGCCCGCAACGGCGAGATGGTGGCGGTCTGGCTGCCCGACCGGAACGAGACCACGCTCAAGTACTTCTATCAGGAGAACGGCCGCATCCGGCTGCAGCCCGCCAACCCCACCATGCAGCCGATCTATATCGATAACCCCAGCCGGGTCCAGGTGCAGGGCAAGGTTGTCCTGGTGATGCGCCAGTTAGACCGGTGAACCCATGGTTCACGACGTCATGGGCCGGGCCGGCAAGCCCGGCCTTTTTGTTTGTCGCGTATGGTAGGATGGCGGCAGTTTTGAGAGGGAGAAACAAGCGGAGTGTCACAACCCAAGCTGATCCTACTGACCAACGACGACGGCATCGGCTCGCCCGGCCTGTGGGCGGCGGCCGGCGCGCTTGAGCCGCTCGGCCAGGTGGTCGTCGCCGCGCCGAAGAACCAGTGCACGAGCGTCGGCCGCAGCATGCCGCCCGGGTTCTCGGGCCGGATCGAGACCCTGACGATGACCGTGAACGGCCGGCCGCACACGGCCTATGCCGTGGACGGCACGCCGGCGCTGGCCGTGCAGCATGCCCTGCTGGAGCTCCTGCCGCGCGCGCCCGACCTGGTGGTGGCCGGCATCAACTATGGCGTCAACATCGGCAGCGGCGTGACCATCTCCGGCACCATCGGCGCGGCGCTGGAGGCGGCCAGCTGGGGCCTCCCGGCGCTGGCGGTGTCTCAGGACACCGATCCCCGCCATCACTACAGCCACTCGGACGAGGTGGACTTTTCAGGCGCCGCGCACTTCACCGGGTATTTCGCCGAGCGCCTGCTCGCCCTGCGCCTGCCGCCGGACGTGGACATCCTGAAGGTCGACGTCCCGCTGGGCGCCACGCCGCAGACCGCCTGGGCCATGACGCGCGTCTCGCGCACCCGTTTCTACTTCCCGGTCAAGGCGGCGCGCGCCGACCTGAGCCAGCCCGGCCCGCTCGGCTATCGCGTCCAGCTCGAGCCGGACCGCGTGGAAGCCGACTCCGATGTGCAGGCGGTCGCCCAGGGCTTGGTGGCCGTCTCGCCCCTCAGCCTGGACCTGACCTCGCGCGTTGATCTGGCCGGCCTGGCGCGCCTGGTGGGCGCGCCCCGGAGCTAGACGACGGGCTGGGTCTGCGCCCGCGGCTGCCAGGTGACGTGGATGCGCGTCCCGCGGCCCGGCTGCGCGTAAAGCCGCAGGGCGGCGCCGATCAGGGCCGCCCGCTCATGCACGCCGGCCAGACCGAAGTGCCGCCGTTCGATCAACACCGAAAGGTCGCCCAGCGCCTCCGGCGGCAGGCCGCGCCCGTCATCCTCGATCGAGAGATCCGCGTAATTCGGGGCCAGTCGGGCCGAGAGGCGCAGGCGGCGGGCCCCGGCGTGTTTCAGGGCGTTTTCGCCGGCCTGCTGGGCGATGCGGAAGAGGTGCTGCTCCACGTGCGCGGGGTAGCGCGCCTCCCCCTCCACGCTGACGCTGACGGCCAGGGCGCCCCCGGCGCGCTCGTCCAGGTCATCGCCCAGTTGCTCCAGCGCGCCGCGCAGTCCATAGGCCAGCATGGCCGGACGCAGGCCGCTGATGATCTGCCGCACCCGCTGCACGGCGCGCTGGTAGGCGGCCTGCGCTTCCAGCTCCGAGGGCCGGGCGTCGCGCCCCGGCGCAATCAGCGCCAGCTCGTTCAGGATGTCGTCGTGCAGCTCCAGGGCCAGCGCGGCGCGTTCCTGTTCGTCCCGGTCGATGTTGGCCTGGTGCATCTGCCGGAGGCGCTCGGTCTGCAGCAGGTGCGCCAGGGCGATGGCGGTCTGGTCGGCCAGGGCGCGCAGGCTGGCGATTTCGGCCTGGGCGTACAGGTCATCCGGGTCCCGGCGGCCGAGCAGCCACACGCCGATCACCTGGTCAGCCAGACGGAGCGGCAGCACCAGGCGCACCCACGGCAGGGATTGTGGCCGGTCGCTGGCGTCGGGCGGCAGCCGGTAGCGTTCGGCCTCGGCCAGCAGGCCGGCGAGCTCGGACGCGCCGGGAATCTGCGGCGCCTGCTGAGCGTAGAGGACGTGCGGGCCGCCGGCGTCGTCAAGGCGCAGCAGGGCGGATTGCCGGACCATCAGGCTGGGCAAAATCTCGTCCCGCAGCAGGCGGATCATGCTCTTCAGGTCCGGGCTGGCGGCCAGGCGGCCGGAATATTCCTGGAGCAGTCGCGTCGGCGGCAGCGGCATCCCGAGGAGATAACGGTCCACGCCGCGCTGGAACGGGCGATACAGGCCCAGGGCGCTGAGCGCGCCGGCCACGGCTGCCAGCACGGCGCCGAGCAGCGGATCGCGCTCGAGGGGCAGCCAGGTGTTGACGGTCGACAGCAGCGGGCCGATGGCCATACACAGGAGGAACAGGAACAGGTAGAAACCGATCGTCCGGTTGGCCCGCGTCTCCAGGGTGCCCAGTTGGCGGCGGTAGGCGGCGTAGAAATACAGCGCCGGGAGCAGCGGCCAACCGAACAGCACGCCGATCCGGCCGTATTCGGCCGGCCAGGCCGGGGCCAGCAAGGCGGCGACGCCGACGATAATGGTCGGCCCAACGGCGACGATAGCGGCCAGCCACAGGGCGCGGGTCCCCGGCGGGGCCTGCCGTCGAAGCAGCCGGAGGCCCAGGGGGACCACGATGCCCAGCAGGGCCGCCAGCAAGCCGAACAGATATAGCCTGGTGGGCAGGAGTTGCAGCCACTCGAGGCCGGCCACCAGGCCGGCGGCCAGGTACGCCGCCGCCCACATCCGCTTCGGGATTCGCCGCAAGGGTTCGGGGAAGACCCAGTGCAGGTGCCAGTACGCGGGGACGCTGAGCCAGGCGACCATCCGGCCGACGATGGCGCTCTCGGCAACGTGGTCGCGGGCCAGGACGCTGGTGATCAGCGTCAGCGCGGTCAAATCACAGAAGGCCACCAGCAGCCGCCAGCGGCTGTCGCGCGGCCGGACGAGCAGCAGCGTCAGGGCGCCGAACCCCCAGAAGACCCAGGCCAGGAACCACTGGTTCCAGACGCGATAGGCGAGCATCGTCCCGGTCTGGGCAGACAACGGCCAGGCGATGGTCATCGGCTGACCGGCCCGCTCCACAACCAGCGTGAGGGTATCCGCCCGGCCGGCGGGGGGGAAGAGGCGCAGGCGCTGGTTGGCGAGGTAGTCCGCCACCCGGACCTGGTTGACCTGGATGAGGCGGTCGCCGGCCTGCAGGCGGCCGCTGGAGTCGACGGCGATGATCACGCCGGTGCGCGGGTCCCACAAAAAGCCCGGCTGCATCACGTCGAAGAAATGGAGATAAGTGTAGATCAGCAGCAAGATGCCGGCGCAGGCGTTCGCCACAAACGTGAAGTAGGTCCGCAGGCGGTCGGTGGACATGTTCGCGCCAGGCGCGCTCAGCACGGGCCGGCTGGCGCCATTATACGCCGGCAGCGGGGAACCGGCGGCCCGGGAGGTCCGGGGTTACGGGGCCGGCGGCGGATAGGGCGTGATCAGGCTGCGGCGGCGGGCTTCGGCTACGGCGCCGGCCCGCGTGCTCACCCCCAGGCGCAGGTAAGCGCCGGACAGCAGGTTGCGCAGCGTCGAGGGCGCAATGTTGAGCCGGGCGGCGAGTTCGTAGGTCGTGGCGTCCGGATACGCCGCGCACAGCGACAACACCTCCGACTGGCGCTGGGTGACCGGCTCCAGGGCGTCCGTGCTGCGTCGCTTCCACAGGGCGTAGGCCTGGGCGCTCAGGCAGATATCCCCGCGGGCGGCGCCGCGCACCACGTCCGCCAGGCGCTGGAGGTTGTCCTGGTCATCCTTGAGCAGGTAGCCGCTGGCCCCGGCCCGCATCATGGCCCGGATCAGACTGCTCTCCGCGTGCATCGTGATCACGATGATCACCAGGGAGGGGTGGGCCTGAAGCAGGCGCGGCAGGACGGTGAGGATCGGGTAGGGGTTGCGGTTCTCGGCCGAAGTGGGCACGCTGACGTCGAGCAGCAGCACGTCGGTCGGATGCGCGGCCAGGAGCGGCTCCAGGTCCTCTCCCACGCTGGCCACGCCGACGATCTCAAACCGGGCCGGATCGCTCAGCCGGTAGCGGTAGCCGTCCACGATGGGCGGGTGATCCTCCAGGATGGCGACGCGCAGCGGGGCCTCAAACGCCAACATCTACAGAAATCTCCATACTTCCAGAATAGGCAGAACTGAACCGCCTGGCAAGGGCCGGCGCTCAGAAACAGTACATCTGCCTATTCCCTTAAACGCCGGCAGGGCGTATAACCACGATGCACGCACTTCGCAAGCGCGCGGCTGCGCCGACGAGGGAGAAAACGCGCAGCCAGGTGAAAAGGCGTTCAGCGGGTTGTCGGGCAGGGAGGCCGCTGAAGGCCTTTTCTTTTATCGAAACCGACTTGACAAATTGCTGGCGCTGCCGATAATTGGAGTTGGCAAGCTTCCGGGTGCCCCCCTCACCCGGGGGCTTGCCAATTTTTTGTGACGGAAACGTGACCGCGTCAAAAAAAACGGGCCGCCATGGCCCGTTTCGTACAAGAGGTGTGGGCAATATAGGGCTCGAACCTATGACCTCACGGATGTGAACCGTGCGCTCTGACCAGCTGAGCTAATTGCCCGTCCTGACGATCAGCGCCATTATAACATGGGGACCGAGGGCCGGCAAGATTCCGGCCCGGCGCGGGCGCATCCGCCGTTGGCGATCAATTTCCGGCGCGCCGACTGAGAAACGCGAAGGCGCTCGCCCGGCGGCAAAAATGTGATAAACTTCACGTATCCATTTTCGGCTGGAGACATTATCATGACGCAACGTATAAAAGGAGTCGTCCGCTGGTTCGACGGCTCGAAGGGCTACGGTTACATCCACTCTCAGGGGCAGGATGTGTTCGTCCACTATACGGCCATCGCCAACAGCGGCCTGCGCAACCTGCGCGAGGGCGAACAGGTTGAGTTCACGGTCGAAGACTCGTACCGCGGCCCGCAGGCCGTGCAGGTCATCCGCCTGAACTGACGCTCTGCGCCTGCCTGCCCGCACCCCGCCAGCAGCATCGGCGGGGCTTTTGTGTTAAACTCGTTTCCGCCAATAGAGATAGAAAGGTTTGCCGCTATGGCACAAAAACTGCGCGTCATCCCCGTCGGGGGGCTGGGCGAGATCGGCAAGAACATGACGTACATCGAGTACGGCAACAACGCGCTGATCGTGGACGCCGGCCTGATGTTCCCCGAGAACGACATGCTCGGCATCGACTACATCATCCCGGATTTCCGCCACCTGCTCGACAAGAAGGACCTCGTGCGCGGCATCGTCATCACGCACGGGCACGAGGACCACACCGGCGCCATCAAGCACGTGATGAGCGAGTTCGACGCGCCGCTGTATGCCACCCCGCTCACCCGCGGCCTGCTGGAAGTCAAACTGCGCGACGCCAAGCTCTTCGACCGGGTGACGCTCAACACCGTCAACGCCGGCGACCGCATCAACATCGGCCCGTTCGCGGTCGAGCTCTTCCACGTCTGCCACTCCATCCCGGACGGCGTCGGCCTGGGCATCACCACGCCGGCCGGCCTGATCGTGCACTCCGGCGACTTCAAGTTCGACCACACGCCCGTGGACGGCTGGCCGACCGACTACGCCAAGCTGGCCGAGTTCGCCGGCCGCGGCGTGCTGGCCCTGTTCTCGGACTCGACCAACGCCGACAAGGCCGGCTGGACGCCGTCCGAGGCCGTGATCGACCCGGCCTTCGACGCCGTGTTCCGCGAGGCGCCCGGACGCATCATCATCGCCACCTTCGCCTCGCTCATTTCGCGCATCCAGCAGGTGGCCAACGCCGCCGCCCGGCACGGGCGCAAGATGACGCTGGTGGGCACCAGCATGGTCGAGAACGCGCGCATGGCCCAGAAGCTCGGCTACCTGGAGGTGCCGGACGGCCTGATCGTGCCGACCGATGAGGCCCTGCGCCTGCCGCCCAAGAAGGTGGTCATCATGACCACCGGCACCCAGGGCGAGCCGTCGTCCATCCTCAGCCGCCTGTCCGAGGGCCGCAACCGGCAGTTCGACCTGCTGACGAACGACACGGTCGTGCTCTCCTCGCACCCGATCCCGGGCAACGAGGAGATGGTCCACCGCACCATCAACAAACTGCTGCAACGCGGCGCGCGCGTGATCTACGACCCGATCGCGTCGGTGCACGTCAGCGGCCACGCCAGCCAGGAGGAGATGAAGCTGCTCATCCACCTGGTGAAGCCCAAGTTCTTTGTGCCCATCCACGGCGAACTGCGCCACCTGCACCAGCACGCCGCCCTGGCGCGCGAGGTCGGCCTCCCGGCCGAGAACATCGCCGTGGTCGAGAACGGCGCCGTGCTGGAATTCCAGAACGACACCATGACGGTGGGCGACCGTATCCCGGGCGGCTATGTCTTCGTGGACGGCACCGGCGTGGGCGACATCGGCCCGAGCGTCATGCGCGAGCGCGAGGCCCTGGCCGAGAGCGGCGTGGTCATCGTCAACCTGCGCGTCGGCGCCGGCGGCCAGCTGGCCGGCAAACCCGAGATCATCTCGCGCGGTTTCGTGTTCGTGAAAGACGAGACCGAGATGTTCGAGGCGGCCCAGGAGCACGTCTCCCGGGTCGCGGCCCGCCATGCCAGCGCCAACGGCAACCTGCAGGCCAAGGTCGAGGCCGAGCTCTCCGATTTCTTCTACGCCGAGACCAAGCGCCGGCCGATGATCTTCGCGCTGGTCAATCCGGTCGGCTGAGCGACGGGTGACGGGCGCTCTCCGGCAGGCCGCCCTCACCCGCCGCCCGTCACCGCCTCACGTTTGCATCCCCATGCCCCGTGTGTATAATCGACGCTCGACTTTAACCCTGCTGGTCCTGGGCCTGGCGCTGGCGGCGTGCGGCGGCCCGTCGCCGACCGCCGCGCCCGGCCTCACGCCGGCGCCGCCGACCGTCGCGGCCCCGACCCCGGCGCCAACCGCCACCGCCACCGCCGCGCCGGCGCCGACGGAGACGCCGGAGCCGCTGGCGGCGCGTGTGGACGGCCGCCCGATCCGTCTGGCCGACTACCAGGCCGAGGTCGGCCGCTGCCAGGCGGCGCAGGCGTTCCCAGACTGCCCGGAGCGCGCGCTGCGGAGCCTGATCGAGCAGGCGGTGACGGCGCAGGCCGCGCAAGCCGCCGGCCTGAGCGTCGGCGACGCCGAGCTGGACGCCGAGCTGGACCGGATCACGCGGAGCCGGGGCGGGGCGGAGGCCTTCGCGGCCTGGCTGGAAGCCAACGGGTACACGGCCGAGGCCTTTCGCGCGGCGCTGCGCCAGGACCTGTTGCGCGCGCGCCTGGCGGACCAGGTGACGGCCGCCATCGGCGAGACCGCCGAGCAGGTGCACGCGCAGGCCCTGCTGGTCCGGGACGAGGCGCTGGCGCGCGATCTGCTGGCGCAGTTGCAGGCCGGCGCGGATTTTGCAACGCTGGCCCTGGCGCATTCGCTCGACCTGAGCAGCCGCGTCGCCGGCGGCGATCTGGGCTGGTTCCCGCGCGGCTGGCTGACCGTGCCCGAGGTGGAGCAGGCGGCTTTCGCGCTCCAGCCGGGCGAGACCAGCGCCGTGATCCAGAGCGCGCTCGGCTTTCACATCGTGCGGGTGCTGGAGCGTGACCCGGCCCGGCCGCTCAGCCCGGCCGCACAACGGGCCCTGCGCGAGCAGACCTGGCAGGCCTGGCTCGACGCCCGGCTGGCGCAGGCCGTGATCGAAACACCGGTCGGCCCGTGACCCGCCTCTGGCGGCGCGGGGCGGCTCTTGAGGGAGTCGACGTATGCGGAAGAAGCGTGGGACAAGCGCCGGGTGTGCGGTGGTGTTCAATCTGCTGGCGGCCTTGCTGCTGGTCATGACCTGCCTCAGCGGCGCGGCGTATGCCGCCCTGTTCGCCAACCCGCAGCTGAACCCGATCGTGGCCCTGCGCCCGTCCGGCGGCGCGGTCGGCGTGCCGACGTTGATCCCGACGTTCGGCGTCGGGCAGATCACGCCGACCCCGACCGGCTCGAGCGGCGGCCTGCCGACGCTCCCCCCGGCCTGGACCGCGACCAACACGCCGCCCGCCAGCAATACGCCGCCCGCCAGCAGCACGCCGGAGAATACGGCCACCCGGACGCTCGTGCCGCCCACCCGGACGCCGACCCACACCGTGACCTGGACCCCCACGCCGACGGCGACCGGGCCGACGCCGACGGCGTCCATCACGCGCTCGGCGTTTCAGTTCACGCCCGGCGCCGGCTCGCCCAGCTATGTGGCCAACATCTCCCCGAACTACAGCGCGCAGGGCTGCAACTGGTTCGGCATCGCGGGCCAGGTCTTCGACCTGGACAAACGCGGGATGGTCGGTCTGCTGGTCCACCTGGAGGGCCCCAACGGCCTGTCGGTGGATGCGGTCACCGGCAGCCAGCCGCGCTACGGCCCCAGCGGCTGGGAGATCGTCCTGGGCAACGCCCCGGTCGCCACGACCGGCTCGTATCGCATCCAGCTCCGCAACGGGTCCGGCCAACCCCTCTCTGAGACGATCGTCTTCTCCACGTTCCAGGATTGCTCGCGGAACCACATCCTCTTCAATTTTGACCGGAACCATTGACCGGCAGGGGCGGGCGGTTCCCGACCAGGCCGCCTCACGCCCCAAAATAAAACAGATGCCCATTTGACAAATAGGGCCGGCTTGTTAGAATAACATTACGCTATGGCCCTTGATCGCTTCGGACGCGACATCCACTATTTGCGCATCAGCCTGACGGATCGTTGCAACCTGCGCTGTGTGTACTGCATGCCGGAGGCGATGACGTTCCGGCCGCGCGCCGAGTTGATGCAGGATGGCGAGCTGCTGACGCTGGTGCGCCTGTTCACGCAACTGGGCTTCCACAAGTTCCGGCTGACGGGCGGCGAGCCGACCGTGCGCGCCAACATCGTCGAGATTGTGCGCGGCATCGCGGACACGCCCGGCGTGCGCTCGCTGTCGATGACGACCAACGGCGTGCTGCTCAAGCAACTGGCGCGTCCGCTCAAGGACGCCGGCCTGCAGCGCGTCAATGTGTCCATCGACACGCTCGATCCGGCGCGCTTCAAGCGCCTGACGCGCTGGGGGACGCTGGAGGATGTCTGGGACGGCATCCTGGAGGCCGAGCGGGTGGGGCTGCTGCCGATCAAGCTGAACGCCGTCGTCGTCCGCGGCTACAACGAGGACGACGTGGTGGCGCTGGCCGCGCTCACGCTCAAGCACAACTGGCAGATGCGTTTCATCGAGATGATGCCGTTCGGCGAGGTCTCCGGCTTTCAACAGGCGCAGGTGGTGACCGAACGCGAGATGCGCGACCGGATCGCGGCGGCGCTGGGCCCGCTGGAGCCCGTGAACGGCGGCCAGCTGGACGGCGAGGCGCGCCTGTTCCGCCTGGCCGGCGACGGCCAGGGCCCCGGCCGCGGCGATGTGGGGTTCATCAGCTCGGTGTCCGAGCCGTTCTGCGCTGCGTGCACGCGCGCCCGCCTGACCGCCGACGGCAAGCTGCGGATGTGCCTGCTGCGCGAGTACGAGGTGGACCTGCTCACGCCGCTGCGGGCCGGCGCCACCCTGGACGACCTGCAGGCCCTGATCAGGAAGGCCGTGTACCACAAGCCCTGGGGCCACGGCCTGGCCCAGAACGTGGTGCCGATGAACCGCGTGATGAGCGAGATCGGGGGCTGACGTTCTCGGTCCGCGAAGGCCTGCCCCGCCCGCCGTCCGCCTCCGGCGGCGACGCGCTCCTGCTGTCGACCCTTGGGAGAAGAGTACCGCGCCGCGCGGCCGGGATCCGGCCCGAGACGGGGTAGAATTGCGGGACCCAATTGTCCGCAGGAGACCATGTGACTCAACTGACCGCGCCGCTGGCCGGCATCCGCGCCGTGCTCTTCGACCTGGACGGCACGCTGCGCCATAACGACCCAACCGGCTTTGAGACCTTCACCGCCTACCTGAGCGAGCTGGGCTGCGTGTTCACCGCGGAGCAGCTGGCCCGCGCCGAGCGCTGGACGCATTATTACTGGTCCATCGCGCCGGAGTTGAAGAGCGACATCGAGGCGCTCGGCGCGGACACGCCCGCCTTCTGGCGCCGGCACGCCGAGCGCCAGGTGCTGGCCTTTGACCTGAAGGACGGCCAGGCCGCGGAACTGGCGGAGCAGGTGAACCAGATGTTCCTGGACCGTTACCGCCCGGTGAACCGCGTGGACGCCGACGTTCGGCCCACGCTTGAGCGCCTGCGCGCCGCCGGCTTCCGGGTGGGGCTGGTCTCCAACCGTTCTCAGCCGCTGGAGCCGATCGCGCAGGAGCTCGGGCTGGCGGACCTGTTCCACTTCACCCTGGCGGCCGGCCAGATCGGCTACTGGAAGCCCGCGCCCCAGATTTTTCTGCGGGCGACGGAGATGGCGGCCTGCGACCCGGCGCAGGCCGTGTACGTGGGCGACAACTTCTACGCCGATATCGAAGGCGCGCGCGGCGCCGGCCTGCAACCGGTGCTCATCGACCCGCGCGGTCTGTTCCCGGAGCCGGGCTGCCCCGTCATCCGCGCCATCGGCGAGATCCTGCCGTGGCTGGGCCAGCCCGCCTGACCAGGCTCGACGAACCGCGTCGAATGGCGCGCCTGAACGCGCATCGGGCGCGGCGCTCCCGTCTCGCCGCGGCGCGGCGCCCGGCGTTTTGCCGCCCGGAACCTTAAACCCGCCGCCGGCGTCTATTTCCATGAAACCGAATCACATGGAGATGACGCTATGCTTCGCAGTCCTTCCTTCCGTTCGCTGCTCCTAGCCGGCGTGGCCGGCTTGAGCCTGCTGGCCGCCGCCTGCGCGCCGCTCAGCGTGCCGGCCCAGGCGGGCGAGCCCACGCGCAACACGCTCTCGGTCACCGGCACCGGCAGCGCGTACGGCGCGCCGGACATCGCCACCCTCCAGATCGGCGTGCAGAGTCGCAACGCCGACCCCAAGGCGGCGGTGGACGAGAACACCGCCCGGATGAACGCCCTCACCCAGACGCTGACCGGCCTGGGCCTGGACGCCCAGGACCTGCAGACCGCCAATTTCTCGGTCTCGGTCCAGCAGGACTATGACCCCGTGACCGGCCAGCCGAAGAGCACGTTCACGTACGTCGTCGACAACACCCTGACGGTGCGTGTGCGCGATCTCGCCCGTCTGGGCGACGTGCTGGGCCAGGCCGTGGGCGCGGGCGCGAACAGCGTCTATGGCGTGTCGTTCACGGTCAGCGAGCCGGCCCGGCTGGAGGCCGAGGCGCGCGAGCGGGCGATGGCCGACGCCCGGGCCCGGGCCGAGGCGCTGGCCCAGGCGGCCGGCGTGACGCTGGGCGACCCGATCACGATCAGCGAATACCTCAGCGGCCCGCAGCCCTTGCTGTACGCCGACAAGCTCGGCATCGGCGGCGCCGGCGCGGCCCCGGTTCCGGTGGCGGCCGGCCAGCTCGAGATCAGCCTGCAGGTGAACGTCACCTACGAGATCCGCTGATCGCGAGTGCGTCCACGGCCGCGCCGGCGGCGGATGAGGCCCTCGTCCGCCGCCGGCGTTTTCAGGCGGGCGGTCCGTTTGCGTTTTTCTAATACTTCCGGCATAAATTGGGGAGCGCTCATAATCCGTCTTGAGGTAACGCGCGATGACCAACGCTACGGCCCCCGAGACCGTCCCCTTCCGCACCGAAATCCGCCAGCTGCTCAACATCCTCATCCACTCCCTGTACACCGACCGCGAGATTTTCCTGCGCGAGCTGATCTCCAACGCCTCCGACGCCCTGCACCGCCTGCAGTTCGAGATGCTGACCAATGCGCATGTGCTCGACCCCGACGCGGAGCTGGCGATCCGGATCACGGCCGACAAGGAGGCGCGCACGCTGACCATCAGCGACACCGGCCTGGGCATGACGCACGATGAGCTGGTGGAGAACCTGGGCACCATTGCGCACTCGGGCGCGGCCGAGTTCCTGAAGTCGCTTCAGGCCGGCAAGAAGATGTCCGACCTGATCGGCCAGTTCGGCGTGGGCTTCTACTCGGTCTTCATGGTGGCCGACGAGGTGCGGGTGACGTCGCGCTCCTTCCGCCCGGAGGCCGCCGCCTGGACCTGGATCTGCGCCGGCGAGGACCGCTTCACGCTGGAGCCGGCGCAGAAAGAGAAGCGCGGCACGGACATCGTCGTCAGGCTCAAGGAGGATGCGGCCGAGTTCGCCGAGGCCTGGCGCCTGGAACAGGTGATCCATAAGCACTCGGATTTCATCTCCTTCCCGGTCTACGTCGGCGACAAGATCGTTAACCGCCAGACGCCGCTCTGGCGCCAGCCGCGGACCGAGATCACGGACGAGGCCGCCCACGAGTTCTACAAGCAGTTGACGCTGGACTTCGAGGCGCCGCTGCTGCGGATTCACATGCACACGGACTCGCCGGTGCAGATTTACGCCCTGCTGTTTGTGCCGGCCAAGGCCGAGCCGGGCGTGTTCAGCCTGCGCAAGGAGCCCGGCCTCAAGCTGTACTCGCGCAAGATCCTGATTCAGGAATACGCCAAAGACCTGCTCCCGAATTATCTGCGCTTCATGCAGGGCGTGGTCGAGTCCGAGGACCTGCCGCTCAACGTCAGCCGCGAGACGGTGCAATCCAGCAAGTTCATGGAGCGCATCCGGAACGCCCTGACGCACAAAGTGATCGAGAGCTTCAAGGAGCTGGCGGCCAAAGACCCGGACAAGTACCAGGTCTTCTGGAAGACCTACGGCCCGTTCCTGAAGGAGGGTCTGGCCACCGACCCGTCGGCGCGCGACAAGCTCAAGCCGCTGCTGCGTTTCCAGTCATCGCAGACCGTGGACGACGAGCGCATCTCGCTGGCGCAATACGTCGGGCGCATGAAGCCCGAGCAGCGCGAGATCTACTACCTGCTGGCCGACGATCCGCAGTCCGCGGCGCGCAGCCCGCACCTGGATCCCTTCCGCCAGGCCCGGCTGGAAGTGCTCTTTCTGACGGATCCGCTCGACTCGTTTATGCTGGCCGGCCTGCAGAATTACGAGGGCTTCGCCCTGAAGAACGCGGCCAGCGCCGACGTCGACGTGGCCAAAGGCGACGACCCCGCGGAAACGCCGGCGGCCGAGGCCCTGCCGCCGGGCGAGCTGGAGGCGCTGATCGCGCGTTTCAAGACCCAGCTGGGCGAGCGCGTTACGGATGTGCGCGTCTCCGAGCGCCTGGTGGACAGCCCGCTGCGGCTGGCGGCGCCCGGCGACGGCCGTGAGCAGGAGATGGACCGGGTCCGCCGGCTGATTGAAAAAGACTACAGCGTGCCCAAGCGTCTGGTGGAGGTCAATGCGCGCCACCCGCTGATCAAGGGGCTGGCCGGCCGGCTGGCGGCCGGCGGCGACGACCGCCTGGTGAGCGACGCGATCGAGCAGCTCTACGAGAACGGCCTGTTGCTGGAGGGCCTGCACCCCAACCCGGCGCAGATGGTCGGCCGGATTCAGGCTCTGATGGAAGCGGCCGTGAGCGGCGACCGTCGGCAGTAGCACAAGGCCGCCGCCAGGCGAAGAGCCGACGGTAAGCCCCCGTCGGCTCTTTTTTTTGTCGTCCGTCCCGGCGTCTGCCTAGAACTTATCTCTAAACCCGCCCGATAGCCGACGGCAGTGCCGTCGGCGACGCCAGAGACAGGCTCTAATGGAGTTGCTCGAGCTCGTTGATCATGCGGCTGATGACGTCGAAGCCGCCCTGCCAGAACTGCGCTGAGGCGATGTTGATGCCGGCCTCCTTGAGGATGCGCGCCGGGGCCTCGGAGCCGCCGTAGGACAGGATCTTGAGATAGCGGGGTATGAACGACGCGCCCTCGCGTTTGTAGCGCTCGTAGAGGGCCAGCACCAGCAGCTGGCCGAAGGCGTAGGCGTACACGTAGAACGGCGTGCCGTAGAAGTGCGGCACCGCCACCCACTCCCACTTGAACTCGTCGCTCACCTGCACCGCGTCGCCGAACTGCTCGCGGAGCGTCTCCAGGTAGCGCGCGGCCATCTCGTCGGTCGTCTTGCCCTGGGCGATCAGCGTGTGCGCCTCCTTCTCCCATAACGCAAAGAACCCCTGCCGCCCGACGGTGGCGTAGGCGTCGTCGAGGGCGCCGGCCAGCAGGTCGCGCCGCACGGCCGGGTCCGGTTCCTGGGCCACCAGCTTCTCGGTCAGCAGCATCTCGGAGAAGACCGAAGCCGTCTCGGCCAGGGGCAGGGAGGCGTCGAAGACCAGCGTCGGGTGGTCGCCGGCCAGCAGGTAGTGGATGGCGTGGCCCAGCTCGTGGGCGATGGTGGCGACGTCGCGGGCCTGGCCGTTATAGTTAATCAGCACCCAGGGCGAGAGGCCGGGCAGCGCGCCGTAGCAGAACGCGCCGCCGCGCTTGCCGGGACGCAGCTCGGCGTCCACGTGGCCATCGGCGAACACCTGCCGGGCCAACTGGCCGACGCGCGGCGAGAAGGCCTGGAACGTGTCCAGCACCATCTGCACGCCGTCGCTGTAGGCGATCTTGCGGTCGGATTTGGCCAGCGGGGCGTAGATGTCGTAGCGGCGCAGTTGTTCCAGCCCAAGCCACCTGGCCTTGAGCTTGAAATAGCGCTGGAAGACGCCGGCGTTCCGGCGGATGACGTCCAGCAGCGTGTCCACCACCTTGTCCGGCAGATTGTTGGCCAGGTTGCGCACGGCGATCGGGCTTTTAAACCGGCGCAGGCCGACGTTCTCGTTGCGCCAGTCGGTCATCATGCTGCGGTAGACCTGGGCCAGCACCGGCGCCTGGGCGCTGTAGACGCGGTACAGTTCCTGGTAGGCCGCCCGGCGCAGGTCCGGGTCCGGGTGGTAGGCGTAGGCCATCAGCGCGTCGCGCGTCAGGGTCCGGCGCTCGCCGTCGACCTCGAGCGTGAACTCGAAGCCGCTGGTCAGCATGTCGTAGAGGTTGTCCAGGGCCTGGAAGCCGGTCACGTCCTTGAGGTTGATGACCTTCTCCTCGGCCTCCGAGAGGGTGTAGGGCTTGAAATTGCGGAGCTGCTCCAGCCAGTAACGCAGGTCGCCGGCCGCGGCCATCAGTCTGGCCGCGCGCTGGTCGTCCAGGGCCTTCCACCACAGCGAGAAGAACAGCGTGCGGTTCTGCACCTCAGCCGCGCGGGCCTGGATCTGGCTGAACAGGGCCAGCGCCGCCGAGTCCTGCGTGTCGGCGTAGAAGCGCAGCGCGGCGTAGACGAACAGCCGCCGGCCGGCGTGGGTCATGGTCTCATAATCGCGCAGCAGCGCCTGGAAGTCCTTGACGGCGATCGTGGGCTTGAGTTTCTTGCGCCAGGCTTCGACCTTTTTGACCGTCTTGTCGTGGGCGGCCAGCGCCCGGTCGATGGCGGCCTGGTCGCCGCCCGGGATCAGGGCGTCGAGCGTCCAGCGGGTGGGGGTATAGGGCATGCTTGTCCTCTCTTATTTCTTCGCCGGGGGGCTGAAGCGGATGTTCAGGATGTCGCCGTCCTGCACGGCGTACTCTTTGCCTTCCAGCCGGAACCGGCCTTTGGCCTTGAGTTCGGCCACGCCCCCGAATTGTATCAGGTCTGCATAGCTGTAGACCTCGGCCCGGATGAAGCCTTCGCGCAAGTCGGTGTGGATTTCGCCGGCCGCCTCCGGGGCGGTGGCGCCGCGCCGGGTGGTCCAGGCGCGCACCTCGTCCTCGCCCACGGTGAAGAAGGACTGCAGGCCGAGCAGGTCGTACGAGATCTGGATGACGCGGTCCAGGCCGAGCTGGGCGATGCCGTATTCCTGCATGAACAGGGCAGCGTCCTCGGGCGGGAGCTGGGCCAGCTCCATCTCCAGCTTGCCCTTGAGCTTCACGGACCGCGCGCCCGCGCCCACCTGCGCCGGCGTCGGCACGCTGTCCTCGTCGCCGATGTTGAAAACCACCAGCATCGGCTTGCGGGTGAGCAACTGGTAACTGGAGATTTGCTTTTCTTCCAGCGGCGAAAGCTCCAGAGCGCGCAGGGGCTGGCCGGCGGCCAGGGTGTCTTTGAGCCGCGTGAACAGCGCGATCTCCTGGGCGTGCAGGCCCTTGTCCTTGACGAGGCCCTTGCGCGCGTCCTCGTTCAGGCGTTCCAGCTTGCGCTCCACGGCCAGCAGGTCGTTGAGCAGCAGCTCGCCGTCCACGGTCGCCAGGTCGCGGGCCGGGTCCACCGCGCCGGAGGGGTGGGGGACGGTCGGGTTCTCGAAGGCGCGGACGACGTGCAGGAAGCCGTCCATGGTGGCCAGCGCGTTGAGCAGCGGGCCGGAGAAACCGGTCTTCTCGGCCGCCGCGTCGCCGGCGGCCTCCAGGCCGGCGATGTCGGCGTAGGTCACCTGGGCGTAGATGGTCTTGCGCGGCTTGAAGATCGCGGACAGGCGGTCGACGCGCTCATCCGGCACCGGGACGACGGCGGTCTGGACCTCGAAGCGCCCGACCTGGCGCGCGCCGCCGACCGGCTTGTCGCCGCGGGTCAGGGCGTTGAAGACCGTGGTTTTGCCTGCCTGCGGCAGGCCGAGGATGCCGAGTTTCATAGGCGGTGGGTGACTTGTGGCCGTAGACCGGGCGTTCTATAAGGGCGACACTGACAGGGATGACTGAGCCTGTGCATTCTAACTCAGAAGAACTCCGGCGTCTGTATGTGGTCGAAGGCCTGACGGTGGAAGCGATGGCGCGCTGGCTGGGCTGCGGCGCGACGACCGTCATCCGCCGGCTGGCGGCGCTGGGCGTGCCGCGCCGGCCGCGCGGGCCTCAACCGGCGTCGCGCACGGACTTCGCCGGCTGGTCCGCGCCGCTGGCGTATGCCGTGGGCCTGATTGCGACGGATGGCAATCTGTCGCCAGATGGTCGACACATCAGCCTCACCTCCAAGGACACCGATCTGCTGCAAACCGTGAAAACGATCCTGGGGCTTCCCAACGCGATCACGGCGAATAGCAACGGGCAGGGGGGCTTTGCCTGCCGAATCCAGTGGGGGGACCGTGTCATGTATCAATGGTTGCTCTCCATTGGTTTGATGCCGGCTAAAAGCCTTCGCCTCGGTCCGCTGCTGATCCCCGACGAGTTCTTCCGCGATTTTCTGCGTGGTTGTATTGACGGCGACGGCTCCATCATCACTTACACCGACCGTTACAACACAGTCAAGAACGCGAAGTACGTCTATGAACGGTTGTTCGTCATACTGGTGTCCGCCAGCCGACCATTCCTCGAATGGAGCCACGACACCGTGACCCGGCTAATTGGCCTTCGCGGTGCTGTGATCACTCGGGAATTAAAGCCACTCAAACATGCTATTTCGATGTTGAAGTACGCCAAGCATGACTCGATCCGGCTCTTGAACTGGCTCTACTATGCGCCAGACGTCCACTGCCTGGCTCGCAAGAAGGCAATCGCGCTGCCCTTTCTCCATCGCCCATGACTTCACACTTCGCCCAGGTCTCAGCTATAATTTGAATATCCCCATGCCGAGGTGGCGGAAAGGCTTACGCGGTGGTCTCAAAAACCACTGTCCTCACGGACATGAGGGTTCAAATCCCTCCCTCGGCACTCAGAACGCGACGGCGCGCCCGTCGCGTTTTGCTTCTGTTTGCGGCGCGGCGCTGTTCTGTGGCACAATCCCGGTGATGTCACGCGGCGCGGTGATCACGTTCCTCGTCACGCTGGCGCTCGGCCTGGGCGCCGGGCTGTATATCGGCTGGGTGGCGGCGCCGGTCCAGTACGTGAACACCGCGCCGGCCTCGCTGCGCCAATCGGCCAAAGATGACGCCGTCCTCATGATCGCCACGGTCTATGCCAACGACGGCGACCGGGAGGCCGCGCGCGCCCGCCTGGCCGAGCTGGGCTTCGCCGACCCCGGCTCCGCCGTCGCCGCCGCCGGCCTGCGCGCCCTGGAGGCCGGCGCGGCGGAGGCCGATGTGCGCCGCCTGGCGGGCCTGGCCGCCGCCTTCGGGCCGCTCCCGCCCCAACTCCAGCCTTTTCAACCATGAAGCGCCTGATGGCTTTCCTTGGCCTGGCCGCCGGACTCGGCCTGGGGCTCCTGTACGCCTGGGTGCTCAGCCCGGTCGAGTACGTGAACACGGAGCCGGCCTCGCTGGCCCCGCAGTATCAGGCGGCCTGGATGCAATGGGCGGCTGAGGCTTACGCCGTGGACGGCGACGTGGAGCGCGCCCGCGCTCGGGTGGCGATCCTGGGTGTGGCGGACCCCTCCCGAGCCGTCGCCGCCCAGGCCCAGCGCCTGGCGGCGGCCGGCGGCGACCCGGCCGCCGTGCAGGCCCTGGCCGCGCTCGCCGCCGCGTTGGGCGCCGGCCCGGCCCGGCCGACCGCCGCGGTCGCGGCCGCCACCCCAACCCCCGCGCCGCCGACGCCGACCCTCGAGCCGACGGCCTCGCCGCCCCCGACCTTCACGCCGCAGTTGTTGCCCACACCGCTGCCCAGCCCCACGCCGCCGGGCGTCTTCGCGTTTGAAGGCCAGTCGTTCGCGTGCGACCCGCGCCTCCAGCCGCCCCTGCTCCAGGTGGCGGCCCTCGACCCGGGCGGGAACGGCGTGGCCGGTGTGGAGGTCATCGTGGAGTGGAGCGGGGGCCAGGACCGGTTTTTCACCGGCCTCAAGCCGGAGCTGGGCGCCGGCTATGGCGACTTCGCCATGGAGCCGAATGTGGACTACACCGTCCGGCTGGCCTCGGACCCGGCCGGCGAGATCGCCGTCCGCTCCGATCCATGCAGCGACAGCGCCGGGAACCTGATCGCCACCTCGGTGCGGTTGACGTTTCGGCAGCCGCAGGAGCCATGAGCGCCATCATCCAACCTCTGCTGGCCCTGGCTGAGGCGGACCTGACCCGGCTGATCGTCGGCTATGTGTCGAGCGAGAAGTACCTCGTCTCCAAGACCGAGACGCCGCTGCGGACCGTCATCGCCCTGGAAAGAGTCGCGCTGGATCGGCCTTACGAAAAACACTGGGGTCCGCCGGACCCCGAACTGGCGCGACACTACGCCGGGCTGCCGGCGCTGGGTTTCTCGTTCGGCGCCTATGCCGGGGACGAGTTGGTCGGTCTGGCGCTGGCCGAGCCGTATACCTGGAACAGGACGTTGTGGATCTGGGAGTTTCACATCGCCGCCGGCCAACGGCGCGGCGGGGTCGGGCGGCGGCTGATGGAGGCCGTCGCCGGGAAAGCCCGGGCGGCCGGGCTGCGGATGATGGTCTGCGAGACGCAGAACACCAACGTCCCCGCCATCGATTTCTACCGCGCGGTCGGCTTCGCGCTGGAAGCCGTTGACCTGTCTTATTACCGCAACGACGACCTCGGCCCGGAGGGCGAGGTCGCCGTCTTCATGAAGCGGAGACTGGGCCAGGGCGGCTACAGCCTCACCACTGCCGCCGGGTCCACGGCGTAGCACATCGCCAGGTAGTACGCCACGTAATCCCCGTAGTGCGAGAGCGTCAACAACTGTGACAGCAGAGAGCGGCCGACGGCGGGGATGGCGTCGGTGTTGAAGCCGTTCGTCATGAAGGCGCGGCGCACCGCGTCCATGCGCTGGCGGACGGCCTCCGTCTCCAGCGCGCCGCGCAAAAACAGCATCAGGTATTTGTGCACCAGCGCTTCCGGGAAGAGCATGCCGGAGACGGCGTGGCTGGCCTCCGCCAGCGGGATGCACTGCGCCCAGGCCTTGCCGATCTGGTTGATCTGCCCCTGCCAGCGGCGCCCGGCCGGCGCGAGCGCGTCGGCCACGAACAGCACCGAGTAATGTTCCATGAGTTGTCCGGCCATGCGCTTGGCGGGGTTATGGCTGACGGCGCTGTCGGCGCGCAGGGCCGCCTGTTGCCGCCGCAGGGCGTCCACCGCCTCGGCGACGTCGGCCGTCTTGTCGTCGGCGACGCCGAGCCGGGTCAGCAGCGCGAGGGTGAGCAGGGCAAGGTCCGCCATGGCCGCGCGCGAGTCGACCTTCAGAGGGTAGCGCCAGACGGTCGCCCCCGGCAGCGCGGCCAGCCTCCCGCCGGACGTGATCGCCAGCACCTGCGCGCCGCGCGCCAGCGCCGTCTCCGCGGCGGCGACTATCTCCGCCGTTTCACCGGAATGGGAGAGCGCCAGGACCAGCGTGCCGGCGCCCACCCAGGCGGGCAGGTCCGGCCCGGTCCAGGCCATGACCGGGCGGCGGGATTCGGCCGAGACCACGGCGCGCGCCAGGTCGCCGGCGGTGGCGGAGTCGCCGCGGCCGATCATCAGGATGTGCTGCGCGTCCGGCCACGTTTCCGGCAGAGGCAGCGCCTGGCCCAGCGTCCAGGCCGCCGCCGCCTGGTCGGGCAGGGCGTCAATCACGCGGAGGTAGCCCTGGCTGTCGATCGATTTGAAGTAGTCGAGGTCGTCGAGGTTCATGGCAGATCAGAGGACCAATGACAGATGACGGACGGCAGACGCCGGGCGGAAGGCCCAGGCTGAGTATACCGGGTTCGGGCCCGGAGGGGGCGCCGGCCGCGCGAGGTGGGTCAGGGCCCGGTGGGCAGGTTGTAGATGTCGCGGGCGGGCCAGCCGGACCGGAGGGCGAGTTGTTTGGCCGCGTCTTTGCGTTTCAGGCCGGCGGCGACCAGGCCTTCCAGCTCGGCGCGCACGCGGCTTTCGGTCCATTTCTCGGCCGACCGGCCGGCGGCGCCGGCGATGACCAGCGTGATCTCGCCCGCGACCCCCCTGGCCTCGAAATGCGCGCGCGCCCGGCCCGCCGGGCCGCGAAAGATTTCCTCGAACCGCTTGGTCAGCTCGCGCGCCACCGCCACGGGCCGGTCGCCCAGCGCCGCCTCGATGTCGCGCAGCGCGTCCAGCAACCGGCGCGGCGACTCGAAGCAGACCAGCGTGCGCGGCTCGGCGGCCAGCGACTCGAGCAAGCGACGCCGGTCGGCGTCTTTGCGGGGCAGAAAACCCAGGTACACGAACGAGTCGGTCGGCAGCCCGGAGGCCACCAGAGCGGCCAACACGGCTGAGGGGCCGGGGACGGGCACAACGGGATAACCGCCCGCCAGCGCAGCGCGCACCAGCTCGTAGCCCGGGTCGGACAGGGCCGGGGTGCCGGCGTCGGAGACCAGGGCCACATCGCCGGCCGCCAGGGCCTCCAGGATCGCGTCCAGCTTGGTCAGCTTGTTGTGCTCGAAGTAGCTGGTGAGCGGCGTGTGGATGTCGAAGTGGGTCAGCAGGCGCCGGGTGTGGCGCGTATCCTCGGCCGCGATGAGCGCAGCTTCGCGCAGCACGCGCAGCGCCCGGGCCGTGATGTCCTCCAGGTTGCCGATGGGGGTGGCGACGAGGTACAGCGTTCCCATCAGAAAAGCCACACCGGTAGAAGCGGCGTCCAGAGCGGCTGCGAGAACGCCAGCCCCAACCCGAACGCCACGCCCAGGGCCGCGCCGGCAGCCACGTCCGAGACGTAGTGGACGCCCATCGCCACGCGGGCCAGGGCCACCAGCGGACCCCAGACGACCAGGATGGCCGCGAACCAGGCCGGGCCGAGCGCCAGGCCGAGGACGGCCAGCATGATGGCGCGCGCCGCGTGGCCGGACGGGAACGAATGCGGGTCCGCGTTGCGGTAGAGGGCGCCCCACTCGCCCGGCGGGCGCTGACGGCGCACCGTCCACTTGATCGCCTGGACGATCACGGCCGTGACCGCGATGGCGAGGAAGATCACGACGGCCCGGTACTTCCAGCCGGCGTCGCCGAGCAGCCAGACGATCACTAACCCGATCCCCCAGAACCAGGAGTCGCCCGAGTGCGCCAGGAAAATGGCCAGGGCGCGGAGCGGCCCGGGACGCTCGGCGATGCGCAGCCGTTCGGAGAGGCGGGCGTCCGTCGCCAGCAGCGCCCGGATCACTGCGGCCTCCGCTCCAGTTCGCGCCGCAGGAGTTCGTACTGGCGCGGCTTGTCCACGTCCATGCCGATCTCGGCGTAAGGCGAGATCAGGACCCGGCCGTTCATGCCCAGGCGCTCGCGGATGCGGCGCTGGCCCCAGGCCAGGCTCAGGCGGCCCAGGGCGACCAGCAGGAACGTGTCCCAGCCCACCAGCGCCGCCTGCTTCACCAGGCTCTTGCGGGCGTCCACGATCTGGCGCCAGGCCGGGTGATAGCCGCTGAAGATTTCGGTCCGGATCAGGCTCAGGTCGCCGGCCGTGAAGCGCCCTTCCTTGAGCCGGAAGAAGGTGCGCCGCGAGCCCGGGAAGCGGCGTTCCATCACCTCGGCCGGGATGATGGAGTAGTACATGTCGTGGTCGCTCTCCAGCGAGGCGCGCACGTTCCAGTCCACCATCTCGCCCGTGATGAGCGGGATGTCGGCGCTGACCGCCAGCACATGCGTGGGCGGCGCGCCCTGCGCCAGCGTCCAGGCCGCGCCGGCGGTCAGGTTATCGATGAGGTTGCCCTGGTCCGCCACCGCGCCCCACGGCCGGGCGCACGACAGGGCGAGCGCCTGGTCCGGCGCCAGGCCGGCGATGACCACGCGCCGGATGGTTGTTGCGGCGCTGAGGGCGTCCAGCACCCACTGGGCCATGGGCCGGCCGCCGATCTCCAGCAGGGCCTTCGGGCGACCCTGGGTCAATGGGTACAGGGGGTCGTCCGGGCCGGGCACGCCGCCGGCCATGACGACCGCGTCAATGGTTGGCGGGGGGGGCCGGTCAGCGGGCGTCATCGTTGAGCCTTTGGATGGAGGGCCCCAGTTTGAGCTGGTCGATCAGGTCGCTCAACTCGGCGTCGGTCAGGACGCGGCCCCGGCCGCTGGCGGCCACCAGCGCGGCCTCGATCAGGTTGGTGCCGAAGGAGCGCCCTTCCAGCCGGGGCGTCGTCGTCACCAGCCAGTGCGCGCCGGCGTCCCGGAAGAGGGCCACATCGTCGGGCGTGGTGGTGTTGGTGCAGATGATTTTGCCGTCCAGGCGAGCCGGCCGGTAGCGCTTGATGTAGTGGCAGTCGCCGGCGATCACGCTTGCCCAGGCGTACCAGCGGCCGTGTTTGGGCGTCCACTTCTCCTGCTGCTCGCCGATGGGATAGATCCAGGTGAACGGCAGGCGCCCGATCACGGGCAGCGCCAGCGCGGCCACGGCCTTCACGGCGGCCACGCTGCGCAGCGGGATCGGCAGGTCCAGCGCGAACAGCAGGTCGCCGAAGACGCACTCGTAGCCGCGCTCGACGAACGACATTGACATCCCCCAGCGGTCCGCGCCGCCGGTGAACAGCACGCGGCGCGGCTCGATCCGGCCGACGCGCGCTTCGATGAACCCGGCGACCTGCCGCTCGAGCGTGTTCTTGACGCCGGTGCCGTCCACCAGCGGAGTCTTCTTCACATGGCGCACCATCGGCTGGACCGAGTACAGCGGATACCAGCGCCCGGCCACGCGCAGGCCCAGGTCGGCGCCGCCGACGCCGAAGGCGTCCACCTGGCCGTCCAGCTCGCGGTAGAGCTGCGCGGCCTTCTCCATGTCGCCGTCGGTGCCCCGGCGCTCGAGGCGCACCGTCTGGCCGAGGAGCTGCACCTCCACCGCTTTGTCACGCTTCGATGACCCCAGGCTGATGCTGACAGCGCGCTTCATGGTTGGCTGACCGGCGAAGGACGAAAGGCGGCGGCGTGAGCGACGGCGACGTCCGTCCTTCATCCGCCGTCGACGATCCCCGCTCAATCGGCGGCTTGCAGGTGCAGGGCCGGCGCCGGCTCCTTGCGATAGGCCAGCAGCGCGGGCGTCTTCCAGGCGATCCAGGCCGTGGCCGCCAGGCAGGCCAGGCCGCCGCTGACCACCGAGACCACCGGCCCGAAGGCCTGGGCCACC
>Ga0073932_1000500_pt1 | contig 96562 bp, 82 predicted proteins | sample DewCreD2012metaG_FD_76967 | JGI IMG/M metagenome (GOLD analysis project Ga0073932, IMG submission 76967) | Hot spring sediment bacterial and archeal communities from British Columbia, Canada, to study Microbial Dark Matter (Phase II) - Dewar... ...
CTTCCAAGGAAAGGGAAGGCATGGGCAATCTCCTCTGACAGCAGTATACGCTGTCAGATAACAAAAAGAAAGCCCTGCCCGACGACTGGTCGCGGAATCCTCAACTTCCTTGTCGTGCGCCCCATGGGGCTGAGAGGATTGCCGGTCTGGACGCACTCTGATATTCAGTTCCAAGTGCGTTACAACGACCAGAATCCTCATGTTACGCCAAACAATCTGCGCATCGTCATTGATCGCCATGATCGCCCTACTGCTCCTGGCCGAACCGGCAGGGGCATCGCTCGTCCTTTACAACACACGAACTGATTGGCTCAGCGCGGTATCGGGAGTCACCGTCATTGATTTTGCGGCGCAATCGCAGGGCACGACGGGCTTCACTTTTTACAACACAGCCGAGGGCCTCACGGTTTCAGGTGTGAACTTCGTCGGGTATGCCGGGACTCCAGGAGCGTACAACCTGAAAGTAACGAATCCCGCTTACCAGCCTACGTTCAACCGGGGCACGGGTCCCATCCTGGCAGGGGGGTGGTCCCCGAACTACCTGGTCGCGACTCTGCCCGGCGCCGGGGTCTACGCTCTGGCGTTGGATTACTCTTCGGAAACGCAGGGGCGGAACATCACGATCGTGCTTTCCACGGGAGAAACGTACAACCTCACGAGTTCGTCGAACAGCACCCTGAAGTTCTTCGGCTTTACGACCGATGTACCGGTGACGAGCATCAGTTTCAGCGCCAGCAACACGAACACGATGATCGACAATTTCTCCTATGCCGACCCGGTGGCGGAACCAGAATCGATTCTGCTAGGCGTGACGGGATTGCTGGGAATCTGGCTGGCCAGGCGAATGCGTCCTAGAGCGGGTTGAACCATTACGAAGAACTAGGGTTACGGCAAGACGCGTCGCCGGATGAGATCCGGGCGGCCTACATTTGTCTGGCAAGGCTGCTGCACCCGGATCAGCAGGCGGGTGAAGAACTCAGGCAACTGGCGGAATGCCAGATGAAGCGCCTGAATTTCGTCTATGGAGTGCTGTCGGATCCTCGCCGCAGGAAGGCGTACGACGCCAGTCTGCGGACGTTGATTCCGGCGGCGGGCCGTCCCCATCATCATCGAAGGATCTGGATAAGGGAAGCAGGGCTGGTGCTGGCAGGACTGCTGCTGGGTTTGTTCTCTTGCTGGCTGGACGCGCCAAGGAACCAACCGTCAGCCTCTCTGCCGCACAGGGGCGTCTGTCCGACGGAAGAACCTCCGGCCGCAGGCGCAGCCGGGGAACGCGGCGACGCGCGGCACGAAGAGGCAGAACTGACTATTCTCAGGCGTGAACTGAAGAGGCTCCGGGATGAGCGAGAGGAGGTCCGTGGCGAGATCCAAAAGCTTCGCCGGGAAGCCGGCCACGGCACCCTGCCCGAACCCGCGCAGTTCGGAGTTCCACCGGAAGGCGCGACGGCGGCTGTGAGCGCGGCTGTAGGAATCCCGCCGTTCCGGACCCAGCCAGCGGAGACAACCACACCAGCGGGGCTGTCAGGAACGTGGATCTACGTGCCCCCGCGCGGGGCAACCAGCGACCGCCCCGCTTACAGCGCGGAGTTTGTCGAAGTTGTGATCGTGGAGGAGTCCGGACTCATCAAGGGCCGGTACCGGGGCCGTTACCGGGTGCCGGACCGTCCCATTTCTCCCGAGGTCGAGTTTCGCTTCGAGGGTGAAGGCGGCGGGACTGAGGCAAGCCTCAACTGGGCGGGCGCCGGCGGGGCCAAAGGGGAGGTGGCATTGCGGCTGGTAACTCGAGACAGGCTGCAAGTCGACTGGTTCACGACGACGATGGGGACGCAGACCCACCTGACATCGGGGAGCGCCGCGCTGACGCGCCGGCGCGGCGATTAGGGAGGCGCGCGGATCGAGAGGTCTTCGGCTAGACGCGGCCGTGTATGGCCTGCGGACTGTCCGGAAGGGCGTTCGCGCAGTCCGGCAGCGAACGGACCGGCTTTGGGTACAATGGAGAACCGGCCAGGTTCCTGGCTGGTGGATATCTAACTGGGAGGAGGCCTCGTTCCATTGCCGGAACTGCGCAAGGATCCAATCACCGGCCGGTGGGTGATCATCGCCGCGGAGAGAGCGATGCGACCCAGCGACTTCATCCGAGACCATGCCATTCCCACGGGCGGGAAGTTCTGCCCATTCTGCCCCGGGCATGAGACGAAGACGCCCCCCGAAGTGCTGGCGTACCGTCCTGGCGGCGGGCGGGCCAACGAGCCCGGCTGGACCTTGCGGGTTGTTCCCAACAAGTTTCCCGCCTTGCGCGTGGAGGGGGAGTTGAACCGTCAAGGGGACGGCATCTACGACCGCATGAACGGAGTTGGGGCGCATGAGGTCGTCATCGAGACGCCCGACCATATGCACACGCTGGGCGAACTCACCGAGAAACAGGTGGAGGACATCTTCTGGGCGCTGAGGGACAGAATCATCGACCTCAGGCGGGACACGAGGCTGCGCTACATCATTGTCTTCAAGAACCATGGATCGAGCGCCGGGGCCACCCTGGAGCACAGCCACTCACAGCTAATCGCTCTGCCGGTGGTGCCCAAGCGCGCCCAGGAGGAATTGAACGGCGCACGCAAGTATTTCGACTACCGGGAGCGGTGCATCTTCTGCGACATCCTGCGGCAAGAGACTGAATCAGGAGCCCGCGTGATTTTGGAGTCGGAGCATTTCGCGGCCGTGACACCGTATGCCTCGCGGTTTCCATTCGAGACCTGGATCCTTCCCAAGCGGCACGTGTCCCATTACGAAGCCACGGAAATCTCGGAGGTGCAGAATCTGGGATGGATGCAGCGCGCCATCATCCGGAAGATCGACAAGATTCTGGAGCGGCCGGCGTACAACATGATGATTCACAGCTCTCCGATTCAGGAAGGCGCCATGGCCCATTACCACTGGCACATCGAAATCATCCCCAAGCTGACCAACGCCGCCGGGTTCGAATGGGGAACGGGTTTCTATATCAATCCCACACCTCCGGAGGAAGCGGCGAAGTTCTTGAGAGAAGCGGGACTTGTTTAGGCCGGGCGCCGCGGAAACGGCAAGGGGCGCCATTGTTCACGCCTCATCTCGCCGGGTGTGGGTTGTCCAGCGGGCAACGTGATTTCCAACGGCGCGGCCGGCCACAGTGAGTCAACGATCCGAAGATCGCGCTAATCGCGTTCGGCCTTATCCTTCAAGCGCGCAATCCAGGTCTTGACCGCCAGAGCCCCCAGCACCAGGAAGACGACACTCCGGGGCAGAGGGTCCAAGGTAAAGTGGGCCAGGAGCGCCAGCGCGCCGTAACACCCCATCGCGGTCCAGAGTCCTGGTTTCATGGCGATAACCACATTTTCCCATGAATGAAGGCCAGCGGATTTCGGAGATTCCTGCTAACCTGCCTTAGAGGCAACTGTTGGGGAGTATGGACATGAATCGCAGGCAATTTGTTGGGGCCGCCGCGGCCGTTCTTTCTCAAGCGGCGCTGCAAGCTCAGAAGCCGCCGGTCCGGTACGGCGTGGACCTGTTCAGCGTTCGTTCGCAGGGATGGGACGCGTTCCAGCATCTGGACTATTGCTCCAAGCTGGGGGCCAAAGTGGTCCATTTTTCGGAGATCCGTTTCATCGGCGACCTGGAGGAAGCCCACCTGAAGCAAGTCCGGGCCCACGCCGAGAAACTGGGGGTGGAGATCGAGATGGGAATGCGGTCCATCTGCCCGACTTCTTCGGCGTTTGACAAGAGCCAGGGCACGGCGGAGGAGCAACTCTCGCGGATGGTTGACTCCGCCAGAACGGTCGGCTCGCCGATCGTGAGGGCGTTTCTCGGCACCTCCGCAGACCGTACCGGAGCCGTCCCACTCCAGGCGCATATCGAGAACACCGCCAAAGTTCTCAGAAACTGCCGTACGAAGATTCAGGATGCGGGCCTCAAGGTCGCCATCGAGAACCACGCCGGGGATCTCCAAGCCTGGGAGCTGAAGGGCCTGATTGAGCTGGCCGGCAAGGATTATGTTGGAGCCTGTCTGGACTCCGGAAACCCGCTGTGGACTCTGGAGGACCCGCACGTGAGCCTGGAAACGCTGGCGCCTTACGTGGTGACTTGCCACTTGCGAGACAGCTACGTTTGGCGGACTCCCGATGGGGTAGCCACCCGCTGGGTGCGATTCGGGGAGGGGAACGTGGGCATCCGGGACTGGGTGCGCAAGTTCATAGAGTTGTGCCCGGGGAGGTCTTTGTCCCACGAGGTGATCGTCTCCCAGGGGAGGCCCTATCGCATCTTCGACCCCAAGTTTTGGGAGCCGTACAAGAACGTGCGCGCCCACGAGTTCGTGCGGTTCCTGGCGCTGGCCGAGGCGGGCAAACCGCTGGCAGACATGCCCAAACTGCCGCGGGAAGCGGCCGTGCAGAAGGAGCGTGAGGACCTGGAGGTCAGCATCGAGAACTTCAAGGCCCTGCTGAAGGAGCTGGGCTGAAGGCGCGACCGTTCACGGCCCGATATAATGAGGCTTGGCGGCTTGTTGAGAATGGTGGCAGGCGCCGCCGGCCTGTCGTTGATCGAACCGGCGTTCAAGCCGGGCTGGCGTAGCGGCGTCTGCCACGGTGCTTCAACAGACTCGCGGATCATGGGAGGTGTGCTGGTGAGAATCTTCGCCCCAATGGCGGTGCTGCTGTCTTCAGTATGGGCTGTGTACGCACAGAACCAGCCGCTGCCTCCAGAGTTGCAACGCCGCGCCTATGTCCGCCGGATTTCGGCCGGGGCTACGCTTTCCGTTCCTGTTTTTACCCAATTCGTGACGGGATTCGACTACTTCTCCCAGACCACACCCCCACTGGAGTCCGCCGTGGACTCTAAGACCAAGAGGCACTGGGCGGGCGGAGGAGGAATGGTGCAAGTCGCCATTCTCGAGCGCCTGTCCGTAAATGTCGGCGCCTTGTATCGCAAGGCTGAGTTCAACTCGGAACGGAACGATCTGGCCGGCGTGGACAATCCGAACACCCTGATCGACGACCGCGTGAGGACCACCACCGAGGAGTGGACGCGCGTGCGGTACCTCGACATCCCGGTATTGGCCCGATATTACACGAAAGGCAGACATCAACGCGGGGACCGGTGGTTCTTTCAGGCGGGTCCCAACCTGCGGACGATTCAGAGGCTGAGGAACACTGTGAGGACGACCGCACAGGATGGCACGGCCACTACTTCCGCGCTTCCGGAGCCGCCATCCACTCGCCGCGTGATGGGAATTACGGCCGGCTTTGGGGCCCAGTTCATCGACCCTGTCGGAGTGCGGGTGGTTCCGGAGGTCCGGTATACGCGCTGGATGGACCCGAGCTTCCGTCTCTTTGGCACGCAGTCGCGGCGCGATCATCTGGAGGTCATGATTTCCCTCACATTCTGACGTGCGAGTCGCTGGATTTGTGGTACATTCAGCGAATTGGGGGTGATTCATGGCTGTACCCGTTTTTTCGCGCCGGAGCATTGTTGCCGGGGCGGTTCGTGCCGCTACCGTCCCTCTCATCGGGACCGCTCTCGCCGCCGGCGCCTACCAGCAAACCAAAGTCTCGCAGTTGAAGGGCAGCGCCAAGAGCGTTGTCATCCCGACTCACGAGTTCCAAGGTGAACTGGACGAGCGTCTGGATTTCCCGGCCGATTGGGACATCCACGTGATGCACATGAAGGGCTACGGAACGCCGGTCCTCACGCCTCAGCAGATCGCCTCCGCCATCAGCAAGCCGATTGGAACGGCGCCGCTGCGGGAAGTGGCCGCCGGCAAGAACACCGTGGTGATCACATTCGACGATCTGACGCGGGCCACGCCGACATACCGGATTGTTCCGCACGTGCTGGCGGAACTCAAAGCGGCCGGCATCAAGGACGAGAAGATTCTCTTCCTGGGGTCTTTCGCTACGCACCGCCCGATGACGGCAATCGAAGTCCAGAAAAAGATCGGAAAGGAAGCCGCCACAAAGTATGCCTGGCTTAACCACAGTTGTTTCTACGGCTGTAAGGAGGTCGGGACAACTTCCTTCAAGAATAAGATCCTTCTGAACCAGACGTTCCTGGCCGCCGACCTCAAGGTCACGCTGAGCGGCATCAAAGTTCATTACGATGCCGGCTATGGCGGAGGGGCGAAGGCCGTGCTGCCGGGGGTCGCGCATATCGACAGCATCGAGTACAACCACAATGTGCTATTGCGCCAGACGAAGACCGCCGGTCCCGTCAGGGTATTCAAGAACGAAATGCGGCTGGATCTTATCGAGGCGGCCCGAATGGCCAACGTCGATTTCAGCGTGCAGACGATGTACGATCACAAGCTCCGGCCCGTGCACGTCTTCGCCGGAGACATCGTGGACGCGCACCATGCCGCGGTGCGGGTAGCGGCCAAGACGGATTGCACCCCGACCTTCAAAGACGCCGACATCGTGGTGACGAACGCGTATCCCCAGAACGCTCAAGCGTTCCACGCCCAGCGCTGGATCAATCTGTCCGTCAAGGAGGGCGGCACCGGCGTATTGATCATCCAGCATCCCTTGACGCTGGACCCGGTGCATTTTCTGAACAATCGCAGCGCCAGCCGCAGCGGAAACAGCTACTATCAAACGGTCGCCCGCCGCGTCGCCGCGCCACTGCCCCGGAACACAGGCCTCGTCGTATACTCCCAGTACATGGACCGGACCCTGATGAACAACTACTCGGGCGCGACGCATTTCGCCTCCAAGTGGGAAGACGTGATCAGAGTGCTGAAGGAGCGCCACAAGGGGACCAGCGTGCAGGTGGCGGTCTACCCCTACGGCGGAATGCAGCACCAGGAGATCGAACTGGACGGCTGAACCGGCTCTCGGAGCCGGCTCAGACCGCCGCTTGGTTCCGTGTCTACCAACCCACGGGCTTGCCCTTGTTCTGCTCGTCAAGCCACTTCTGGAGCGGCGCAAAGTAGTCGATGATGGCCGAGGCATCGATCTGCCTCTGACCGGTAAGAGCTTCGAGGGCCTCCGGCCAGGGACGGCTCATCCCCATTTCCATCATGGCGTTGAGCCGCCGGCCGGCCTCCTTGCTCTCGAAGATGGAGCACCGGTGGAGAGCCTCCTTACAACCGGCGGCCTGGGCCAATGCCCGGTGAAACTGAAACTGCAATACATGCGCGAGAAAGTACCGCGTATAAGGCACGTTGGCCGGGATGTGGTATTTGGCGCCGGGATCGAAGTCATTCTCGCTCCGCGCCAGTGGCGGCGCCACGCCCTGGTACTTCGCGCGCAATTCCCACCATGCCTGGTTATACCTTTCGGGCGGCACTTCGCCCGACAGCACCTTCCAGCGCCACTGGTCAATTAACAGGCCGAAGGGAAGGAAGGCGATCTTATCCATCGCCCGTTTCAGGAGCAGCCCGACGTCCTTGGAGGGGTCGTCCGGCTTGCCCAGAAATCCGAGCTTAACGAGGTATTCCGGCGTCATCGAAAGAGCGATCGTATCCCCGAGCGCTTCGTGGAAACCGTCATTGGCGCTGTCGCGGAACAGCATCGGCAACTTGTTATAAGCGCGCTGATAGAAGTTGTGCCCGAGTTCGTGGTGGATGGTGATGAAGTCCTCCTCGGTGGGCTCTATGCACATCTTAATCCGGAGATCCTCAACGTTGTCCACGTCCCAGGCGCTGGCATGGCAGACGACTTCCCTGTCGAGGGGCTTTGTGAAGAGGGAGCGTTCCCAGAACGTGGCGGGAAGAGGCGCCAGCCCAAGAGAGGTAAAGAACCGCTCTCCATACCGTGCCATCTCGCGGGCGTCAACCTGGCGAGACTTGAGAACCTTGGTGAGATCGAAGCCGGAGTTGCTCCCGGCAGGCGCGACCATCGGATACAAGTTCTCCCAGGACTGGGCCCACATGTTCCCAAGCAGGTGAGCCGGAATCGGCCCCGACGCGGGCACGACACTCTCGCCGTATTTCTCCCGCAACCGGTTACGCACGTATGCGTGCAGTGAAAGGTAGAGCGGCTTTACCTGATCCCAAAGACGGTCGACTTCCCTGGCGAAATCATCCGGCGGCATGTCGTACTTCGAGCGCCACATCGCGCCCATATCCGCAAAGCCGATTTCGCGCGCCCCCTTGTTGGCCAGTTCCACGAATCGCCGGTAGTCCTTGCGCATCGGGGCGCCAACGGCATGCCATCCTCTCCAGACTGAGAGCAATTCCTGCGGGTTCCTGCTCTCCGCCATGACCTGGGTCACGCGGTTGATGTCCAGACACTTGGAGGGGTCGGAAACGCCTTCGGGGCAAGCCCTGCCTTTGCCGTAGGCGCCCTCCATGGAAGCCGCGATCCGCGTCATCTCCTCGCTTTCCTTCGGATCCGACGGGGCCGCCAGAGTCAGGGACAAACGGAGAAGCTTCATTTTCCGCTCCAATTCGGGAGGCAAACTGACGCCGTCAAACCGGCGAGATTCTTTCACCAGTTGGACGACGGCATCGATCTGCCTCTGGTTGGCCTTGGCGGCAAGAATCTCCGTATCGTCGGTAATGTAAGTGGCTTGCACCCAAGCCGCTCTTCCCGCCTCCTCGCTGAGCGCCATCAACGTCGCCTCCGCCCGATCCAGAAAGGTTTTCGCTTCTTCCACGGACGGCCGGCCGGCGCAGCCGAGCGCGATCGCAAAGATGCATATGACCGCTACAAAACCAAAAGGTCTCATCATGCAGGAATCTCCTCCCCACAACTATAGCCCGGCGGAAGGCCGGCCGCGCCGCGTCGTCAGTATGGCCGCAGATTGTACAGGAAAACGAATTGCAGCCGGATTTCCGGACCCGAGAATTCGGCGGGTAGCGGCGGGAATGGGGTGGTGGCGCTAATCCCAGCCACGGCAGCGCGGTCCAAGGCGTCAGTGCCGGAGCCGGAGGCGATTACCAGCTTGGGAACCCTCCCCTCCCGGCTGACGGCGAACTGAATCACAACTTTGCCCTGCCGTCCGCGCTTCGCGCTCTCAGGAATAATCGCCAGCCAGTTGCGGCGGACGGCCGAGAGGATCCTCACCAGGTACGGCCGGAAATCGACGCCCATGGGGTCGCTTAGCAGTTCCAGGCTGTTGCCGATAGCTCCGGGAACGGGAGAAATATTCAGGCCTTCTCCGAACCCTCCCAGACCATCGCCGAAATCGCTGATGACCAGCCCACCGGCCCCGGAAGCCTTGGCCAGTTCCCTCCCCATTTCCGTGACGGAAGTCTTGGGAACGGCCAATTTCGGCGAAGAGGAAGTCTTGGCTTCGGGGGCCCTCGGGGGGGTTTCGAGAGCCAGCTTCGGTTGTTCCATCGGCTGAATCCTAGGGGGCGCAAGGAAGGCCATCTCTTCGCCGGGCGCCAGTGGCCCGGAATGGGCTTCGATCTTAGGCGGTTCAGGCAGCGGGGCCGGACGGCCCGAGGGCGGCGCTCCAGGCGGGAGAGAAGGCGGGACGAAAACCCGGGGACGCGGCAGCAGACTCTCGACGTTGAATTCCTTGCCCACCTCGCCGGTATTGGGCGCCTTTTGGGTCAGTTGCCTGGGAGGAGCAACCAGGGTTACCGGCTCTTTGAACTGAGCGACGATGCCGGGCACATCATGCACACGCACGCCGCCGAGCGGAGTAAACGCCAAAACACAGACCACGGCCCCATGGAGGGCAAGTGACATGGCGCCCGCCCGTACCGCTCGCTTCTTCCCTTCCCTGTCGTAAAAGCCCGGAAACAGAACCAGTTCGTCAGCCGGGCCGGAGACAGGTTGAATCGGCGCCCCCATCTACCCCTTTCCCAGGGCCGCCAGGGAGCGCGAGACGATCTCCGCATGCTCGCTGATCCTGGCGGCGATCTCGAGAGCAACCTCGAGCGCCCTGCATCCGTCGAGGCCGTCCACCAAAGGTCTGGAACGGCTCCTAACGCAATCGAAGAAGGACTCCAGCTCCAACCGCAAGGGCTCGTCTTGTTGCACCTTCAAAGCATTGGACGTGATGCGGTGGTCCGCTGTTACCCCCAGGCCGAAGACCTCCTGTTTGGAGTAGTCCAGCGAAAGATACTCGTTCGGCTGGAAGAGCCGAAGCTTTCGCACCCGCTCAGTCGATACGCGGCTGGCGGTCAGGTTGGCCACGCAGCCGCCGGGGAACGCAAGCCGCACATTGGCGATATCGACCTTGCCGGACAGGATAGAGATGCCCGCCGCGCGAATCTCCTCCGGCATGGCTCCAACCAGGGAGAGAACGACGTCGATGTCGTGGATCATCAGGTCCAGAACCACGTCCACATCGAGGCTGCGCGGAGTAAACTGGCTCAGCCGGTGGACTTCGAAGAACAACGGCAGCTTGACGACGGATCGAAGGGCCGTGACCGCCGGATTGAACCGCTCCAGGTGCCCGACTTGCAGGATTCTGCCTCCCGCGGAAGCGCTCTCCATCAATCGGCGGGCCGCGTCCAGGCTGGGAGCAATTGGTTTCTCCACCAGAACGTCGATGCCGGCATCCAGCAAGGCGCACCCGACGTCGGCGTGGGCCGTCGTTGGCACCGCGACAATCGCCGCCTCCACCTGGCCGCTAAGGGAGGCCACGTCCGTCAGGGCCTGACAGCCGTACGGAGCGGCCGCGCCGGCGGCGCGGTCCGGGTCTTGATCCACCACCGCCACCAGGCTGGCGCGCTCAGAACGAGAGACCGCCCTCATGTGGCGCTTCCCAAACTCTCCGGCTCCCACGACGGCGATCCGCAACTTGCTCATTTGCGCTCCTGTGTTTCGACCGGCGGATAACCGGCGACTGCGATGCCGGCCCGATCGGCAGCCTCCAACATCTCCTCCCGGTCGAGCAGCAGGGTGCGACCGGCATCGACGGCCAGAACCGTCGTCCCCGTTTCCTTCATGACCTGGATCGTCCCGGGTCCGGCCACCGGCACGTCGAAGAGCAGGTGTCCTCGCCTGGCAGAGGCCTTCACCAGGCTCAGCCGGCGGCCGTTAACGAGGCTGGCGGCGCGCCGAAGCATCGCATCGGTGCCTTCCATGGCCTCCACCGCGACACAGGCGCGCTCACAGATCGCCACGCTTTGGCCAATATCGAATCCGGCGAGGGCGGCCGCAACCCGGCGGCCATAGGCGACATCGGCCTCTTCACCGGGGTCAAGCTTGCGCCTTGTAAGCGCACCCTCCGAGGCAACCAAAGGCTTCAGAAGCCGCGTGGAATCGGCCAGCCGGATGCCCTCCTCCGCGAGGATCCTGGCGATCCCGCCAATCAGCGCGTCCGTGTTCTTTGAACGCAGCGAGGCGAGCAACTTCACCAGCCGCCAGTCGGGACGGATCGAGGAAAAGATCTGCACATGCTTCACCTGGCCCGCCAGGATCACTTCTTCGATCCCCTCCAGCTTCAGAATCTCCACCAGCCGGCTCAGTTCACCGAGAGAGATCCAGTAGCACCGGGTGACGAGGGCCTCGATCTCGGGCGCGGCTTCTTCCTTGATGCCGACCGCCACGACATCGTGGCCGAGCTTGCGCGCGGTCTCCAGAGCGAGGATCGGAAAGCGGCCGTTGCCGGCTACCAGCGCATATTTCATGAGCCCTCGAAGGCGCCCCTTGGCGTCTCTACTTTATTACGCCACGTTCGGAGGTCCGAATGAATTCGAGTATTTCCTCGATCTCGGGGCAGGCCGGAATTTCGGCGCGGATGCGCTCCATCGCCTGGGAGGTATTCAGCCCGGAACGAGTCAGCAGCCGAAAGGCCTTGTGAAGACCTTGGATCACCTCAGACGAGAAACCGCGGCGTTCCAGCCCCGTCTTGTTGGCGCCGAATACCTTGATGGGGCGGTCGCTCACCGTCGTCGAATATGGAAGCACGTCCTGGGTGACGACGCTGTAACCGCCCACCATGGCGTGGCGCCCGATGCGGCAAAACTGATGCACCCCGCTGAAGGCCGCGATCACGGCCCAGTCTCCCACGGTTACGTGACCGCCGATGGTGGCCCCATTGGCGAGGATCGTATGGCTGCCGATCCGAACGTCATGCGCCACGTGGACGTATGCCATGAGCAGGTTATCGTCGCCGATGGAGGTGAGGAGCCCACCGCCCTGCGTACCCCGGTGGATGGTGACAAATTCGCGGATCTGGTTGCGGCTGCCGATCCTGGTCTCCGCCCGTTCGCCTCTATATTTCAGGTCCTGTGAGGCGACTCCCACCGTAGAAAACGGGTAGAAGAGGTTCTCTTCGCCGATCCACGCCGGACCTTCGGCGTAGACGTGCGCCATCAGTCTGGTTCGATGGCCGATCTCGACCTCAGGACCGATCACGCAGTAGGGACCGATCTCAGCGCTGTCCGCGATGCGGGCGGAAGGATCGACGACGGCGGTGGAGTGAACAGGCATCTCGGCCTAGGCTTGCGGTTCCGGTTCCCGATCCGCCAGCTTGCAAAGCACCTCAACTTCAGCGACCACAACGCCGTCCACTGTCGCCTGGCCCTGCATTTTGGCTACGCTGGCCTTCCTCTTGAGCACCTTCATTTCGATGCGAAGCTGGTCTCCCGGGAGAACGGGGCGGCGAAACTTCGCATTGTCGATGCCGGCCAGGAAGACGAGCTTGTTGGCGCGGTCAGGGATCTCCTTCAACACGAGCACACCCGCAACCTGAGCCATCGCCTCGACGATGAGCACGCCAGGCATAACGGGGAATTCTGGAAAATGCCCTGTAAAAAAAGGCTCATTTGCCGTCACATTCTTGATGCCGACGATGCGGTCCGGCTCCAGCTCCAGGATGCGGTCCACGAGCAGCATTGGGTAGCGGTGCGGAAGAATCTTGCGGATGGCTTCGATATCCAGGATTTGCATGGGAGTAGGCCATTATAACAAGGGCGGAAGGGTTCTTCGGGCAAACTTGGCGGTCCAGGACAACAGAGGCTGAAAACTCTTTTGCGGAGGACCGCAACTCTGATACATTGTCAGGCTAGCGACGCTTCCCCATCTGAAGCGGGCGCAGCGGGGGAATGAGCCGAAATGGCAGACCATGAACACCCTTCATTTCGCCGGATTGCGGCCGGATTCCTGGCCGCTCTGCTGCTCCTGCTTGCCACCGGCTTCTGGTTCTATCGTGATCAGACCAGGGCGCTGAGGGAGAAGTCGGAGCGGCAGCTCCTTTCCATCGGGCGCCTGAAAGTGGACCAGATCGTCGCGTGGCGGAGAGAAAGGCTGGCTGCCGCAGCAGTGCTGGCGGAGTCTCTGGCAGGCGCGGCGCTCCCCAGACAGGCATTGAGCGGTGGCAGCATCCGCTTGCCAGACGGAGTAAGGAACCGTCTGGAGAGCTTTGGGCGACTCTACAATTATTCGGACATCCTCCTCGTCGATTCACAGGGACAGTCATTCTTCTGCTTGAGCGGACGCCCGAACAGGCACACCGGCTACGCCGTAGGTCTTGACACGGCCCTCCGCGAGCGCAGGCCGGTGTTCGTCAACTTGCACCGGGAGAGTCCGGACGAGCAACCCCACATGGGTGTTGTTGCGCCGATACCAGCCCTGGCGCCCGGCGATCAGCAGCCGGCGACAGCCGTAGTTCTGGTCATCGAGGCCTCCCAGTTTCTGTTCCCCCTACTGCAAACCTGGCCGGTTCCGAGCACAACCGCCGAGACGCTGCTGGTTCAAAGGGAAGGCGACTCGGCATTGTTCCTGAACGAATTGCGACACCGCAAGGACACAGCGCTGCGCCTCCGAATACCGCTTGACAGAGCCGAAATTCCGGCTGTGAAGGCGATCCGTGGAGAGCAAGGCATCGTCCGCGGGGTCGACTACCGCGGAGCGGATGTACTGGCCGCCATTCTGCCTGTTCCGGAATCGCCGTGGTTTATTGTCGCGAAGGAAGACGCCGGGGAGGTGTTTTCGGCGCAGCGGTTCGGGGCGGTAATGATCCTGGGTTTGCTGCTGACCACTCTGGCCGTGGTAACAGGCTTGTGGCTGGCTGCCTGGCAGCGCAGGCAGAAGCATTATTACCGCAGTCTCTACCAGACGGAATCTCTGCTGCGCGCGAGCGTGGAGCGCCACAGCGTCACTCTGCGCTCGATCGGCGACGCTGTGATCGCGACGGATGCAGCCGGGAGAGTGGAACTTCTGAACCCCGTCGCGGAGAAGTTGACCGGCTGGAGCCAGGAAGAAGCGACCGGCAGGCCGCTGAAGGAGGTCTTCCAGATTATCAATGAAGCCACCGGCGAGCCGGTTCTCGATCCGGTGGCAATGGTGTTACGGGAAGGACTGGTGGTATCGCTCGCCAACCACACCGTCCTCATCTCGAAGAAGGGCAAACGGACTCCGATCGCCGATTCCGGGGCGCCCATGCGCGACGAGAATGGCAAGATCACCGGGGTAGTCCTCGTTTTTCGAGATCAGTCGGAGGAACGAAAAGCCCAACGGAGACTCCAGGAACAGAATGCGTTCGTCGAAACGCTGCTCGATTCCCTCCCACTTCCGGTGTTTTATAAGGACCGCGAACGCCGCTACCTCAAAGTTAATCGGGCGTTTGAGGCGTTCTGCGGCAAGACGAGAGAGGAATTGGCAGGCGCGACCGTCTTTGACGTCGCCCCGCCAGAATTGGCGGCGGCTTTCGACTCCAAGGACCAGGAGTTACTGCAACATCCTGGCGCCCAGATGTACGATTCATTGGTCAGGGACGCCAACGGCTCGCTCAGGGAGGTCGTATTTCATAAGGCAACCTTCACTGACGGGGAGGGAGGAATCGCCGGGCTCGTCGGCGCGATCGTCGACAATACAGAGCGAAACCGGGCCGAGCAGTTCTATAACCGCTTGTTCGAAATGGCGACCGACCTTCTCTGCGTGGCCGACCTGAACACGGCGACGTTCCTGCACGTCAATCAAGCCTTTGGGCGTGTGCTCGGCTACAGCAGAGAGGAACTGCTGGGCCGGCCGTTCCTCGAGTTCGTCCATCCTGACGACGTGGAGAGGACACGCTCAGCGATCCAGCAGGAGCTGCGGCAAGGCTTGCCGTTGCCCGAGTTCGAAAACCGCTACCGGTGCAAGGACGGCGGGTATGTATGGCTGAGCTGGAATGCGCGGCCGATTCCAGGCGAGGAATCAGTCTTCGCAATCGCGCACGATGTCACGGAGCAGAAGATGGTGCAGCGCGCGTTGCAGGCGCTTGCGGCCGCAGGCAGCGCGGGGAATCTCCCCGCTCCGCTGGTGCTGGTCCGGGAGGCGGCCGGCTGCCTGGATGCCAATTGCGCCTTCCTCCTCAGGCTGGACGCACAGCAAGCGACGGCGACCCGAGTGGCCGCTGCCTTTCTCAACGGGGAGTTCGCCGATGGTCTTCCCGGTTCTCTGGCAAGGACGTCCGTCGAAACGATGCTCTCGCGCGGGCACGGCATCTGGAGGTCGCAAGCCAGGTCGCAGTTTCCCGGGGATCCTCTGCTGGCGCAACTGGGAACGGAGGGACTCTGGGCCGCCGCGTTGCGCGACAGCAACGGGTCCGTCACCGGACTGCTTGTAGTAACCAGCGACCGTCCGCTGCCGGACAGGCCCCGGGCTATCGACCTTCTGCACAGCATCTCCGCCCGCGCGGCTGTCGAATTGGAGAGAGAAGATGCTTACGCCGAGTTGAACCGGGAGCGAAAGTTCTTGCGCCGCGTGATTGACTCGGTGGATGCGTTCATCTACGTGAAGGACCTGGAGGGACGATACGTACTGGCCAACCGCAGCCTTGCGGAGGCCTACGGAACGACAGCAGACGCCCTGGAGGGCCGGCTGGATCCAGGATTTGGTCCCAAACCGGAGGAAGTCGCGAAGTTCATCGAAGACGATTCAAGGGTGATGAAGCTGGGCGAAACTCTCGTGATTCCCGAGGAGAAGTTCACGTACGCGGATGGATCCGTGCATTACCTGACAACGGTGAAGAGCCCGTTGGTCGAGAAGGACGGTTCATGCAGGAGCCTCCTGGCCGTAGCCATGGACATTACGGCAAGGAAACTGGCGGAGCAGGAGCAGGGCCGGCTCAGAGCGGCAATTCAGCAGGCGGCCGAATCCATCCTGATCACGGATCGTGATGGGAACATCCAGTACGTGAATCCGGCTTTCGAGCGACTCACCGGCTATGGCCGGGACGAAGTTGTAGGCCAGAATCCGAGATTTCTCAAGAGTGGGGAGCATGACGAGTCCTTCTACGCCAACTTGTGGCTCACCATACGCGGCGGGCAAACCTGGCGCGGCCGTGTCGTGAACCGGCGGAAAGACGGCTCGCGGTTTACTGAGGAGTCCACGATTTCCCCGGTCCTCGACAGCAACGGCGAAATTGTGAACTACGTGGCGGTCAATCGGGATATCACTGAACAACTGCGCATGTCGGCGCAGGTCGAGCAAATGCAGAAACTGGACACCATCGGCCGTCTGGCTGGGGGAATCGCGCACGATTTCAACAACATGCTTCTGGTGATCCTGGGGCGGGTTGAGGAAGCGCTTGCCACACTGTCTCCATCCGGCACGGCGTATCAGGCCTTGCTCGAAGTTCGGGACGCGGCGACGCGGTCGGCCGATTTGACCAGGCAATTGCTGGGCTTCGCCCGCCGTCAAACCACTTCCCCGCAGATCCTCAATCTCAATCACTCCATCGGCGGGATGCTGCCGATGCTCCGCAGCCTGATGGGGGAAGGAGTCGAGCTTTCGTGGCGGCCGGGGCAAGAGATGTGGACGGTGCAAATCGATCCCAGCCAGGTGGCACAGATCATGACAAATCTTTGCGCCAACGCCAGGGATGCGGTGCAGGGGTCCGGCAGCGTGGTGATCGAAACCAGCAACGTTGCCGTCAGCCAGCCGTACTGTGAGGAGCACCCGGGATTCACGCCGGGTGAATACGTGCTGGTGGCTGTCAGCGACAGCGGGTGTGGCATTCCAAAGGATGAGATCACCAAGGTTTTTGAACCCTTCTTCACCACGAAGGACACCGGCCAGGGCACAGGTCTGGGTTTGGCCACGGTGTACGGTATTGTGCGCCAGAATGGCGGATTCATAAACGTTTACAGCGAGCCCGAAGAAGGGACCACGTTCAAGATCTACTTGCCACGTCACGACGGCGAAGTCGAGGCTCCGGCGCCGCCTCCTCCCGAGGAAGCCTGGAAGAGCCGGGGAGAAACTATATTGCTGGTGGAAGACGAACCCTCCATCCTGCGCCTGAGCAAGATGTTGCTGGAGCGGTTGGGTTACAGAGTGCTCGCTGCCGGCCATCCTTCGGAAGCGCTGGAGATCGCAAGCGGTTACTACGGCGAGATCGACATTCTGGTGACGGACGTGGTGATGCCTGGAATGAACGGCCGCCAACTGTCCGAGAAGCTGCTAGCGGCGCGCCCCAAGCTCAAGCGCCTGTTCATGTCCGGCTATACAGCGAACGTAATCGCTCACCATGGCGCTCTCGAACCTGGCGTTCACTTTCTGCAAAAGCCGTTTACGGGTCAGGACCTGGCGGCCAAGGTGAGAGGGGTTCTGGATGCCTGAAATTGAGGCCGTAACATTGGCCTCCGGCAGACCGCAGACACTGTTAACCTGTATTTTGCCCCGCCGGGTGCGCCCGGCTGACAGGCCGCGACGGGGGAAGGCAGGCGCCGGCGTCCCATTGCAGGAGTGGGCCCGGAGAGTAAGGCGAATCAAGAGATAGGGAGGAAGTCATCTCATGATGAGGATCTTCATGGTGGGCATTCTGGCGGCGTATCCCCTTTGGCCGGCCGACCCGCTGGCCAAAAGGGTCTTCCACACTGATCCGGCGCGGTACAGTTCTTCCCGGGCAACGCACGGGGGTGCAGGGGAATTGCGGTACCAGACGCTGGTGGGACGCGGTGTGCTGACCGACTTGAACTTCATCCACCGCGGCCAGCTCATGCCGCGAAGCTCGATCGGGCACCACTTCCACAACACCTCGGAAGAGATGTTTTTCATCTTCACCGGCGAGGCCCAATTCACAGTGGATGGACGGACGTCGGCGATCCCGGGGCCTGTGGGCGTGCCTAGCCGCGCCGGCCACTCCCATGCGCTGTACAACCCAACGGATGCGCCAATGGAGTGGATGAACATCAACCTCCAGGCGCCAGGCGCGCCGGCGGGTCCTGGTGTCCGGGATCCGACCGCTACTTTCGATTTGGGTGACGATCGCAGCGCGGCTGCTCTCGATCCGAAGCCGGTATTCATGCACTTTCGGATCGACCGCAGCCTCCTCAGACCCGTTTCCGCGTTGCAGGGGGGAAGAGGCACGGCGCAATACCGGCGTCTGATGGGGCCCTCCGTTTACGCATCGCGTTGGGCCTACCTAGACCACCTGCTGCTCCCCGAAGGCGCGACGGAGGGCATGCACGAGCACCCCGGCGTAGACGAGATCTACTACGTGATGGAAGGCGAGGGCGTCGCCCGCAGCGGATCCGAAAGCGTAACGTTGCGAAAAGGAGACGCGCTGGTGATGCGGATGGGCGAGCCGCATTCTATTGAGAGCGCAGGCGGACCATTGGAGCTGTTGGTCATCGGCCTCGCGCCGGACAAGAGGGCGATGGAAACGAGGAATCTGAATCAGTAGAGGCACAAGCGATGAACAGGAGCAGAATGGCGATGAAGAGCGAAATGGCACTCTGCGCGGTTGTCATGTTGTTGCTGGCGGCTTGCGGGCCCAAGAACACAAGCTCCTCAGCGTTTGAGCGTCTGGATCCGGCGTTCGATGCGCTGGTCCCGGCCGACGCCGAGATTGAGCTTCTTGCGACCGGCTTCCAGTTCACCGAGGGCCCGGTCTACTCACCGGATGGGACCCTTTACTTCAGCGACATTCCCGCCAATGCGATTTACAAGTGGACTCCCCAGTTGGGCGTGTCCGTTTTCCGCCGTCCTAGCGGATACGACGGAGCGGATGCGCCGGATGGCGCCTTCATTGGGTCCAACGGCTTGACCTTGGACAAGGAGGGCAGGCTGATCGTTTGCCAGCATGGAAACGGCCAGGTGGTGCGGTTGGAAAAGGATGGTTCCGTCGCCGTGCTGGCCGGGCGGTATCAGGGCAAACGCCTCAACAGCCCGAATGACGTGGTGGTAAAGTCCGACGGCGCCATCTACTTCACTGATCCTCCCTACGGTTTTCCCAAGCAGGATGAAGACCCAAGGAAGGAATTGAAGTTCAACGGAGTTTACCGGCTGAATCCGGATGGAAGCCTGATGCTGTTGACAACCGAATTGAGCCGTCCCAATGGCCTGGTCTTCTCTCCCGATGAGAAGTACCTCTATGTGGCCAATTCCGATCCGGCCCGGAAGATCTGCATGCGATATGAGGTCAAGCCCGATGGCGCGCTGGGTCCTGGGCAGGTGTTCTTCGACGTCACATCGCGCCCTGAGGAGGGCTCGCCTGACGGCGTCAAGGTCGACACGAACGGCAATGTGTACAGCACGGGCCCCGGCGGCATCTGGGTTTTCTCGCCCGACGGCAAGCACCTGGGCGTCATCCGTCCTCCCCAGCCCCCCGCGAACCTGGCGTGGGGCAAGTATGCCAAGACTCACGACGAAGCGGCCATTGGGAAGGGCGACAGGGCCGACACGCTGTACATCACAGCCCGCACCGGCATCTATCGTGTTCGCTTGTCGGCGGCCGGGGTTCGCCCTTGAGGACCGCCGGCTGCGCGGCCGGCCGTGAGTCTGTCGCGGGGTGAGTCTTCCGCGGTGGAAGGCGCCTTCGCCTCGCAGAGGAGCGTCTCCCGGCACTCATGCTGTGCGAAAATGGGGCTGTCCCATGGTTGCCGACGGAATCTATTACGCCTTGGCGCTGACGGCAGGGGGCGGGATTGTCTCTTACCTCTCGCGGCCGGCATTTGGAATACCGCTCTATGTGCTGGCCGCATTCTGCCTGTATTTCTTCCGTGATCCGGAACGTGAAATCCCTGCGGGACCCGTGGCTGTATCTCCGGCCGACGGGAAGATCGTCTCTTTGCGCAGCGAAGTGGCCGGCCGCACCCGCATCAGCATCTTCCTTAACATTTTCGACGTCCACGTAACCCGGGCGCCGGTCTCGGGAAAGATTGCAGAAGTCAGCTACCAGCCAGGGCGTTTTTTGGTCGCGAGCCGGGAACGCGCGTCGCTCGAAAACGAACAGAACAGCGTGACGATTGCCTCGGGGCCGGCAAGCAGAGTTGAGTTTCGGCAGATTGCAGGGCTCATTGCACGCCGGATCGTTTTTCGCAAGAAACCCGGCGAGGAAGTTCGGACGGGAGAACGCGTGGGCTTAATCAAGTTCGGTTCCCGTGTGGATGTCTTTCTCGGGCCTGAATGGGAAATCCTTGTCCGTCAGGGGATGAGGGTCAAAGCGGGCGAAAGCGTCCTGGCGCGTCAGAAGCCGCCGGCGGGAGAAAGTTGAAGCCTTCATGGGACGCTTGAATCTTCAGGAACGGCTCATCGATCCGAAGTCCCCGGATCGCCGTCCCAAGAGGGCCGCATATGCTCTTCCCATGTTGTTCACGGCGGGCAACGTCTTCCTGGGATTCCTCGCGATTATGAAAACATTCCAGGGCGCCCTCATGGCGATGTCCGGTGAACTGGGGCACAACCCTCATTTTGAGGTCGCGGCGAAAGCGATTGGGGTGGCGGTCCTGGTGGACGGCCTGGACGGCCGAATCGCAAGACTCACTGGAACAACCAGCGAGTTCGGCCGGGAGATGGATTCGCTGGCGGACGTGATTACGTTCGGCGTTGCTCCCGCGGTTCTGGCCATCGCGTGGGGCGCCCAGTTTGTCGACGGCGCCATGGACCCCATGATTCGGGACCACGTTCGAAGAATCGCCTATTTCATCGGGTTCCTGTATCTTCTCTGCGGTGCGGTGCGCCTGGCGCGGTTCAACGTCCAGAAGAACCCTGTTCCGAAAAATCCGGGCAAGTTCGACAGGAAGTATTTTGTGGGTCTTCCGATTCCGGCGGCCGCCGGGATGATCGCCGCCGTTGTTTTTGCCGCCAACTGTGTTCCCATCGAGTTCTGGCCTTTTTCGGCGGCATGGCTGACGCTGCTGGCCTTGCTGAGTTTCTTGATGGTCAGCACATGGCGTTATCGGAGCTTGAAGGATGTGCAGCTACTGCGGCCGATGAGCCCCCTGACGGTGATTGTCTGGGGAGCGGGCTTCTATCTGATCTGGAATTTCCCTCAAGCGACGCTGCTGGGACTGGCGACTTTCTACGTGGGCAGTGGAATTGTGGTTCGAATCGCCGGCTCTGTGCGCCGGCGGTGGCATCGTCACCCCGCCGAGGAACCCCAGGAACAGCCGGGCTGAAGACATGTCTTCACAGCGCTTGATCTCCATCGTCGGTGGTGAGTCCCTTCTTGGCCGCGAATTGCGAGAACTGATCGAGGAACAGAAGGCGCCGGTTCGGTTGCAGCTCGTCGGCGTGGACGAGGCTTCGGCGACCTTGACCGAGCAGGACGGGGAGGCGGTAATCATTCCTCCCCTGGGCGAGGAGAGCCTCGCCGGTTCCCAGGTCGCGTTCCTGGCCGGCTCGCCCGAGTCCGGCAGGAAGGCCCTGGCGATGATCGCAAGGTCGCCGCTCCGTCCGAAGATCGTAGACCTGACCTACATTGCAGAAGATGAACCGTCCGCGCGCCTGCGCGCTCCGCTGGTTGAGACGGAGGAAGCTGTATTTGCCCCTGGCACGATTCATGTGATTGCCCATCCAGCCGCGACCGCCATGGCCTTGCTGCTCATGAAACTGGATGCGCACACGGGGGTCCGCCGGTCCGTCATGCATGTATTTGAACCCTCCAGCGAACGTGGAAGGCCGGGCATCGAAGAGTTGCGCCAGCAGACAGTCGGGCTGTTCTCTTTCAAGCCATTGCAAAAGGAGGTCTTCGACGCACAAATCGCCTTCAACCTTCTTTCCAGCTACGGCAGCCAAGCTCGAGAATCGCTGCACTCGGTGGAACTGCGAATCGAGAAGCATCTGGCCAGCCTGCTCTCCGGACAGGCCGCCTCATTGATGCCTTCCCTGAGACTGGTACAGGCGCCGGTGTTTCACGGTTACAGCATTTCGGCCTACGTGGAATTCGCCAACCGGCCCGACGTGGACGCGCTGACCGCGGCCCTGAGTTCTCCATTCGTGGATGTCCGGTGCGGCGAGACTTCTCCTCCCGACAACGCCGGGATTGCCGGACAATCCGGCGTCGCGGTCGGTTCCATCGCGCCGGACCGCCATAACCCGAGTGCGGTTTGGTTTTGGCTTGTGGCGGACAATATCCGGTTGATGGCCGAGAACGGCGTGGCAGTCGCCCTTTCTCTGCTGGCTGGAGGGACTCGGGGAGGAGCCGCGTGAGGGCTGTAACGAGTTGCGCCTTGCTTTTCTGCGCCGCTCTGGCGGCCGCCAGCCAGGGTTGCGGATACCGCCTGGCAGGCCGCGCCGATCTGATGCCGCGCAGCATAGAGTCGGTTGCGATCCCGGCTTTTCGTAATTCAACTTACCGCTACCGCCTGTCCGAGCGCATGCCCGCCGCCATTGCCGAAGAATTCATTTCCCGGACACGTTACAGGGTTGTGCCGAAACCCGAGGAAGCCGATGCCGTACTGGAGGGCGCTATCACACAGTTCAACGCCTACCCCTCCGTGTTTGACCCAACCACGAATCGCGCGAGCATCGTTCAAGCCAGCCTCATGCTTGACGTCACGCTCAGAGAACGAGCCACGGGCAAGGTTCTTTTCTCCCGGAGCCGCTGGGAGTTTCGCGAGCGGTACGAGATCAGCATCGACCAGAAGGCTTATTTCGACGAGAGCGACGCAGCACTGGAACGCCTTTCCAGAGACGTGGCCCGCACACTCGTAAGCGGCATCCTGGAGGACTTCTGAGCCCGTGAGTCCCGATCAACTTCTCAGTTTGCTCAAAAGCAAGACCCCTGGCCCTGCCTTCCTCTTCCTGGGCGCGGAAGCATATCGAAGGAACCTCTGCCGTAAGGCGCTGATATCAGTGGTTCTCGGAAACACGGACCCGGAACAGGGATTGAGCCGTTTTGATCTCCGTGAGACTTCCTGGGACGAAATCACTGATGACGCCCGATCACTTTCCCTGTTTGCGCCCCAAAGAGTGGTGTGGGTTGTCAATGCCGAGGCCGCGCTGCCCCGCGGCCGGAGCAGCGCTGACGAGGCGGAAGGATCAGAGGGAGGCAGCCCCGGGAGCCTCGGCGCGCTGCTGGAGTACCTGAAGCAGCCGACTCCCGGTGTAACGCTTGTAGCAGAGGCGAGCCGCTTTGAACTCGACGGCGAGGATAAGCCCAAAGCCGAGCGCGTCCGCAAATTGTATGCCGCCATCCCCGCTGTTGTAGAGTTCCCCCGCTTGACGGCGCAGGAAGCTCTACAAATTGCCCAACGGCTTGCGAAGCAAGCGGGACTGGCTTTTGAGCCCGGCGCACTCGAACTGCTTGTGGACACCCTGGGTGCGGATGGCCTGAGGATTTCCAACGAGATCGAAAAGCTCGCCTTGGGCAGGGTCAAGGCCGGGAAGATCACTGCCGCCGACCTGGCGGAATCGGTTCCGGATTCCAGCCTCTCCACAGTATTCGCATTGGTCGATGCCCTCAGCCGCCGCGACCGGTCCCGCGCCTTGCAGATTACAGACAAACTCATCCGCCAAGGGGAGTATATGCCCCTGGCGCTGAGTTTTCTCGCTGGATTGTTGAAGCTGGCCCTTGCGGCCAGGGAGTTAGGGCTGAGGACGCCACAGCAAATTCAGGACGCCTTCTCACGGCCGGGCAGGCCGGTCTGGCCTTCCCGAGCCCAGCAGATTCTCCAGACGGCGAAGGTGTTTACAGAACCACAATTGTCTCAAGCTCTCGAACGGGTCTACCAGACCGACAAAGCCTTCCGAGACGCCAGGCCGGACGACCGCCTCGTCATGGAGAATTTCATTTTCGGGGTGGCCGGAACAACGGCTTAGGCGGTTGGCAGTCAGGAGGCGGCGCCGGCCACGCGCCGCCATTTTGCGACTAAGGGGCGCGGCACGCAAGCCGGCTTGAGCCGGCGGGCCATCCACCGTTGTTCAAAACGCTCTCAGGCGCTCGCCAGCGCCTTCAAACGGACGGCGAGTCTGGACTTGTAACGGGCGGCCGTGTTGTCCTTGATCACTCCCCATTTGACTGCCCGGTCAATGATCGAATAAGTACGCGGCATAGCCGCCGTTGCGCCTGCCAGGTCCTTGCTCTCCAACAACTGCCTCAAGAGGCGGATCTGACGCCGAAGGCGGGTCCGCCGCATTGTATTGAACTTGGTTCTGCTCTTGATCTGGCGGACTCGCTTGAGCGCGGATACAGTGTTTGCCATCTAGCGGATATTCACTCCTTGGGAAATCCCTCAATATGCAGGATATCCCATCTGCTTGCGCAGGTCAAACCCCAGCGGTTCAATAGGATGCCGTCGTGGCCACAGCAACGCGGCCGTCCCGGATCCGGACAACGGTTCTCGCGCCGGGCTCCTCTCTCAAGTACACCCACGTTTCCACGGGAACACCCCGCTCCACGGCCGTCGTCCGCATGGCCGGAGGACCGTAAAGGCGAATCAGTTCTGCCCTTTCCATTCCAGCGGGAAGATCGTTCGCCAGGGGGAATGCGGGTCCTGCGGGGCCGGACTTGCCAACAGGGTGCGTGTCTGGCAGCCCGGATCGCGGAAAGGCCTGAGTAGGGCTCCGATCAGCATGCCCGGAAGGCGGGGTGAACTCCGGTTCCGTCTCTGCAATCCCCTCGGTCCCCGCGCCGCTTTCCACAATGGCGCGGAGGCCGGGCTTCTCCCGGAGCGGGCCAAGCACCGCAATCAGCCCAGCCGCGCCCAGCACGAGTACCCCAATCCCCAAGACGATTCCTGGACTCTTCATAAGCGAAGCCGCGGACCCCCATTGTACGACGGCCGGTATCCGCGTGGATTTACCATCCCCCCAACAAGCGGAATCACCCTAACACCTGATTACCGTCGTTCTAAGGTTGGCAGTACAGCACGCCGCGCCCCTCTCAGTACGAACTGCGATTGAAGTTCATTTTTTTCCGGCCGCCCTACCGGTACATTCACTGATAAGGAGAGAGTGACGTGACTAAACTGATTTGGAAGGCGTTGGCCGGCATGGTGCTGGCTGGCTGTCTGCTCGAAGCGCAGGATTTCGGACCCCGGGAACGCCCCTGGCGCAATCTGGCTTCGACAATTGCGCTGCATGGAGCGGCATCCGGCTTTGACGCGTGGACAAGCTGGCAACGTATGGAACGAAATCCCGTCCTGGCGGACCGGGGGCGATTTACCACCAGCAGCGCCGCACGGAAAGCGGGCTGGTTCGCGGGCGTGAGCCTCGTGCAGGTTCTGGTCGTGAAGAAGTGGGGGAAGAAGCATCCTTGGGTCGAGCGCGCCTGCATGATCGGCAACGTAGGCACGTCCGGCATGCTCTTCAGCGCCGGGATGTACAACCTCGCAAACCGCCGTTAGAGCCTTCGAGCCGCGGCAGCCGGCCGCCCGGCGGACGTTGTGGAGTCGGGCCTTGTACCCAGCCGTCATACGGAGTATGCTCTGAGACGGGGTGGCGAGACAGCGATGTTCAGAGCATTATCCGGCTTTCGGGCCCGCTTGGGTGATATGACGATGGTAGTGGTATCGGAATTCGATGAATGGCGGGTTGTTGCCTACTCGCCCGAGGTGATCTTGCAAGGACAGCGCCAATTCAAGGATACAAAGGCGAAGGAGCACGCCGAAATGCTGGTGAGGAAATTCTACGAAGAAGTCAGGAACCAGCCGCTGCCGGACGCCTCCGAACCGGAATGGCAGCCCGTCGGTCCCAATCATTGGATGGTCTGGAAGACGTAAGGCGTTCCCTGCCGATACAATAGAAACAGAAATGTTCTTCCGCCGTCCGCCCAAGAGAGGGATTGCTCTGCAAGACCGGCTGGCTGCGCTTCGCGCATACGGTTTCGAGGTTCAACGGAAAGATCAAGACAGTGTGCGCATCGCACGGGGGAGGTGCGCCGCTGACATCCAGGGTTTGGACAATCCCTCACCCCGAGTGTCGCACTGGGGCATTCTTGCGGGAGGCGAGATCGGGAGCCTTGTCGATGGGGGCTTCATGAAATTCGTCCAGTTCCCCAACGGACGGCGCCAGCCAGCGCTGGCCGCCGATCTCAGGCAGCTTCAGGCATTTCAGGAAGATCTCCGCGAAGCGCTCGGATTGCCCAGTCTCTATAACCAGTCGCTCGGAACCGTTTGTGATCGGCACGTCTATGATCGCCTCAGCGGGCGCTGAACGACAGGAGGCGATGCAGTTCACCCGCCCGTGAAGCCTCGTTAGACTTGCCCTGATGTTGGAGTACTTTCGCCTTCAGCAGAAATATCCTCGGAAATGTGAAGCTGGAGAGTGGCGGTTCCATGCCGGCCGGCGGCGTGCCGTAGGTATCCAGCAAAGTGGCGGCCTGGTCCAGTTCACCGCTTTCGACAAGCGCCCATGCCAGCAACACGCCAACCTGCTCCTGCGACAGTGGGTCGGTCGACTTCACGATGGGCCTCAGAATGCCGGCAGCCTCCGCATACCTGCCGCCGAGCAGCATTCGGCAAGCCGTAGACAGACTCTGGAAGGGCCCCGCCGGACCTTGCTCCTGAGGAAGGACACCCGACACCGCCAGCACGAACGAGGCCGTGGCCCTCACAAATGGAGACTGGGCACGCTGAAGAACGGCTCGCGCCAACCGCACCCCTTCCGCGGACCCACCTGCCGCGAGTTCCCATGTAGCCAGGCGGGCGGAAGCCAACTGCGCCACCGCACCCTGCGATGAAGCGGCCAGGGTTCTCAACTTGCGTACAGCGGTCTCCCCATCTCCCGTAAGGCGGAGTCCGTCAGCCTCCACGGCGTCGGCGAGAGGATCGCCTGCCTTGCGACGCAACTCGGCATAGCGCGCGAACAGGTCCCGGGCCGCCTGGACATCCCCATTCATCAGCCGTGCGCGCGCGGCCTTGTACAGAGCTACGCCGCCAAGGAACGCGGAGTTCTTCTCGAAAGCCTGCGAGTAATACTTCGCCGCGGCATCGAACTCTCCCAGGTGATAGTGAACATCCCCGAGAGAGTCGAGCGGGTTTGCCTCCATTGGGGCAAGTTTCTGATATTCAGCCAACGCCGCCCTGGCCTGATCGAGGCGCTTCAGTCTCGCCTCCGCGTATCCGAGGTCATTCCAGGCGGCGGGCTCCCCCGGGTCCAGCCGAACGGCTTGCCTGAGCCGCTCCTCCGCTTCAGCGTATTGGGCGGCCGCCGTCTCTTCCCTGGCAAGCTCAATTAAGACCACCGGGTCAGCCGGGCGGCTCTCCGAGAGTTGCCTGAGGGCCGGCAGCAGAGCGCCTCGGTCTCCTTGTAGCCGGGCTTGTAAGACCGCCAGTTCCCGCTGCCGGAGTTCTCGAAAAGCGGAACGGTGTCTCTCGGCCTGTTCCAAAACAGCCAACGCGCCGGAGCGGTCCTGAAGATTCAAGAGAGCCTGCGCCCACACGATATAGAGCGGGCCATAGTCCGGATCGGCTTCCGCTCCTTGCTTAAACCGGCCCAGCGCCAGCGAGGCATTCGCCGCCAGCCGTCCTTCCGCCAATGCCCTCAGAGCTTCTATATGGCGGGTCTCCACCGGGCCTGCGGCGGAGTTCACCCAGGTCGAGATCTCCGCCTGCATTCGAAGCAGTCTATCGCCCTGGTCTGCTTCGAATCTTCGACGTGTGATACCCTTCCCGGCCGTGAGCCGGCGCTGCTCCGCCTCCAGCCGAATCCGGCCGCCCGCAAGGCTGTAGTATCCGGTCAGGAGCAGGGTCGCGCGGCCCAGAACCGCATCGCGGGGGTTATCAAACATACCCGCATTCAGGTCAGGCAAGCCCGTCAGTTGCTGAACGACGCCTTCCCGCAGGGCTGGACCCAGCCAATCGAGGTCCGAGTCGCCGCTCAGGTTCTCGAAGCCGAGAACCGCCAGCCGCTCAATCTGCGGCTTTGGCGCCCCACGGCATCCGGCAATACTCGAAAGGAGAGCGGCAACCGAAACACTGAGTAAGAACCGGCTCAACGGCGGACTACAGGACACGGAACTCCATCGCCATCAGCGTCTGAAATTCAGGCAACTCCCGCATGCCCGCAAATGCAGGTTCTTCCATGTACTTCTTCTTGTCCTTGAAGCCTTCTTCCAAGGACTTCCTTATACTGATCAGCGCACGCTCAAACTGCCCGCTCTCCGCATATACCTTGGCGAGGTAATAGTGGAAACGCGCCCTCTCCTCAATGGTGCGCTCCTGCAAGATGGTGCCGGCCGTTCCGCGCGCTTCGAAAACATTCGGGTCGAGTTGCAGCGCCTGCTGGTAGGCCTTGGCGGCGTCCTCATATCTCTTTCTGGCGAAATAAGCGGTTCCCAGATTGCTGTAAATCGTCGCGGAATCCGGTGTCAGTTTCAGCGCCCGTTCGTACTCGCGGATCGCCCCCCTGTAGTTCCGTTGGGCATAAGCCAGGGCGCCGAGGTTGTTGCGCGCCTCGGCATACTTGGGATTCAGCTTGAGCGCACGCTCATAGTGCCTCTTGGCCGCGCGGAAATCCTGCATGTGGTGATAGGCGATGCCGATCTTGTTCCAAAGGATGTAGTCCTGAGGCCCGCCCATGGCCTTCATATAGGCCTCGATGGCTTCGCGATACATCTTGCGGGCCATGTATAGATCCGCACGCTGATGCATGGTCAGTTCCGCAGGCTGCGAAGTCGCCGTGGCTGTGTCCGCGGGCTGTGGGGCCGGATCTTGATGAAGCGAGTAGCCCGATACGGCCAACGGGACGAGAGATAGGGATGCCCAGACCAGAAGGACGCGAAGAGTCAGTCTCATGACCGTACTCCTTCTTCTATTTGAACACATCCAGAATCCTGCGGAAAATGTTCTTGCGCGGAACCGGCGCCGGTTGCGGCTTGGCAGGAACCGCGGGGACTGCCTGGGCAACGGGACCGGCTTGCCGCCGCGCCTTGGCTCGCGAGTCCCCGGGTGCAGGGCCGGCCCGGGCCTGTTCCTCAGCGGAGGGAGTGTCCCAGCCGCTGATTCGCGTGGTCGAAGCAAGCGCGCCCCCGTGCAGACGGCACGTTTCCAAAGGCTGAGTGCCGGCAAGGAAGGCCTGCACCTGTGTTTTCGGGCAGCCCGGCCCGGCCAACATTCCCGTCAGCGGATCGACTTCGACCATGACAATCCCATCGGGCGGCTCAAATTCCTGTACGTTTCGATACTCCCGGTGCTGGTGGGCCCGTTTCATAAATTCGGTCCAGATGGGCAAGGCGGAACGGGCCCCTTCGAGATTCAGTTCCCGGTTGTCATCAAAGCCTACCCAGACGACGCAAATCAGCCGGGAGGTGAAGCCCGCAAACCACCCGTCGTGGGAAGTCCCAGTCTTGCCCGCGGCCGGAAGCAGGAATCCCCGTGAGCGCACTCCGGCCGCAGTGCCGCTGCGCATCACTTCCTGCAACAGATCCACCATCAAGTACGCCACACGGGGATCCAGCGCCTCCTGGCGTTTTGGGGCGTACGTTCGCAGCACCTTCCCCGATTCGTCGCGGATCAGCTTGAGCCAGATGGGGTGGATGTAGGCGCCCTGGTTGGGGAACACCGTGTAGGCGCCGGCGATCTCAAGAGGCGTCACCTCATAAGCCCCCAGCGCCACGGCTGGCGTTGGCTGAATCGCCAAGTTCATCCCCGCACGTCTCGCCAATTCCACCACTTTGTCGAAACCAACCATTTCGCCCAGCCGGACGGTCGGCACGTTAAGCGAGTGCGCCAGGGCGTATCGCACCGAGACCGTCCCATAGTACTTGCCCCCGAAGTTTCCGGGGCTGTACGTCTTGTCGTCGAAGTAGAACGTCGTTGGCTCATCCGCCAGGGTTGTGAGAGGCGTGATGACCGGGCCGTTGCCCTCGACAACCGCGGTGAAAGCAGCGGCATAGACGAAGGGCTTGAACGATGAGCCCGGTTGCCTCTTGGCCAACGTGCGGTTCAACTGGCTGCGGCCGTAGTCACGGCCCCCAATCAGCGCCTTAACCTCGCCCGTCTTGGCATCCAACGCGACGAGCGCCACCTGGGCGTCGGGCGCCTTGTTTCGGAACTCCCGGCGCTTCTTCAGTTGATCGTCCACCTCCTTCATCCCGATGCGGACGGCCTCGGCGGCGTCGCGCTGCAAGTCCATATCGAGCGTGGTGTAAACACGATAGGAGAAGCGCTGGAAATCGTGCTCCTGGAACTCGTCTTCCAGTTGGTTGTTCACCAGGTCGACAAAGTAAGGAGCATCCGCCGATTCGGCGCCGCCCCGCACCACCGTCAGCTCCGAGGCGGCCGCCTCGCGGTACTGTTGTTCGCTGATGTAACCGTTTTCTCTCATCAGGGCCAGCACCACGTTTCTGCGGGCCTTCGCTCGTTCCGGCCAGCGAACCGGGCTCGTAAAGCTAGGCTGCCGGATCAGCCCCGCAAGGGTCGCCGCTTCCGGCAGCGTGAGATCGCGAACATTCTTGCCAAAGTAGGCTTGGGCGGCTTCCCCAAATCCGCGAATGCTGAAGCTCCCACGCGTGCCCAAGTCGATGTGGTTGGCGTAGTATTCGAAAATCTGCTCCTTGCTTAGCTTCCGCTCCAGGTGGAGTGTGATGAGAACTTCCGCCGCCTTCCGTTTCCAGGTGCGCTCGCTGCGGTTCAACCAGACGCTGCCGGCCAGTTGCATCGTAAGAGTTGATGCGCCCTCTGCAATACGGCCCTTCCTCAAGTCCACATAGGCGGCTTTCATCACCCGGAACGGATCAAATCCGGCGTGCTGGAAAAATCGCTTATCCTCGGCCGACAGAACCGCCTGCACCAGAACGCGCGGCAGGTCCGAGAACGTCACCGGTCGTCGCTTCTCGCGCCGGTCCCCGACAGCCTGATACAAATTCGTCAGCAATTCAGGTTCGAGCATGTACTGGGTACGCGCCGTGTGGTCGCGGGTCGAAATGATCTCAGCCACGCGCCCGCCGTCAAAACGCAACACCCCACCCTCCTGGTCAAAATAGGAGTCGGGGCCGGGGAAGATCTCCACCGCATCGGGCCTCAAGTGGTACCACCCCATCGGATTGCTTCGCGATTCCGTGTAGCCGCTGCGCTTCAGTTGCGCCGCGATCTCTTCGGCATCAATTTCGTCCCCCACGGAGACCGTTCTCGGGGCCGCGAAGATCATCGCCGCAGCAGGATACGGACCGGTCCGCAGCTTGGCGTCGATCAGCCTGGCAAACTTAACGTAATAGTAGGTGAAGGTCGTCAGCCCGGCGGTGCCCGAGACGAGGAGCAGCAGCAAAAAGGTCTTGCCGGCCGGGTGAAGGAAAAAACGCGTCAGGCGCGCGTCGCGGGGGATTTGGAGTCTCAAGGCCACTAACGGATGCCTCAGTCCTCATTCTCGCAGATGGAAGCAGGATGTGCCGAGACCCCGCGCCGCCGGCTGTTGCCCTCCACGAAACATGGAGCGCCCTGCGCAGAGCCGGGTGGTCCGGACGGGAGAAAGGCCGCAGGGTTGCGCAAGGGCCTACGGCGCTCTTCCTCTAGGCCGGAAGTGCAAATCCACCGAGTAGAGTGGGAGCCGGGCCGGGACCACGTACAGCACGGTAATTTCCAGGCGGCCCATAGCGCGGCGCACGCGGACATCTTCTTCGAGGACTGGCAGGCCCAGGCGTTGCGCTTCCTTCACCGCTTCGGCCACCAATTCGCTGTCCGCCCTGGCTTCCTCCAACCCGCGCTTGGCGAGAGAGGCCAATGCGTTCTGGTAGCGGAAATTCTGCAAGTACGGCGGAAGCAGCAGCAGCGCCACCGCCCCTAAACAAGCCAGCACTCCGGCTCCTGCCAGGATCCTCCACCTTCCCGAAACTGCGGCCCGCATGTCTTATCTCCGCATGAGGTTCTTCGCCAAGAACAACAGGTTAGCAGGCCGCTCAGCGAGTCTCCGCATCAAGTACGGATACCAGGCGTTTCCGTACGGCACATAGAGCCGCAACCGGTAACCGTCTGCCAGCAGCCGGGCCTGCAAATCGCGCCGGATGCCATAAAGCATTTGAAATTCGTATGCATCCTTGGACAAGCCTATGCGCCCCGCGAAGCCGAGAGCGTGCTGAATCATCCGCGGATCGTGCGTTGCGATGCCCGGGCAGACGCCGTGCTTGAGCAGAATCTCGGTCAAGCGGAGGAAACTCTCATTCACCTGTTCCTTCCGCGGATAGGCGACCTCCGCCGGCTCCCGGTATGCGCCCTTGCAAAGCCGGACCGGGATCTTTTCACTGCAAAGTCCTTCGATATCCTTGCCGGTTCGGTAGAGGTATGCCTGGACCACGGCTCGAGCCCTGCCGAAGCGCCGGTGCGCGCCGGTGACAATTCGCAGCGTGCGGTCCACATACGAATGGGATTCCATGTCGAACTCGACAAAACCGTCGCAGGCGCAAACCGTCTCCATCAGCGCTTCAACATTCTTCTGGCAGAGTGCCTCGGAGAGATTGAGGCCAAACTGCGTGAGCTTGATGGAGATGCTGGCCTTGAGCCCGTCTTCCCTGATTCGCCGCAGCGCCTCCAGGTAGTGCTGCAACGACACGCCGGCTTCCGCTTCCGAGGTCACGTTTTCGCCTAAATGGTCCAATGAGACCAGGATGCCCTCGCCGTTCAGGCGCCGGCAGACGGAAATGCCCTGCTCCAGTGTCTGTCCCGCCACAAACCGCTTCGTCAGCATGGAGGCCGCACGTGATGTCTCGACCCAGCGACGAAGCCACGGCTGCTCTGACAGAAACAACAAGGTCGTGCGAATCATAGAGCACTCTCTACCCCGCATCGTCGGACTGCGGCCTTCGCGGAGTCAACGCGATCGGGTCGGGCGCGGGAGGTTCTTCTCCGCCGACTGCCCCAAGTTCGCGCAGCCTGCGGAGCGAGGGAAGCAGGCGAGCCTCCCAGCTTGCGACCGTTCGATTGTATGCTTCAACGGTCTTTTCCAAGGACCTCCCGGTGTCCTCCCAGTGGCCTTGCAAGACTTGAGCGCGGTCGTAGAACTCCGCGGCCAGCCGCCGGATCAGTTCGGCGTTTTCCGCAAGCTGCTGCTGGCGCCAGCCGTAACTGATGCCCTTGAGAACGGAAATCAAAGTGGTTGGCGTCGCCAGCAACACCTTCTTGTCCAGCGCGTCCTCGATCAGGGTCGGATTGGACTCCAGCGCCGCGCTGAAGAACTGGTCGCCCGGCAGGAACAAGACCACCATTTCGGGGGCCGGCTGAAGCTGGCTCCAATACTGCTTGCCTCCAAGCTGATTGACGTGGCCGAGCACCTGCTGGCCGTGTCTCTGCAAAGCCGCTTTTCGCGCAGATTCCTCCGTTGCGGCAGCCGCTTCCAGGTAGGCAGACAACGGGACCTTGGCATCCACGGCCAGAGTCCGTCCGCCGGGCAACCGCACGATCATGTCGGGACGCAGGCGGCCGTGTTCGGCGTTGAGAGTCTCCTGCTCCGTGAAATCGCAGTAGCTCACCATGCCCGCCAGTTCGGCCACGCGGCGCAGAGTGATTTCGCCCCACCGGCCGCGAATCTGGGGCGCGCGTAAGGCATTGGCGAGCGAGGCCGTTTCACGGCCGAGGTTCTGCAACTGTTCTTTGAGAACGTCGAAACTCCCCTGGCGGGCCTTGTCCAATTCCCTCACTTGGTGTTCCAGCTTCTCAAGAGCGGCGGAGAGCGGCTGAATTACCCCTTCCATGGCTGTCTGCCGCTGCGCCAGGTCTCCGCTGATCTGGGCGCGCACGGTCTCAAGCGTGCCCTTTGCCGTATCGATGAAGGCGTTCTGATTTGATCGCAACGCTGCGTCCGCCAGGGCCTGAAACGTCTCGCTGATCTTGGCGGTGGCCGCTTCTGTGGAGGCCAACTTCGCTTCGGCCACGGCCTTCCCAGCCTCCACTTGCGCCAGCCTTCCACGCATCCATACCGCCAGGACCAGTCCTCCCAGAAACAGGCCCATCAGCAAGGCGGCCGCCATAGCGGTCACAAACAGCGATGTATCCTGCATCCTCTTCTCCCAAGCGCCGCCGGTTGCGGTGCTGTCACAGTGTAGCCATTCAGCGGGGTCAACTCCAAGTCCTGCGCGGTTCTTTCCGGGCGCTGCCGCCCAGTTCACCGTCCAGGCCCGGCGGTCAGCGTGTTGCGCCTCCCCTGGGCCCTCGCGTGAGCGGCCGGGCAGGGTCATAACCTGGGTTCAAGCCGGGGACAGGCGCGTTCAGCCTGGCCATCCAGGCACGCAATCTCTTGTTCATCTCCGTCGTGCGCCGTGTGTCGCGTTTTGAAAGATCCTGCCGTTCCCCGACATCGCGTAGCAGATCGTACAGCTCCAACCGCCGGCCCGTCGTGTACTCGAAGCCGCGTTCCGGATCGATATAGTCGCCGAAGAATTCGATCAACTTCCAGCCGCCGTCTCGTATCACTGCCGCGGGCACTGCGCCCCATTGCGGATCATACAGAGGCATGTACCAGTAAAGCGGCTGCTTCCTGGGGGGCGATCCTGCCCGCAATCGCGCAACGGCGCTCTCTCCATCCAGGATGTGGCCGGCGGGAACCTCCGCACCGGCGGCCTCCAAAAAGGTCGGATACCAGTCGCAGACATGCACCGGCACGTCGCACACCAACCCAGGACTGGCACGCCCGGGCCAGCGCACGATCGCCGGTACGCGGATTCCGCCCTCGTAGGGGGAGCCCTTGCCTGCGCGCAGTGGAGCGTTGTCAAATTGAACGTCAATGCCGCCGTTGTCCGAGAAGAAAACAACCATGGTGTTTCCAGCCAGATTCATCTCCTCGAGAGATTGCAACAGGCGCCCAACCGACCTGTCCAAGTGCTCCACCGCCGCCATGTAGCGCGTGCTGTACATGCCGTCCGGCTGATAACCGCGCTCACGGTATGTCTTTTCCAATTCGTCCGGGGCAAGCACGGGGTTGTGAATCGTGTGATGAGACAGATACAGGAAGAACGGCCGGCCTCGGTTCATCCGCATGAACTCGATGGCCTGGCTTGTAAAAAGCTCGACTCCTTTGTCCCCTCTCTGATGCACACCTTGAGGTTCGTTCCTCGGCGCCGCCCAGTCGAATCCAAAGTACGGCGCGGCCTCGGGCCAGAGCTGCTCGTAGAAGCCGTCATTGCTGTTCGCGGTGACATGCCACTTGCCGACGATTCCGGTGGTGTATCCGGCGGCGCGCAACGCAGCGGCCACCGTTGGCGTTCCACGAGGCAGGTTGTCAGCGTAGTCCGGCTCCTGAACCCGGGCATATGGGTAGTGATACGGCGGAATCACGTGCCACATTCGGTGCCGCGGCGTCTGCTGTCCCGTAAGCAGACACGCGCGGGTAGGAGTACATTGCGGGGTCGCATACGCGTCTGTGAACCGGACGCCATCCGCAGCCAGCCGGTCCAGATTCGGCGTTCGCGTGAACCTGCCGCCATAGCAGTTCAGGGCCGTATAGCCCAGATCATCGGCCATAATCATGACGATGTTCGGGCGGGAAACCGAGGCCCGCAGCGCCGGAGCACCCGTCAACGCCCCTGCCGCCGACGTCAACCACTCTCTCCGATTCATGCCTTGTGCCCTCCCTATCATTGCTTCTTCGCCTCCGCCACACCGTGAGGGGGAGTTAATTCTACTCTTATTCGCAGCCTTGTGAAGGGGATGGGAGAGCCCAACTCGGCTTCCGGATGCGGGACAGCTTGTGGTCCTCCGCTTCCACCTCCGCTCCCATCGGCGTTGACACCTCAGCAGCCAGGATGTATCTTTGACCAGGCTAGGAGTTGCGGTCAAGGCGCCATGCTGTTTCCGCCCGCACCGCAAGGAGGCAAGCGCGATGAACAAGGCCGTCCACTGGCTGGCTCTATTTGTCCTGTGCCCTCTCTGGAGCGCAGAGGACCGCTATTACAGGTTCGAGATCGATCAAGACGCCCTCAGCGGTGCGCCGGATTTCAGCTCACTGAACCATACGCTCGCCGCCTCTGACAGAATCTTCGTTCGTGACGGACATTTCTACCGCGTGGGCTCCGATCGGAAGCCCGGCACCAGAGACGATGAGCGCGTCCGGTTCTTCGGCACGAACACAGTGTTTGGAGGCTCCTTCCCCGACGAGGCCGACGCCGTGCGCATCGCCCGGCGCTTGCGGCGGCTGGGAGTGAACCTCGTCCGGCTGCACCACATGGACAGCTCTCCCGATAAAGATCCGCAGCAGGCCCGCAGCATTCTTACGACAGATCCCTACCCCACCCTCAACCAGGTGTCCGTCACCCGGCTGCGGCGGTTCCTCGACGCGCTGAAGGCTGAAGGAATCTACGTGAACTTGAACCTCCACGTTGGTTACACCTTCCGGCCCGGCGTGGATAAGATTCCGCCTCTCCCCGAAGGGACCGCCTTCCCAACGCAGAGCAAACCACTGCATGTCTTCCATCCCAGAATGGTCGATCTCCAGTTGGAGTTCACCCGCAAGGTGATCGACGCCCTGAAACTTCGCGGGGACACGGTTCTGGCCATGGTCGAGATCAACAACGAGAGTTCGCTGATCGACTCCTGGCAGCGAGGCGCGTTGGATCGTGTGGTGCAAGGTGAATACCGGGCAGAGTTGCAGCGAATGTGGAACCAGTTCCTGCGCGGCCGTTACAGAAACACCGATGGGATTCGAAAGGCCTGGGGGGAGATTCCCTCCGGCCAGTCGCTTGAGGATGGCAGTGTAGCTCTGGTGACCAACAAGGAGATCGAACCGGAGATCCGGGCCGACGACTTCCTCCGCTTCCTTGTGGACCGTGATCGCGAGTACCTGCGTCGCATGAGAGATGCCGTAAAGGAACGAACCGACGCGTTTGTCCCCGTGGCGGGAACCCAGATCAGTTTTGGCGGCGTGCTCAACTTCGATTCGCACGATGTTCTCGACTATGTGGATCATCACTTCTACATCGACCACTACAACTTCCCAAACCAATCCTGGGACGCCAGGGATTGGCGGATCCGCGACAGCTCCGCGGTCGGCAGCGGGCTTGCTACGTATCTGAACATCGCGACGGGCCGGGAGCAGGGCCGGCCTTTTACGGTGAGCGAATTCAACCAAAACTGGCCAAACCGGCACGCGGCCGAGATCGTCCCCACGCTGGCGGCATTTGGGGCTTTTCAGAACTGGGATTCCATCATGCACTTCGCCTACTCGCACGGGCGCGCCTGGGAAACAAGGCTTCCATCGGGATTCGACCTGAACGGCGACTGGACGAAGTACGTGAGCTTCGGTCAGTCCGCGTTGCTCTTTCGCTCCGCCGTTCAAGCCGCGAGAAGGTCTCTCGAGATCCCTGTGCCCGAATCCCTCCGGCTGCGCTTCACCCGGGAGAGGCGCAACGGAGGTATCGCTCGAGGTTTGGAGGAAACGCTCAAGTACGATCCCGCGTTGGCGATTCGGCACGCCATTTCCTTGATGAGGCGCGAAGATGCCGCCTGGCAACCGGAGAGGGCCCCCGCCGAACTTCGCAGCGACACAGGCGAGTTGTTTTACGATCCCGCCGCGAGAATCCTGACGGTTGAGTCTCCAACGGCGGCCGGAATCTTCGGATTCGCCGGCGCCCGGCCAGTGCGCGCCGGGTCCGTCGAAGCGCAACTGTCGGAAGGGTCACGGGGCTTCCTGACCCTGCTGCTGACCTCGCTGGACCAGAAGCCGGTTCCAGACTCCTCACGGCTGCTGCTGACAATTCCCGGATACCTGCTCGGCACGCAGCCAGGCTCCGAGCCGCCACGCCCGCAGCGGCTGGTCCTCTACCCCGGGACCACGGACTGGTGGACGCTCGAGCCGGAGGCTGGTTCCAACCGGCCATCTGGAAACCGGGGAGGTGGCGCCTCTCCCGCGTGGATGGAACGCGTCGAGTGCCGGGTCACACTCCGCAGCAATGCGCCGTCTCTCGTCATCTACCCCCTGGACGGCGCCGGGAGAAGACTGAGGCCGCTCCCGGCTCAGGATGTCGCGAAGGAAGCAGCGGGATTCCGCATCCACCTCCAAGCGGATGGGCAGGATCTCGCCCCTTGGTATGAGATCCTCCGGCAATGAAGCCCGGCAGCAGTAGTTGCCCTGCGGAGACCAAAGCACAGATCTATTTGGGGGTCGGCTGAAATTCGGCATCCGGCTCCGTCCCCGGCCATGCCGGCTGCCCGGCCGGCGCGGGGTTTGTGTCGCCGCACCGTCCGAATCTCCCCCCTCCCACCCCAGTCCCGGAATCATTCTTCATTGGACAGTCCTGCGAAACGGAAGCGGAGGAGTCGCGTGCTATACTTCGCATTGCTCCGGCCCCCAGTTTGACTGCTTATGCTTTGGTTCTACCTTTTCTTCCTGGTCTCGGGATTTTGCAGCATCTTGTACGAACTCGTCTGGCTGCGTCTGGCGATGGCGCAGTTTACCGTATCCACGCCCTTTGTCTCGATCGTTCTCTCGGTCTTCATGCTCGGCCTGGGCGCCGGCTCCTGGGGTGCAGGCCGCTGGGCCGCAAGAGGCGCAATGGGCGTCCGCATGTCTGGACTGCGGTTGTACGCTCTGGCGGAACTGCTCATCGCCTGCTCCGCGCTCCTGGTCCCGCTGGAGCTCGCCTGGGCGCGAGGCCTCGTCGAGGCGTTGACGGACGGGAACGCGCTGCCGGCCGGCTTGTACCATGCCGTGTCTGGCGTCTGGATCGCTCTGGCGCTCGCGCCCTGGTGCGCCTGCATGGGGGCGACATTCCCCTTTGCGATGCTTGCGATCCGCCAGAGGTTCCCTGAGCAGTCCACCCGGTCCTTCAGCTTCCTCTACCTGGCCAACATATGTGGCGGCGTGTTGGGAAGCATTGTCCCGCTGCTCATCATTGAGATGGCAGGCTTCCGTGGCGCGCTTCGGGTAGCGCTGGCCGGAAACCTGCTGCTGGCCCTCTGCGCCTGGCTGTTGTCGCGTAAGGAAGCCACCGTTGAGGTTGCGGCTGCGGAACAGCTTCCGGGACCTGCCTCCGGTACGGCCGGAAGCTCGGGCAGACTGCTCTGGCTGTTGTTTGCCACCGGACTGACGACCATGGGCGCCGAAGTGGTCTGGATCAGACTGTACACCCCATCCCTGGGAACTGTGGTTTACGCTTTCGCCGCGGTCCTGGGAACATATTTGATCGCGACCTACTTGGGATCCACGCTCTATCGATTGGGCAAGGCTCAGGTGAGTTCGCTCAGCGGCGTCTGGCTGGCGGCGCTCGGGCTTTCGACGCTGTTCCCCTTGGTCGCCTGTGATCCTCAATGGCACTGGCCGAAGGCAGTGCGGCTGCTTGTGGGCGTTCTGCCCTTCTCCCTGGCCGCCGGTTATCTGACTCCGATGCTGCTCGACAACTTCTCCCGCGGGGAACCCGGCAAGGCCGGCCGCGGCTACGCGGTGAACATCATCGGATGTGTCGCCGGCCCCCTGCTGGCGGGCTTTTTGCTCCTTCCCCTCATCGGAGAGCGAATGGCGCTGCTCGTGCTGGCCGCGCCTTGGCTGGCGCTTGGACTTGTCTGGAGCAAGGGGCTCGCATCCGGGGCGGGGATGCGCCTCGCACGTGGAGCCTCCTGGGTGGCTGTGCCGGCATCTCTGGCTCTGGTCCTGCTCGCCCGCAACTGGGAATCACAGTATCAACCGCGAATGGTATTGCGAGACCACACCGCGACGGTTGTCGCCAGCGGCTCTGCACGGACCGACAAGCAATTGCTGATCAACGGCATCGGGACGACGACCTTGACGCCGATCACCAAGTTCATGGCCCACCTGCCGCTCGCATTTCTTCCACGAACGCCACAGAACGCCCTGGTGATTTGCTTCGGCATGGGCACAACGCACCGATCGATGCTCTCCTGGGGAATTCACTCTACCGCCGTCGACCTGACGCCCAGCGTTCCACCCATGTTCCCCTGGTTCCACGCCGACGGCGCCCAACTGGCCGCCTCACCGCGGTCCAGAATCGTCATCGACGACGGGCGCTCCTATCTGGAGCGGAGCAGGGAGCGCTTCGATGTGCTGGTCGTTGACCCGCCGCCTCCGGTGGAAGCCGCGGCTTCCAGCCTTCTCTACTCCAAAGAATTCTATGCCGCCATCAAGCCACGCCTGAAACCCGGAGGCATTGTGCAGCAGTGGCTTCCGGAAGGCGACGCCGCCATCCTGGCGTCGGTCGCTAAAGCGCTTAAGGAATCATTCTCTGAGGTGCGCGTGTTCAACTCCGTGGAAGGGTGGGGGTATCATTTCCTCGCCAGTGAATCCGCTCTGCCTCCGTATACGGCCGCGGAGTTGGCCGCGCGCCTGCCCGAACGAGCAGCCGCCGACCTGCTGGAGTGGGGACCGGCCTTGGATGCGGAGCGCCAGTTGGCATCTGTCCTCAGCCGGGAGTTCTCACTGGATGAACTGATCCTTCTGGCGCCAGAGACGCCCGCGCTCACCGACGACCGTCCCGTCAATGAGTACTACCTGCTGCGCCGCTCTTTCCGCAGGAGGGGTTCGTTGAGAACGCGGCCCTCGGTCCCCAGCGCATGTCTACCGGCGATCCACCTGGACGTTGAGCACCCGCGTCGTGGCGAAGTCCATCGAACAGCTAAAGTCAAATGTGTCTCTTAGCAGCAGGCGGCTGGCGGTGACGGACCCGGAAACCCAGCCCGGCCGCTGAGTGTCGATTGCCGTGGCCTCGAACTGCACGTTCTGGTAGCCCGACTGATTGACTCTGGCCACCACGGCGTCCTGGCAGGCGCGAAGCACCTGTGCCTGATTGGAGATGCCGGTTCCGTACGAAGTCCCTGAACCGTAAGCGCCCGTCGAGGAGGCAGGCGGGAGAGCGCTTCCGTCAGCGCGCAGAAACTCGACAGTGCTCACCTGCCCCGAATTGAAATCCACGGAACAGTTGAAGCGATAGGAACTGCTGCGCAGCGCGGAACCACTGCCGTCGGTGAATGTGCCGGTGACCCAGTTCCGACGGTTTGGCGCCGTGTCCATGCCCACCGAAGTGATGTCGATGCTGCGCAATCCGTAGGCGCTCTGGCCTCGCGTATGGACCTCAGCCCGGCAGAGGTCCAAGGCGCGTTCAAAGGAGATCGCCCGGCTTGTGGTTCCGCGGCGGGCAGACGAGATGCCTCCCGTGCCGGCGGTTGTGCCAGAAGCAGCCGAGGAAATCCTCGAACCGGTGAAACTTCCGCTGTCCGGGACCCTGCCTTCGTTGCGGTATGTTCCCGAAAACGATTCGCCCTGGATCGTGACCTGGTAGTGCTGGATCGTATCCATCCCCGTGTTGCGCGACAAACTCAGAGTGTTTCCGCTGATCTGCCCCGTTACTGCGCCCGGCGTGCCATCGGGCGAGACCAGATTACCGGTCACGGCGCTGCCGTTCTGCTGCAAGGTCAGAGTGGCCGGCGTCCGGCCATTAAACACGACATTCCAGACGCCGGAGACGCCGGTCGCCGGCGCAGAGTAGGCAGCCGAGCGGAATCCATCGGCAGCGTAGCCGCCTGAGGCGCCGCTCCACTCGATGTCAAAGGTGTACCCCTCCGAACCGCTTCTTGGGTCTTCGATACGAATTACGGCAATCGAGTTGTTGTTGCGGGGATCGCGGACCAGTTGCTGACTGCCGCGGCCATCGATACCGCGAAACCGAAAATCCGACATGTTGTACGGAAGAGGGTTATTGCAATCCATGCGGACCCAGGAAGCGGGCTGACCCGCAAGGGTCCGCAAGCGGGCGGAGTCGCCGTAAATATCGATTTCTGCTGTGCCGTCCACACGCACCTCGATCGTGCACTTGCCGGATGTGCCTCCGGAGCCCCGAATCGTGGCGCGTTGGATCTGGTCGGGAACCTGCGCCGTCGCAGCGAGAACCGCTGCGAACGTCATTGCCCAATTCAGGCTCGTTTTCATCACACCTCCTCAAAGAAAAGGAAGTGGCCACCAAGCGGTCGCTCCCTTCACGTGCTGACACCCCGGCCCCACAAGGGGCCTTCTGTTCGGCCCGGCGACCCTATTTCGCCGGCCATCAATCAGAAATTGAAACGCATCGATTGCAGCATTTGCTCGAAAGCCCGGTTCGCGTATTGTCCTTCACTCTCCGGCGCGACAAACACAACAAAGAAGACTCCGTTCGGATGGGGCACGGTGACGAGCAGGTCGACCTCTGTTTGGCCCCGGAAAATCGAATCCGAATACAGCGTCGTCACGATGCCGCGCTTGCCGCCGAACGTGACCTCCCTCGGCATGTCCCTGCCGGTCCGCAGGCGAGGATCGGTTGACTTCAAGACTGTGACAAATTCATCGGTGGCCTGCCATAAGCTGGCGCTGGCATCCTTCGGCTTGTAGTAACTCAGGACGGCGCCATAGCCCACTACCGCCTCGTCGGTTTCCTGAATGCCCGACGGCGGCGCAATCGTAACCCCCGGCGAGTTCTGGCTGGGATACACCTTCCAGTTGTCGGGGTAGGAGAGGCTGAACTCCTTTCCTTGATACTGCTGCATCCGGCCCGAGGGGCGGCTATTCGGAATGGAGAGAGAGGCGGATGATCCGGTTTGCGGCGCGGCGGCCTGTTGAGGCGGCTTCTTCACCGGAGCCGGCAGCTTCGCCACAATGTTCTTCATCCCCGCCAGTCGACCTGAATCCGTGGCGTAGTTTCGCTGCGGCAGATACCGGATCTCGTCCTGGATGGCCTTCATGCGATTCCCCGGATTGGGATGATCCGAAAGGAATTGCGGCCCGCGGGCGCCGCCTTCCGCCTCAAGCTTCTGGAAGAAGCGCGCCATTTCGATGGGGTTGTAGCCGGCCTGGGCCGCAATCTGCACGCCGAGAAGGTCGGCCTGAGTCTCCGCCGTCCGCGAATACTTCAAGAGAACCGAGTTTGCCCCCAGCCCGATTCCGAGTTGACCGAGCTGTCCCAGCAATGAGCCCGATCCCAAAGCCGCGCTCGCCAGCATAGCGGGCAACTGGATCAGATTTGCCCTGCTCGCCTGGTTTGTTCCATGCCGCAGAGCGACATGGACGATCTCGTGCGCCAGAACGCCCGCAATTTGAGCCTCGTTGTCCGCGGCTGCGATCAGGCCCGTGTGAACGAAAATCGGACCGCCCGGCAGCGCAAAGGCATTTATGGTCGGGTCGTTGACGACCTTGAAGGTGTATGGATACTTGTCCGCCTGCGGCTGTGCGGCAAGCTTGGCGCCGATCGAGCTGATGTAGGCGGTCAATTCGCGGTTGTTGACAATCTCAACCTGCTTCTCGATCTCGGACGCAGCCTCCTTGCCGAGTTGAATGTCCTGCTCTCTGGAGAAGAAATTGAAGCCCGGCTTGTACTGATGCAATTGGGCCAGCGCCGGGGACAGCGCGGAACTGAACATGGCTGCCACGGCGATTCGTTTCCATACCGCGCGCATAGCTTGCTCCCTCCCTTCTGTTGTGATGCTAACAGGTCCCGATCGCGCGCGAATCCTGTGACTGGATCATGGCCGCGCCAGCAGTCATCCCCTCGCGCCCGATGGACCCGACAACACACTGGCCCGCCGCTATTTCCCAGGAAGATAGCCAGCACCCTCCAGATCCTGGCGGACGATCGCCGTACTCTCCGGAATTATCACTTCACCACGAGCGAGGCGCAGAATGCGCACCGCTTCGCGGCAATCGGAATGCTGCTGAGGCATTCCGGGCATTCCTTGGAGGTAGGATCCGGAGGCGCTTCGCCCCTTCGCACGCGAGCCATGAGCGAATTCATAGGCAGGACGACAAAGAAGTAGACCGCCGCCGCGATCAGAATGAACGATATCAGCGCGTTGATGAACTCGCCGACCAGAAACTTGCTCGAATTAACCTCAAATGTGATGGCGGAAAAATCCGGCTTCCCTACAATCGCCGCGATCAGAGGCGTCAACAAATCCTTTACCAACTCACTGACAACCGTGCCGAACGCCCCGCCCATGACCACAGCCACGGCCAGATCCAAAACGTTCCCGCGCATGATGAACTGCCTGAAACCCTTCATGTGCCACCCTCCCTTTCGAGAACAGGAAAACGAAACCGCCTGATCCTACCACGTCCCATAGGCCGGTGCTGATCGCGAGGAGATATTCAAGAACGGCCACTGCCACTTGCCCGCCAAGGATGAAACAGAGCCTCTTTGGCGAGGCCCGGTGAACCCGAAGGCCAAGCGTTTAGGACGGGGCCAAGCCACCGCCCCCCGCGCAGCCTGTGCGCGGGACTTGCCTCGCAACTTTGGACTTCTGGCAGCTTCGAACGCCCGCGCCGTCTGCCCCCTCAGCGGGACTGGCTCGCTTTGCCCGTAAGCCGTCGGTTGAGAGAATTGACCGGCTGTCGCGGTCGGCCGTCACCCAGTCCTACTCTCCAGGTCAGCCCGTTCCGATGACGCGCCCCTCCTCCGATTCATGCCCAGGCAGCCTACTTCCCTCCGTAGCTCACCCGCCAAAGCGAGTTCGACCCGTCGTCGCTGAAGATTAGCGCGCCGTCGCTGGCGACAGCGGCAGCCACGGGGCGTCCCCACACGTTCGCATCCGCGGTCACGAAGCCTGTCACAAAGTCCTCGTATTCACCCAGAGCGCGGCCGTCCTTCATCGGCACGCGGATGATCTTGTATCCCACCCGCCGGGCCCGGTTCCACGATCCGTGCTCCGCCGCGAAGATGTCGCCACGATACTGTGAAGGGAACATCTGGCCATCGTAGAAAACCATCCCCAGCGACGCCAGATGCGCCTGCAAGAGAACATCCGGCACGATTACCTTGTCCCGCAGGTCAGGCCGCTTTCCCATGTGCCGAGGATCCTGGATCGGCCCCAGGTAGTACCACGGCCATCCGTAGAATCCCCCCTCGCGCACGTGGGTGATGTAATCAGGGACCAGATCATCTCCCAGCCCGTCCCGCTCGTTCACCGACACCCAGAGTTGGCCCGTCTTGGGATGCACCGCGATGCCGACAGCATTTCGGATGCCGGAGGCATAAACCCGCATCCCGCTACCGTCCGGATTGAATGCCAGCACAACCGCGCGGTTCGTCTCCGCCGGAGTCGTGTCAGGATCGTCCACGTTGGAGCGGGAGCCGACCGACACAAACATCGTCTTCCCATCCAGCGAAAAAGCGACATCCCGTGTCCAATGCCCGCCGCCCGCAGGAATCGAGGGCACAACCACCTCAGGAGCCTGTCGGGCCTTCAAATCGCCGTTGCGGTAAGGAAAGCGAACCACCGAGTTTGTGTTCGCCACGTAGACCCACTGCGGATTCGATCCCAACGGATGAAACGCGATCCCGAAGGGCCGGTTCAACCCTGTCGCAAAGACCTCGACGGTCTGCGCCTTGCCGTCCGAAGCAAGCCCCCGCAAGATCCGGATCCGCCCCGCCGAGCTTTCCGCCAGGAAGAGATCCCCGTTCGGCGCGGTGCGTATCATCCGGGGATTTTGCAGTCCATCTGCGTATAGCCCAACTTTGAAGCCCGGCAGCGTTTCGGGCCAGGCATCGGCCGGGCGCGGAACCACACGGGGACCATTGGTGGCCGAAGGGGTTTCGAAAGGTTTCGGCAGGTCCGCAACCGTGAATCTCCTGACCACGCCGGGCCGCTCGCCCGTGTGGTCCGTGAAAGCTTCCTTCCCCTTCAAGATCTTCGACGCCGCCAGTATCTCCGGCGGCCGCCCCCATGGCAGCACGGACAACAACAATCCGGCGGCAAACAGCAACAGCACAATCCCAGTCTTCTTGTTCATTGATCCCAGAACCTCTGTCCTCCATTCTATAGATGTCGCAAAGTTAATCTTGGAATCTGCAATCTGCCCTGCAGTAGTGGCTTTGCCTCGCCTCTCTGGTCAATTTGCCAAGAGCCGCCGTTTCGGTTACCGTTGCTTTACGGAGGATTTATGGCATTTTGCACGAGTTGCGGCGCTCCCCTGGAAGGTTCCTTCTGCACGCAGTGCGGGGCGAAGAGCGGCGAAGAGGCTTCCGCCGGGCCGGCGTCTCAAGTCCAATCTCCTGTTCAAGCCCCGGCGCGCAAGAGCAAGGCCCTGACGTACGTCCTTTTCGGCTGCGGCGGGCTCATAGTCATCGCGATTGTGTCTGCCATCGCTTTCGGCCTGTTTGTTCGCCAGAAAGCGGGTGATTTCAGCAAGAATCCAGCCATGGCAGCCGCCAGGATGGTGGCCGCGATGAATCCGGACATCGAGGTGGTTAGCGCGGACGAGGCCACCGGCAGAATCACTCTGCGCGAAAAGAAGACCGGCAAGACCGTAACCATGGACTTCCGTGAGATTCAAAAGGGCCGCATCACGTTCGAAGGAGACGAGGGCGAAAGTGTGGATATTCACGCCCAGGGAGGGGGCGACTCGGGCTCCATGACCGTGCGAAGCAAGGACGGCACGATGGTCATCGGCCAGGGCTCCCTGGCGCAGGTGCCCCGATGGGTTCCCAGGTGCCCCGGTGCGCAACCGGCCGGAAGCGTCTCTTCTCAAGGACAGAATGAGGACGGCGGCATGTTGCACCTGAAGTGCGACGGGTCCGTCGAAGAAGTTGCCGCCTATTATGAGCGTGAATTGAAGCGCGAAGGCATGACCGTCAAGCGCCAGGCCATCCTGTCCGGAGAGACCAATATGGTGATGCTTACGGCGCAGGAGCCGGGCAGCGGGCACGGTGTCAACGCCACGGTGCTGGCATCCGGCGAAGGCACTGTCGCCCAGCTCGTATATCAGACGAAGAGGTAACGAAATCGGCCGTCCCGGCGTCGTTGTAAGATTAGTTGTGTCAAAGGGCTCGCTTTCATGAGACTTCCCGCACATTCTCTGCTCCTGATTGTTCTCTCCGTTTCCGTGTACAGTTGCGCCAATCAATCCGCCCAGCCGAAGGGCAAGGGCATGGGCAAACAAGCCGCGCTGGTAAGCACTGCCGTGGTCCAGACCAAGCTGGTTCCGGTGGAGATTCAGGTGATCGGCAACGTGGAACCGTATGTCTCCATTCGCGTCCGGTCCCAGGTGAATGGCCAGCTTACAAAGGTCCAATTCCGCGAGGGCCAGCACGTGAAAGCCGGCGACATGCTGTTTCTGATCGACCCCAGACCGTTCGATGAGGCTATCCGGCAGGCCGAGGCCAATCTCGCGCGCAGCACGGCCCTGCTCCGTCAGGCCGAAGCAAACTTGCAGCGGGATATCGCGCAGGAGAAGTTCGCCAGAGACCAGGCGGCACGGTATCAAAAGCTGCTCGCTGAGGGCATCGGATCCAGGCAACAGGCCGACCAGTTCTCCTCCGAGGCCGATGCCCGTTCGGAGGCCGTCCGCGCCAGCCAGGCAGCCATCGAAAGCGCGCGCGCGGCGGTGAAGGCTGATACCGCAAGCCTCGAAAACGCGCGGCTTCAGCGAACCTATTGTGAAATACGCTCCCCAATCGACGGCCGCACCGGAGCGGTCCTGATCCAGGAGGGCAACCTTGTCCGCACGACCGACACGGAACTGGTGTCGATCAATCAGGTCCAGCCTCTCTTTGTGACGTTCTCTGTTCCTGAGTCACGCCTTCCGGAGATCCGCAAGTACGCGGCCGCCGGCACGCTGAGGGTCTTCGCGGCCCCATCCGGCTTGTCTGACTCGCCTTCCCCGGGGCAGCTTACATTTATCGACAACGCGGTGGACCAGACCACCGGAACCATCCGCCTGAAAGCGGTATTCCCCAATCAGGACGACCACCTGTGGCCCGGCCAGTTCGTCAACGTGACCGTTCGCTTGACCACGGTTCCCAACGCCGTCGTCGCGCCCGTGCAAGCGGTCCAAACCGGGCAGGAAGGCCAATTCGTTTATGTGGTCGAGAACGGTACGGCGCGAATGCGGAATGTTCTCACAGGTCTGAGGACCGGCGAGGACATGGTCATCCAACAAGGTCTTCAGCCCGGTGAGGTCATCGTCACTGAAGGGCAGTTGCGCCTGGCGGACGGCATCCGGGTCCAGACCAAGGGAGAAAGAAAGAAATGAATTTCTCCGAGCCATTTATACGACGGCCGGTGGCCACTACGTTGCTCATGCTGGCCATCGCTCTCTTTGGCGTCTTCGCCTACAGATCGCTGCCCGTCAGCGACCTGCCGAATGTGGACTTCCCCACCATCATGGTGTCGGCCAGTCTGCCCGGCGCCAGCCCCGAGACCATGGCCGCCGCCGTGGCGACCCCCCTCGAAAAACAGTTCTCCGCGATCGAGGGTCTGGATTCGATGACCTCCACCAGCAGCCTCGGCAGCACGTCCATCACGATGCAGTTCTCTCTGGACAAAGACCTGGACGCCGCGGCCCAGGACGTCCAAGCCGCCATCTCGAGGACCACGCGGGCGCTGCCTGCCGGCATGCCGTATCCACCTTCTTTCCGGAAGGTCAATCCCGCCGACTCGCCCGTTCTCTTCCTGGCGCTGACTTCCAAGACCATGCCGCTTTACGAGCTCAACGAGTACGCGGACACCAAGATGGCCCAGCGCATCTCGATGGTGAGCGGCGTGGCTCAGGTCCAGTTGTTCGGCGCCGCTCAATACGCGGTCCGCATCCAGGTAAACCCCACCGCCCTTGCTTCGAAAGGCATCGGCATCGATGAAGTCGCCTCGGCTGTTCGCAACTGGAACGTCAACATGCCTACGGGCGAGCTGTACGGATCGACGCGCAGCTACACCATCCAGACGTCCGGCCAGTTGACCCGCGCGGAAGCCTACCGCCCCATGGTCCTGGCCTACCGGAATGGGTCTCCGGTCCGCCTGGAAGATGTCGCCGATGTCTACGACAGCATCGAGAATGACAAGTCCGCCGCCTGGTTCGTCAATCGCGAGCGCGGAGCCAGCCGCACCGTCAGTCTCGCGATCCAGAAGCAGCCGGGCACGAACACGATCCAGGTCGTCGACTCCGTCATGGCGCTGCTCCCGGCCTTCCGGGAACAACTGCCTCCTTCCGTGAATCTCGAAATCGTCTACGACCGGTCACAGACCATTCGCGAATCGTTCCACGACATTCAATTCACGATGGTCCTCGCCCTGGGCTTGGTCATCCTTGTCATCTTCTTGTTCCTGCGCAGCTTTTCGGCTACCTTGATTCCCAGCCTCGCCTTGCCGTTTTCCATCATCGGAACCTTCAGCGTCATGTACCTGCTCGGCTATTCGCTGAACAACCTTTCGATGATGGCCCTGATTCTCGCGGTCGGTTTCGTCGTGGACGACGCCATCGTTATGCTGGAGAACATTGTCCGGCACAGCGAGCACGGCGAGCCTCGCATGCTGGCTTCTTTGCGCGGCTCCCGGGAGATCGGTTTCACCATCGTTTCCATGACGGTCTCTCTGGCGGCCGTCTTCATCCCCGTGCTCTTCCTGGGCGGCATCGTGGGCCGGCTGTTCCGCGAATTCGCCGTTACGATCGCGGTGGCGATTCTGATTTCGGGTTTGGTTTCCTTGACCCTGACGCCCATGCTGTGCAGCCGTTTCCTGCGTCCTCCGGCAACCAAGGGGCGGAACCGCCTGTTTGATTTGAGCGAGAGCTTCTTCAATGGATTGCTGTCGCTTTATTCCCGCAGCTTGCGGTGGACGTTACGTTTCCGGCCGGTCACGCTCGGCATTTCCATCCTTCTCATTCTGGCTACGGGCTACCTGTTTTACGTCGTCCCCAAAGGCTTCATCCCCAGTGAAGACACCGGCTCCCTCAGTATCACCCTCGAGGCCGAACAGGGGACTCCTCCGCGGCAGATGTTCCGCTATGTGCAGGCCGTGGCGGATCTCGCCGTTCAGGACCCCAATGTGGACCGGCTCAACGCCAACGTCGGCGGGGGGATGGGGGGCGGCGGGGCCAGCAGCGGACGAGTCATGCTCCGGTTGAAACCGCGATCCGAGCGGGAACTCAGCGCGGATCAAGTCATGATGGAGATGCGGCGCAGGCTGTCCGTGTTCCCCGGCGTGCAGACCTACATCCAGAATCCGCCGCCCATCCGCATCGGCGGCATGATGACCCGCGCCCTCTATCAATACACTTTGCAGGGCCCCGATGTCGAAGAGCTGTACGCCAGCGCCCAAGCCTTCGAGAAAGAAATGGCCCGGCTGCCGGCGCTGCTGGACGTGCAAACCGACCTGTTGCTGAAAAAGCCCATGCTGAACATCAATATCGACCGCGAAAAGGCGGCGTCGTTCCGCATCACCGCCGAGCAGATCGAGACCGCCTTGTCGAGCGCTTACAGCACCAGGTTCATCTCCAGCATCTACACTCCGTCCAACCTGTACCAGGTCATCATGGAAGCCCAGCCTCAATACCAGGACAGCCCTGAGGCTCTCTCTCTGCTCTATGTGCGCTCCGGCAACGGGCGCCTGGTTCCGCTCAGCGCGGTCGCCTCTATGAGCGAAGGGGTCGGCCCGCAGTCCATCAACCACCTGGGCCAGCTTCCCTCAGTGACCATTTCCTTCAATCTCGCCCCCGGCTACTCTCTGGGCCAGGCACTGGACCAGATCGACCAGACCGCCGCGCGCGTTTTGCCGGACACGATCAGCGCCTCTCCCCAGGGCACAGCTCAGGCCTTCCAGCGGTCGTTCGAGAATCTTTGGGCGCTGCTGATCCTGGCAATTCTGGTGGTCTACATCGTACTCGGCATTCTGTACGAGAGTTTCATCCACCCCATCACGATCTTCTCCGGGCTCCCCTCGGCGGGCTTTGGCGCTTTGCTGACTCTCTATCTCTTCCGGGTTGAGTTGAACATCTATTCGTTCGTGGGATTGATTATGCTCGTGGGCATCGTCAAGAAGAACGCGATCATGCAAATCGATTTCGCCCTCACAGCCGAGCGGGAGGAACATAAGCCCCCCCTGGAAGCCATTTACCAGGGCTGCCTGATCCGTTTCCGGCCCATCATGATGACCACAATGGCCGCCATGCTGGGCGCTTTGCCGATCGCCGTGGGATATGGGGCCGGCGGGGAAGCGCGGCAGCCGCTTGGACTGGTCGTGGTCGGCGGCCTCTTGTTCTCCCAGTTAGTCACCCTCTACCTGACCCCGGTTTACTACACGTACCTGGCAGCCGCCCAGCAGTGGTTCCGGAACCGGAAGCAGCAGGCGGACGATATGACGCCCGCCCCCTCGCTGCCATAGAGCTTCTTGGGGCAGGCGATCGCAATCTGTCCTCTGTCGCTCGCGGCGGCCAGCCGACCCGCGGCAGGGCGGGCCTCCGCGTTGCGTGGTCCGTCAAGCAGCCCAAGCTGCTGTTGATTCTCCGTCCGCCGGCTGTCCTCCGCCCGCGAGGCAGCCGCGGAGGCCTTACGGTAACTCCCTCACTGCAACATTCCGGAAACGGTGATACAGGCCCGGCTTGCAGCGATTCCCCCCATGCACCTGGAGCGCAATCATGCCGTCGGTCGCCCCGTCCACGAGGTGGTTCTCCGTGTCCGTCCAGTCGGTGATCTGGGTTCCGTTCATCCACACCTGAATGCGGGGAACGTCGCCCTCAATGCGAGCGCGGATCGAGTTCCACTCGCCCTTCTTCCAGTGGGTCTGCCAGTCCTTGGCCGGCGCGCCTCTTACCCCCTTGAGCCCTTCGCCGTAGATCCCGCCCATGTTGCCGCCCTCCAGGTAGTCCAGCATGACCTGATATCCCTGTCCTCGCTCGCTCGAGCGCAGGAACAACCCGCTATCGCACCCGAAGTCCGGGTTCATCTCCAGGTAGACTTCAAAGTTCTTATACTTCTTGTCCGTCAGGATGATCCCGCCGTTGTCCTGCCGGTCCTGCGTGCCGGAAACGACCCCCTTCTCCACCTTCCATGCTTCCGTGGTTCCATGACCCACCGTCAGGCTGCGATGCCAGCCTTTCAGCCCCGGCCCTGGGGTAATATCCGTAAAACCCGGCGGGATCTGGGCGAACACAAAAAACGCCAGCAAAAACAAGGAAGTCAATGTGAGTGTTCTCTTCATAAGCAGATTCCTTTCTCCTTCGAATTCAGCTCGCCGCCGGCTTCAATTCAACCGGCTGCCCGGTAGGACCGGGTCCGAAGTCGTAGGTCGCTTCCTTGATGGGCAGGCCGGCGACTTCAATCTTGTTCAAATCCGCGGTTCCCAGACCCACGTCCTGGGCTAGCCTGTTGGTGTTGTCGCCCCGCACAAATGGCTTTTCGCCCCGCTCCGCCAGCGGGTGATAGCCCATTACGGCGGTGCAGACCGCATCCACGCAGACTGCATTCCTGCCCACCAGAACCAGGCCCGGTTTGAGCATTTGCACCCCTGGGTTCCAGACCCCCTCCCCGCCGCGGATGGTCTCGATCCCATCAACGATGGAGAGATCCACAGGCCTCGCGCCGGTAAGGTCCACCACGATGCGAGGAACACGATAGCCTGGATCGCGGGACGATTCCGGATGGAGCTCCTGCGGCACCCCCTTTGGCGGAGAGATCTTGCCGTTGTGACACACGGGGCCGCGCTCCTGACGAGGATTCTCATTGCCGTTCTCGCCACAATCGCCGCCGTAAAGCGAACAAGGCGTGTTGCCGAAGTTGTTCTTCATCGTCATCGTCACGCCGGCGATCCAGTGGTTCTTCAGCTTGGACATGGAAACGTAAGTGTCGCAATCGGCGAAGGAATGATTCAGGTCGTAGGCGGGGAAGACATATCCGCCCCACGGAACTTTCATGCGCGTGTACTGCTTGGCGCGCCCCAGATTCTGCGTGTTCTCCCATTCCACCTCGCAGCCCACATTGTTGATCGCATTTACGTCCAGTCCATACCGCGCCCACAACTCCATCTCCTGCGAGGCGGGAAAGAATGCCTCCAGAATCCGGATGCGTTTCGCGCCCGCGTTGGAAATCAACTGCGCCGCCGCCAGCACAGTCTGCGGGTTTGTACGGTAGGGCATGTCCGCCCGCTCGGGAAACCGTGCTGGATTCCCCGTCAGATTCAGTTTGATGGCAACCGTCTTTCCCTTCACCAGAGGCCCGATTCCACCGATCAAGTCGAAAGACCGTTTCAGTGATTCGTAGAACTCCTGGCCGAAACTCCGGCAGCGCAAGATCGCCACCGGGAAAGTCGGCGGATTCGCCGCCGGGGTCCGAATCGCCGCCATCGCGCCCAGACCCGCGATCGCCTCGCGCCTTGTAATCTTCATCCGGCTCATCGCTGACACCTCACCCTTCGGGTCTTGAACCACAGCGATTATATTAGATTCGACGCACGGGCGGAAACCCGTCTGCGCCTGTCCCTGCTATCCTGGGCTGGTGAGAGTATCTCGCCGTAGTTGGATCTTGCTGGCGTTCATTCTGGGTATCTGCGTCGCCGCCGGCTGGTTGCAACGGGAACGCCTCTGGCTGGCTTCCCTCTACTTCTCCGGGCGCAGCACCCATTGCTCGTTTGTGAGCGCGATCAACACAATCGCTCACGAGCGAAGCCTGACCGAGACCAAGGACCGGATTCTGGCCGCCAGCCGATTGATCGCGACGGATGACCACGGTTACCGCCACTGGCAGACGCCCAAAGGCGACTTCTGGATCCCCCCCGGACAGGACTACGGCCTTCCCTTCAACCTTTCCGAACAGGAGAACAAGATCTACGGAACAGGTCCACAGGCCGTACAGCCGGGAGACGTGGTTCTGGACTGCGGGGCTAACGTGGGCGTATTCACCAGGGAGGCTCTCGCCTCTGGAGCGCGCCTGGTGGTCGCCATCGAGCCGGCCCCCGAGAACCTCGAGTGCCTCAGGCGCAACCTGGCCGGTGAAGTCTCCGCGGGCCGCGTCCGGATTTACGAGAAGGGCGTCTGGGACAAGGACGATTTCCTGACAATCAACGTCGCGCCCAACAACCCCGCCGCCGACAGCTTCGTTCTCACCCCGGAAGGCTCCGTCCCCAGTCTCAGCCTCCCGCTGACAACCATCGACAAGCTGGTTGCGGAATTGCATCTCGATCGCGTCGACTACATCAAGATGGACATCGAAGGAGCGGAACAGCAGGCGCTGTTGGGGGCCCGTGAAACCATCCGGCGGTTTCACCCCCGCTTGTCACTCTCCTCCTACCACCGGCCCGACGACCCCGTGCAAATCCCAGCTCTCGTGCGTGAAGCCTGGAACGGCTACCGCACGGAGTGCGGCCCTTGCACTTACTCCAACGGCATCCTTCGCCCTGACGTGCTCTATTTCCGTTAGGACTTCAGTAATGGAGAAGGCGAGGAACGGGTGCTTCCCCGCCCCCTCAATTCCCCGGTTACGACGCCGGCGCTACGCACACAACCGCCGGCAGCTTCTCCAGCTCATCCGGCTTCTCTGCCGCAATGCGGCCGATGACCAGCTCCGCCGTTTTGCGCTGCAACCTCAGCGCAAAACCCAGCGACTTGAACTGTTCCGTCACTGCCGGCGTGATCAACGAAGTGAACTGCGTCATGAGCCGGTGATCTTCCGCACGCTGGCCATCAGTGTATCCGGCTCGAAGACGCGTTTCCAATCCGGCTGGAAGAGAACCTTCTTCGCTTCTTCGATGGCCTTCAATGCCCCATCGGAGAACCGTGCCGTCTTCAGTTCTCCAAACACCAGCGCCAGTTCGATGTTGATATGTCCGAGCAGGAAGTCCCTTGCCGCCTCGGGCGGAACGCCTCGGCGGATCGCCTCCTGCATCGCCTCGTGGATGAACACCACGCAAGTGGCCGCCACCGTCTCCGAAAGCGCCGGCTCCAAAATCGCCAGTTGCTCCACCGTGCAGCGGTGCGCCTTCATCACCGGAGCAAAAATGGTCCGGGCGATCTGCTCGCCCATCGCATAGGCCTCTTCCGGCCCCTGCATCAGGCCGCAGACAATGTTCTGCTTGGCGCGGATCCCCCCGAAAAAGTCGCGCTTCGCCTCGGGATCGGTCTCGTCGTTAAATACCGGCGGATGGCAGGGGTGCGTCACGAAATACGAGATATCCTCGCGCGACGGCAGTTCCCCCGCGTAAGGAGCCGCCGCATCCAGAATGATCGCCAGCGCGCCCGGACGCAGCATCGGCACGACTTGGTGGGAAATCTTCCCAATCGCCGCGTCAGGGATCGCCAGGATCACCGCATCGGCTTCTTTCACCGCCTCCTCCAACGGGACGGTGACCACTCCCCGTTCGCGCAGTGCCGCTCTTCCGGCCTCGCTGATTTCCACGTGCCGGACTCTGTAATCGGATTTCTTCAGATTGTCGGTGCATCGGAGGCCCATCTTTCCACCGGCCCCCAGCAGTGCGATCGTAGTCACTCATCTCCTCCTTCCTATGCGGCCTCCGGCCGGCCGCCACGCACCCAGCCGAAGTACCGCTCGCCGCCCACCTGTCCGCCCTTGAAGACGATCTCCATGCCGTCGAAGGCGGGGGCGCTGGACCAGGCCCGGCACAGCGGCCCGCCCGGAGCCAGCGGCCGGAGCATCGTCAACGCCTGAATTCCCAACTGCTGCCCCGCATGTCCCGAGGTGTCTCCGCCGCAGGCCATCGCCCGCCGCAAACCCGCCCGCAGAACCAGTTCCCGGAGAATGCGTCCCAATTGCCGGCCGAGAGTCGTGTTGAATTCCGTCGCCTCTGTCCGGTCAACATCCACCTGCATCGGCCCCTGCGGCCCGAGCGCCGTATACAACACTACGCTCCGGCCTTCAGCCAGCGCACTCAGGCCCTTTCGAATCGCTTCCTCCATCACCCGCCCGCCGTCAGCGCCGCCGGCCAGCGCAGCCGCGTTCAGCGCGATCCCGTCAAAGCCGTTCCCCATGGCCCAGCGAATCTGTTGCTCTGTCGTGGGGGAACAACTGCCGGACACTACAGCCACGCGGTCCACGGCCCCAGGTTCCGGCATCACCGGAGGCGGCGGCAGTTCCCCCGAAAATTGCCAGTACGCCGCCAGCGCGTACTCCAGCCCCGAAGATCCCGCCACAAAGACTTCATCGGCCGCCCGGCGTTCCCACAACAGCCTTCCGGTCTGTACCAGCGAGGCATGATCCAGAATGTCGAAGAGCACGATCTCCGGTCTCCTCGCCAGCAATGCGTCAAACCGCTGATCGAGGTCCGGGCTTTGCAGCGCGAGGATATCCACCAAATCCATGCGCTTCGATGTCTGTCGCGCCAGGTGCAACCGAAGGTCGCTCTCCCCCATGGGCGTCACCGGGTGGCGCATCATCGTCGGATGACGGTCCAGCCGGTAGGTCACGCCGTCCACCGTCGCGAACAGATGGCCGAACACCGTATACCGGCGCAATATCGGAGCCCCCACTACCAGCGGCACATAGGGATTGCCGAACACGGCCTGGCCGATATCGATCGCTTTCCCAATACTCCCCGTCTCCGGCGAGCTGTCAAATGTCGAACAGGTCTTGTAGTGGCAAAGCGGCGCGCCGAGCTTCTTCAGCCGGATGAAGATCCCCGGCAGGTTCTCCTCCATCCACGCCGGGCCCTGGCTTCGGCTGATCCCCGCCACGCCCACAGCCCGATAACCGGGGAAACGTGCGACATCCTCTTGACTCGGCGCATCCAGAAACAGGACCGCCGGCAGCCCGTTGTTCGTCAGCGACTCCATCACGTCCGTCGGCCCCGTGAAGTCGTCTCCGTAATACGTCAGCACCAAATCGTAATCCGCCAGTCGTTCCCTCATCCCGCAAACCTCTCCAGGGCTCTCCGAAGCTCGGGGTGGTCTCGTGCGTAATCGGCGGCCGGCCTCCCGCTCATCGCCGCCTCCCATGCTTGCCGCAGGCTCCGCACGCCCGCCGCCGGCCCGTCAGGGTGCGCCATGACCCCTCCCCCGCACACGTAGATCAAGTCCGCCGAGCCGAGCGCCTGATAGGTTCCCGGCGCCTGCTTCACGCTCTGGCCGGAACCGAACACCGGCATCACCTCGCAGCCCCGTCCTGGCAAATCAAACATAGGCGTCAGGCACTCCCTTGCCGAACCGATGACCGATTCGTCGTCCTCACAAAACTTGCTCGCCAGTCCGTTCACGTGCAAGTGGTCCACTCCCGCCAGCCGCCAGATCTTCTGATAAGCAATGAAGCTGACGCCGATCGCCGGGCTCCGGCTGAAAAGGCCCCATCCGTTCCGGTGCGCGTGGATGGGAAGCGCACAGTGACGCCGCAGGTGCGCCACCGCCGCCAGCCCGGCGCTCAGGATGCTCACCATCACACAGGTGCCGCCCCGCGCGGCGACATACTCTTGCCGCCTCAGCATCTCATCCACTTCGCCGGTGAGATTGAAGGCATACATCACCTTCTTCCCCGTGCGGTCTGCATGTTCATTAAGTACCGGCAAAACCTCATCTACGCGCCGCTCGAACGGGCAGTGCGGCCCGTCTGCCCGTAATTCGTCGTCCTTGATGAAATCGACGCCCGCTTCAACCAGCGTTCTCACCAGAGCCGCCGTCTCCTCCGGAGATAGCCCCACGCTCGGCTTGATGATCGTGCCGATCAGCGGGCGGCCATATACCCCCGCCAGGCGGCGCGTGCCATCTACGCCGAACTGCGGCCCGGAGTACGCTCCCAAAAACTCACGCGGAAAGGTCAAATCCAGAAGCCGTAATCCCGAAAACGGCTTAAGCTCGAAGAGATTCCCCGCCACAGCGCTCATCACATTCGGCAAAGATGTGCCCATGTTCTCGAGCGGCCAGCTGATCAGCGCCTCCCCCCTGCGATAGGCGGCCTTCCGGCCCGGTTCAGCGGGAGGCCGCGCCCCCGGCAGCGACGGCGCCTCGGCCCCTTCCAACTCGCGCAGTTCCTCCACACGCGCCGCATGCCGCAATCGCAGTTCATCGGTTTCCCCCGGAACCCTGACAAACGTTCCTCCAGACTGGGCGCTGGCCAGAGCCGCCGCGGCCTCTTCGAGAGAACCACCCGTCTCGATCCAATAGCGTGCGCTGATCCGGCCCGCGGGCATAGACAGCCTGATGGTACAATCACCATACCAACAAGTCAAGGATAGGGAGGGATGTCCTCATGAACCGCCGCAGCTTCATGGCAGCAGCCGCAGCCGTCCTTGCGCCGCGCGGCAACGCCCAGCAATACAGCGCCACCGCGGGCAACGTGCTCGAATTGAGCTTCCGCTCGGCGAAGCCTTACGCCGATCCGTTCAATGAACTCGAACTGGAAGTGACCTTCACTTCGGAGTCTGGCGCCAGGCATTCTGTGCCGGCCTACTGGGCCGGCGAACAGAACTGGCGGGTTCGCTATGCGCCGCCATCGCCGGGCCGTTACAATTTCCTGACTCATTGCAGCGATGCCTCCAACCAGCAACTTCACGGCCAGGAGGGAACCCTGGAAGTCGCCCCTTACGGCGGCAGTCACCCCCTCTACCTCCATGGCGCTCTCCGCGTCTCCTCCAACCGCCGGTACCTGGAACACGCCGATGGCACACCCTTCTTCTGGCTCGGCGACACGTGGTGGATGGGTCTCACCAAACGCTTGCGCTGGCCCGAGGATTTCCAATACCTTGCTTCGGACCGCGCGCAGAAGGGCTTCACCGTGATTCAAATCGTCGCCGGCCTGTTCCCCGACATGGATTCTTTCGATCCCCGCGGAACAAACGAAGCCGGCTTCGCCTGGCAGCCCGGCTACAGTCGCATCAATCCGGCTTTCTTTGACATGGCCGATCTCAGGATCCAGCACCTCATAGACCGGGGCCTCACCCCTTGCATCCTGGGCTGCTGGGGCTACTACCTCCCTAAGATAGGCATAAGGAAGATGAAGCAGCACTGGCGCTACCTCATCGCCCGGTGGGGCGCTTTCCCCGTCGTCTGGTGTCTCGCGGGCGAGGGCACGATGCCCTACTACTTGTCCTCTCGCCCCGATCAGGATCGATCCGAGCAACGGACCGGCTGGACTGAGATCGCCCGCTACGTTCGCGCCGCCGATCCGTTTCGCCGTCCCATTACCATCCACCCCTCCCGCACAGCCCGCGAGAGCGTCGACGACCCCGCCGTCCTGGACTTCAACATGCTCCAAACCGGACACTCGGGCCGCAAGAGCTACGCCAATACCATTCGCACTCTGACCAATGAGTACGCCGCCGAGCCTCGCATGCCGGTCGTCAACGGCGAAGTCTGCTACGAGGGGATCTTCGAAGCCTCGCGCGAAGAAGTCCAGCGCTTTCTGTTCTGGAGCAACATGCTCAGCGGCGCAGCCGGCTTCACCTACGGCGCCAACGGCATCTGGCAGGTCAACACCGAGCAAGAGCCCTTCGGACCGTCCCCGCACGGCAGAACCTGGGGCAATGTTCCCTGGAATCAGGCTGCCGCCTACCCCGGCTCGCGCCAGCTCGGGCTCGGCGCTTCCCTGCTTCGCCGCTACCAGTGGTGGCGTTTCGAACCGCACCCCGAGTGGGTCGAGCCACATTGGACTCCACAGAACTATGAGCAGCCCTACGCAGCCGGCATCCCCCGCCAGCTCAAGTTTATCTATCTCCCAGGCGGGTGGGATCCCCCCAAGGCAATCCAATTGGAGGATGGCCTCAACTACCGCGCGTTTCTGTGGGAACCCTCCACCGGCAGGCGCATCGATCTCGGCGCGCCGCGCCCCTTAAACGGCGCCTGGCGCATGGAGACGCTCCCGGCAACCCGTGACTGGGTTGTCGTCCTGGAAAATCCGTCGCTTCCGGCGTACGCCTGACCGCCGGAAACGGCTTCCTTGCTAGGATTGAGGCCAATGGAAGAAAAGATAGAACGCAGAAAACTCTGCGACGAGGTCACCGACAGGCTCCTTCACAGCATTGAGGCCGGAGAGTACAAACTCGGAGGGCAGTTGCCTTCGGAACGCGAGCTGGCGGCGCGTTACGGCGTCGGACGCCCCGCCGTCCGCGAAGCGCTTCAGACCCTCGATCGCATGGGCGTCATCCGGATCACCCACGGCGAGCCGGCCAGGCTCATCAGCATGGACCCCTGGTCGTTCTTCACGCTCATGGACGGACCGGCGCGCCACCTTCTGCGCATTTCGCCCCAGACGCTCGAACACCTCAGCGAGGCCCGCCTGCTCTTCGAAGCCGGCATGGTCCGCCTCGCCGTCCAGCGCGGCACGAGGGATGATGTCCAGCGGCTTCAAAGCAGCCTCGAGCGGATGCGCCAGTGCGCCGGCGATCCAAAGAAATTCGTCGCGGCCGACATGGCTTTCCACACCACCATCGCTTCCTTCGCGCGAAACCCAATCTACACCGCTCTCAGCGAGTTCATGCTGCGTTGGCTTTTTCAGTTCTATCCCAGGCTTGTGCGCGTTCCCGGAGCCGAAAAGCTTACCATCTCGGAGCATGAGCAGGTGTACGAGCGCATCGCGGCCCGCGATGAAGAGGGTGCGGTGCGCGCCATGACGGATCACCTCAAACGCGCCAATCCGCACTACGCCACGTACCTGGCCGCCGCCACCGAGGCGCCGAAGACGCGGGCTAAGAAAACGCGCAGATGATCGGGACGCTGGTTCAGTCCGCTGTCACGCCAGAATCTCGCGCAGCCGCCGAGCTACGGTGCGATGCTCGCCGCCGCGCATCATCCACACCGATACCGTCAGTCCGTTGCGCCCATCGCTCAGAACGGCAATCGGAGGATCTCCTTCCCTCAGCTTCCGCACTGCTTCTCCGGACGTCAGCTTCCTTCCCTCATCCCACCGCACCGCGAGATGAGGAACCTCGTTCGCGATCTTCGGGACCACGACTTCAGTCTCGACGCCTTTGATCCCCTTCAGGATCCGCATCATCTCGCGAACCCTGCCTTCCAGCGCCCGGATTTCGGCGCCGTGGTCCGTCCTCATATACCGCTCCACGGCCGCCAGCAGCCCGATGATCTCTTCCTTGCCGACCTTCATCCCCCGCCCGATTCCTCCCGACGGGCTGATCGCCGGCCGTCCCGCCTCAATCAAGTCCTTCCGCCCAAGCAGCAACCCCGAGCACTGCGGACCCATCAGCCCCTTGCCACCCGAAAACGCCACCAGGTCAAAACCCTCCTGAACAACCTCCGAAAGCCTCCGCGCCGGCGGGACGTCCGCGGCCGCATCGTTAAACAGCGGCACATTGTGCTTCTTCCCGATCTCAATCCATTCCCGCCGGGAGATCTTCCCGGCGCTGTCGTTCTTGTTCAGATAGAACATCATCGCCGTCGCCGGCCCGATGGCGCGCTCCGCTTCCTCCGCGCTTTCCACCCAAACGATCTTCGCCCCCGCCACCAGCATCTGCGCCTCGTAACCGCTGCGGTGGCTTCGCTGCTGAATCACTTCGTGCGGCATCCCTTCCGTGTTGGGCAGCGCCGCGTATCGTTTCCGGTCGCCGCGCGTGATGCAGGCGGCCGTCGCCACCGTGATGGCTGATGCCGCGCCCGCGGTCACCATCGCCGCCGGCACTCCGGTGATCTCTGCGATTCGCGCTCCCGCCTTCACCTGCAAATCCGGCAAGTCCACGAAGTACTGCGACGCCTGCTCCATCGCCCGCACCACTTCCGGCGGCATGATAGACCCGCCCAGAATCGTCAGCGTCCCTCCCCCGTTGATCAGCGGCCGCACGCCGATCCGCTCGTAGACTGCCGCGCCCGTCAGTGTCTTTTCTTTCGCCGCCCCAACGGCCGCGCCGGGCGCGCCCAGCGCCGCCAAAACCGCCGACGAGCCTATGAACTTCCTCCGCGTAGCCTTGCTTTCCATCTCTTCTCCCTGTCCGCCGAAAACGCCAGTGCTGGCTTCCTCCCGAGTCCTGGCTGCCATCATGATACCCCCGCGCCGCGTCTTGCGCCTCCATGCCGCTTGTCCGGCCGCCGTTCTCACCGCCGGCCCCATCAGTCATATAATCGAAAGGCGCTCAGCAAGGAGGATCTGAATGCATCGTCTCACGCGAAGACAGTTGCTGGCGGGAACTGCCGCGGCCGCCGCGGCCGGCGCCGCTAACCGGCCGCCGGGGGTTCTGGTCGATACCCACGTCCACCTTTTTGCGGACGACACCCAGCGCTTTCCCATCCACCCTGGCTCACCCTACAAGCCCTCCCCGCAGCCCCTGGAAAAGTACGTCGAGTTCGTGCGGCAGGCCCGCATCGACCACACCATCATCGTCCACCCCGAGCCCTACCAGGACGATCACCGCTACCTCGAATATTGCTTCGAGCACGAGCCTTCGCGCGGTTTCTTCAAAGGGACCTGCCTCTTCGATCCGATCGCTCCGGACACCCCCGCGCGCATGGAAGCGCTCGTGAAGAAGCATGGCGGCCGCATTGTCGCGCTCCGCGTGCACGAGACCGAGGACCCCAAGCGTGGACCCTCCACAGCGGGTCCCATCCGCGACCGCGACATGAAATCGCCCCAGATGCTCGCCGTCTGGAAGAAGGCCCACTCACTCGGCCTTGCCGTCCAGATGCACTTGATTCCCTACTTCGCCCCCCACGTCCGCGCCCTCGCATCGCAACTCAGGGAGATGCCCGTCATCCTCGATCACCTTTCCCGCGCCGGCCAGGGCACGCCCGCCGAATATGAAGAAGTGCTCCGCCTCTCGGACCTGCCCCGAGTCTACATGAAGTTCTCCGGCCACTCCTACTCCTCGAAAGAAAAGCCTCCCTACCGCGACCTTCAGCCCCTGACCCGGCGCATCTTTCAGGCCTTCGGCCCCGACCGGATCCTCTGGGGCGGTTTGGGCATGAGCATGGCGGATTTCGAGCGCGAGTGCGCCGTCTTCGACGAACTCCTCTCGTTCGCCTCCGAAGCCGACCGGGCCAAGATCCGAGGTCTCAACGCCGTCCGCCTGTTCCGGTTCTGATCTTGCCGCGCAGGCCACGGTCAGGCGAGGCAGATCACTTCGGTTGACAGCGGGTTCTGCCTGGCTTATATTGGCGCCACAGGAGCCGCAGCAAGGCGCCTGGAGATGAGCCTGCAGGCCGCTAAAAAGGGGAAGATACAAATGAATCGGCGCAGTATTCTTGAGAAGGTTGTCCTCCTGTCAGGGGCGGTTCCGGCGTACGCCGTCCAGCGCGGGCAGTCTGAAGCCCCTGTCCGCCGCGTGGAAGGCATGACCAAAATGAACCTGGTCATCGGCGCGGACCACGCCGGCTTTCCCATGAAGGGCGCGGTGATCGACATGCTGAAGGTCTGGGGCCACACTGTGCGGGATCGCGGGACCTTCAGCGCCGACCCCGTCGACTTCCCGGACATCGCCAAACTTGTCTGCGAAGACGTCCGCAGCGGTCGCGCCGATCGCGGCATCATGGTCTGCGGCACAGGCGTCGGCGCCTGTATCGCTTCCAACAAGATGCGCGGCATCCGCGCCGCGCTCTGCCACGATGCCTATTCCGCCGGCCAGAGCGTCGAGCATGACAACGTCAACGTCCTGTGCATGGGCGCGTGGGTCATCGGTCCCAAGACCATGGAGCAGGTTCTCGCCGCCTTCCTTACGGCGAGGTTCAGCACGGAGGAGCAGTTCCGAAGGCGCGTGCAGAAGCTCGAGGATTTGGACTCGGAGCGCTGTGCGACACGTTGAATCACCGGGGCGCCGGATGCCCGTCTCGCCCCCGCCTCCCGGTGTTTACTTTGGCCTGTCCGTCTCGCCCTGCCGCTTCTTCAAGAAGGAGTCCAGCAGTCCCCTGGCCTTCTCCACCGCGGCCGACTTTGCCATGCCGCCGATGTCGGGATAGACCTTCGGCGAATCCAGCGTGCCCCGGACCCTCACCGGAACCCGAAGACGCGCCACCCCCTCGCTGTCCGGCTTGCCCCCGAACCTTGACGCCAGACCGCCCGTCATATCCGCCACCAGGTCAAAACTGAGCGCATGATCGAACGTTGCAAATCCCTGCCCCGAAACCGTGGAGGATAAGTTCTGAAGCGCAAGTTCTGTAAACAGGATCTGCCCGTCCTTGATCTCGAACTTCGCCGCCATTTTCAGAAAGTCCGTCTCCCCCGGCTTTCCCGTGTCACCGCTCAGGATCCTCTCGACCTTGCTCTCGATGGTTCCCAGCAGATCGAACACCGCCACCCTGCCTTCCTCCAGGCGGATCGAGCCGCTTCCCCTGAGCGATTGCCTCAGTTCCGCCGCGTTCTTGCCCGCGAAAAACAGTTCGTACTCCGGAATCTCCGCTCGCCCAAACACCGGATCCTTCGCCGTCGTGAATACCCGCGTCAGTTCCTCTACCCTCACGCCCGATATCGTCCCGCGGCTCTCGCCCCGGATTCCCTGCCTGCTGTACTGCGCCGCCAGTGAACCCTTCCATCTCCCCCGTCCAAGCTGCATGGTTGCCGCCCCTGTGGATATCTCCACAGCCGGCATGCTGAGCGGCCTCCGCAACGAGACCCGGAACGGCGCCTTGCCGTTCAGCGGCACACGTGACGCCTCCGAACGTCCCACGGCAAATTCTCGAAGCTCCAGTTCCCCGGCGCCGTCGAGCGACTTCATCAGATCCCCCTTCAGGGAGGCCTCCAACTTGGCCGTCGCCCCCGCCGGCGGATCGCTCAACAAGTCTCCAGCGTACTCCTGGCGCACGGCTTTGGGGATCTCCGCCGGCGCAACCACTACCGAGAAACTCCCTTCCGCCGGCAGCGACTCTTGGCTGTAGGGGCCGGCCTGTCCCCGGAACACAAGCTTGGACGCCTTGCTTCCAAATAGTCCCGCTTCCAGATTGAGCTTGGCGGGTCCGCCGCCTCCAAACCCCGAGATGGACAGGTGGATATCCCGAACCGTCAAACCCGCGGCGCTGCCTCGCTCCTTGTAACGGACTGTCCCGCCGATCAGGGAAACCCTGTCGATGGCAACTGCCTTCCCCCGTGCCGTCTCCTCGGTCTTCGGTTGAACCGGCTCCTTCCTCCGGTCCAGCGCCGCCAGAAGGTCCGCTAGGTTGCTGATCCCCTTCGCGTCTGTCTCGACGTTCAGCGCCGCATCACGGAGTTCCACCCGCCGCACTTGAACCGTTTGTCCGAACAGACTGGACACCGAAACCTGCGCCCCCGCTTCCCCCACGGTAAGCATCGGTTCCGCCGAATAGCCCGGCGGATTGGACACGGAGATTCTCTGGATGCGAATGACGGGCTCGAATCGTATCCACGGGAGCAGATCGAAGCTCCCCTCGCCTGCCGAGACTTGCACCGGCAGGCCCGCCGTCAGCGTCATCACCACCGCGTCGATTCGCCCCGCGGTAAGCAGCGCCTTGATCAACAGCCCGCTTCCCAGCACGGCCACAATGTAGATCCCGGCGGCCCACAGCAACACCTTTCCCGCAACCCTCACGCCTCGCCTCCTGCGCCGCAGACACGACTTTCGCGCCTGCTTCCCTCCCTCAGATTACCCGCTCGCAGCCCCATACTCCAGCCCCGCCGGTATCTCCGCCCGCGCCGGATTCCCCAACTGGCGTCCGGGACTTGCTAACCGATCCCCCTGCCGCTCGTCCAACTCCTGTGTCTCCCCACAGAATGAGTTCCTTCAGGTTGCGCTCCCTCCATCTGTCCGGCCTCGTCTTCTACCTCGCGTTCCTCGTTTCCGGAGCTTGGTCTGTGGAGGACCGGCTCCCGCGCTACACGGTGCGCGCCCGCATCGATCCCGCCTCTCACCAACTCCATGCCGAGGTCCGGATCGCCAATCCGCCTTCCCGGCGCTTCTACCTGCACCAGGGCCTCTCCATACGCGCGGTAAGCACGGGCCGGGACCGGCTCCATTTTCGCGAAGACCCGGCCGCGCCCGGTCTGCCCTACTCACCCGCGGCACGGGCAATTGTCACGGGCGCCCCGGCAGGCAGAACTCTTCAGATCGTTTACGACGGCGCCATTGAAGGCTGGGTCTCAGGGGTGAACGGGATCAACGCTGAACTGATTGAGTTGGCCCTCTATTCCGCCTGGTATCCCCTCTTCGAAGGTGTTCATCGGTTCAATTTCGCTCTCGAAATCGAACTTCCTGAGGCGTTTACCCTGATCGCGAACGGGCGTCCTGATCGCTCGCTCAAGCTGCGGGATGGGCGGCTCCGGCACAGGTGGACATCCCGCCGCCCCGGCTTCGATATCGCGGTCGTCGCCAGTCCCCTCCTTGCCTGCCACGGCGAAGTCAAGCGCGGTGTTACCGTCTGCGCCCACAAATTCCCCCCTGCGGACATTACTGCCAGGCGTTCCGCCTTGCAAGAGGCACTGGAGGGGTTGAGCCGCCGTTTCGGCGCGCCGCGGACCGAACCCGGTGTCCGCGTCGTCTATTCGCCCCGTGGCGGCTGGGGCTACGCTCGAGCCCCGCTGATTGTTCTCTCCGAGCAGCGCGCGCTCGCCATGCTCTCCTCCAAACCAGGCTCGGAAACGGAGTTCCACGACCTCGTCCACGAACTGGCCCATTTCTTCTGGTCCATTGCGGACCCGGCGACGCCGCAGGACTGGATCAATGAAGCGCTGGCCGAATACAGCGCCTACTGCGTCTCTTCAACGCAATTCGGACCGGATTTCGCCGGCCGGCGCCTGGCGAACTACCGTGAACAGGCCTCCCGCAACCGGACTTCCCAAAGCATCGCCGAGACTCCCGGCGACTCGCCGGACCGTGAGATCAATCGCTACAACAAAGCCCCGCTCATGCTCCTCGAAGCCGAGAGGCGGTTCGGCCGTGCGGCGCTGGACCGCTTGCTGCGCGATCTCCACCTCCGCTTTGCCGGAACCAGACGCGCCACCACCGCCGTGTTTCTGAATCTGGCCGCGAAACACATGGGGGCACACGCCGCCGAGTTCTTCTCCGATGAACTGTACCGCCGCCCTGAGCCGCCCGATTCCGCGGCCGGCGTTGCGCCCGCGGCGGAGCCTGTCCACGGCGCCTCTCACATCGCCTCACCGCAAGTGCTGGTTGAAGAAATCGACGGTGCGCTTCCAGGCCAGCTTGGCCGCCGCTTCGTCGTAGCGCGGCGTCGTGTCGTTGTGAAATCCGTGGTTCGCCCCCTCGTAGAAGTGCGCGGCGTATGGGACCTTGGCCGCCTTTAGCGCCTCTTCATACGCCGGCCATCCCGCGTTGATCCTTGTGTCCAGGGACGCGTAATGGAGCAGCAGCGGCGCTTTGATCTTCGCGGCATCCGCCGCCGGCGCTTGCCCCCCATAGAACGGCACGGCCGCGGAGAGATCGTCGCCCATGAGCGTGGCGAGCGTATTCGCGACTCCGCCCCCGAAGCAGAAACCGACCACACCGATCTTGCCCGTGCAATCCGCGCGCGCCTTCAACCAGCGCGCCGAAGCCAGAAAATCCTGCATCATCTTCTGCCGGTCCACCTGCTGGAACAGCTTCACGCCCTTCTCTTCATCTCCGGGATACCCTCCCACGCTCGTAAGGCCATCCGGTGCAAAAGCAAGGAAGTTGTCCACCGCCAGCCGCCGGGCCACATCCTCGATGTAAGGATTCAACCCGCGGTTCTCGTGTACAACCAGCACGCCGGGAAACTTGCCGCCGCCTCCCGCAGGACGCGCCAGGTATCCCCGGATGCTCCCGTTGCCCTGCGGTGAGCTTACTGTTTCATACCCAACCGCAATGCGCTTGTCGTCTTTCGGCACCTGCTGCGCCCAGGCATAGTTGTGGCGCAGGCTCTCCCAAAGCGCAACCGCCGTCAGCCCGCCGGCCGCGAACTTCTGCGCCCCTTCCAGAAACGCGCGCCGGTCGATGTCGCCGTGCACGTACAGATCAAACAAATTCAGCAGTTCCTGGGGAAAATCCGACGCTTTCTTTCTTTCCATCCAGAGCCCCTCCAATGGCCTATATCGACGAGGATAGCACGCCCTGGACGCCGCTCCTTTCCTACCAGAAACGCGTGTAGAACCACACCACCACGCCCACGATGATCGCCGAATGCACCAGGTCCCACCGGTTCCAGCTCGCCCTCGTCTCGGCCCTCTGCTCAGGGGTTGAACTGGCCAGCGTCAGTCCGGTGAGCTCGCTTTCCGGCTTGGGCTTGGTGAACAGCGAGACCACAAGGATCAAGCCGATCGTGAACAGAAACAGAAAGATGCAGTAATGCAGCCAGTTGATGGCTACCAGTCGCGCTGCAAGGCTTCCTTCCGGAAGGTGCTCCCGGAAGATCATCAGCCCCAGCCGCAGCATTCCCAGCAGGAATCCCACAACCAGGCCCCAATATCCGGCCGACGGGGTCACTCGTTTGGACAGAATGCCCAACAGAAACACGGCCGCAATCGACGGCCCGATGAGCGACTGTACATTCTGTAAATATTCGTACAGCACATTCGCCACCAGACGCATTACGGGGATCCAGACAATCCCCAGCACAACCACAGAGGCTGTGGCGATTCGCCCAACCTTCACCAGGTGCTCCTCTGACGCCTGCGGCCGGTACTTCTTGTAAAAATCCACCGTGAACAGCGTCGCCGAGGAGTTGAACAGGGACGCCAGCGAACTCATCAGCGCCGCCACCAGTCCCCCAACCACCAGCCCCTTAATGCCGGCCGGAAGCAGCGTGGCCACCAGCGCCGGAAACGCCTGGTCGGCCCGCTCGATTTGCACAACGCCCTTCTGAACCAGCGCGTAGGCAATCATCCCCGGCACCAGGAAGATGAACACCGGCGAGAGTTTCAGGTAACCCGCGAAAATCGCTCCTCGCCGGGCGTGCGTCTGGTTCTTCGCCGAAAGCGTCCTCTGAACGATGTACTGATCCGTGCACCAGTACCAGAAGCCGATGATCGCCGATCCGAAAAGCACCCCGGTCCAGGGGAACGTCGGATCCGAGGCCGGGCGGATCAAGTGCAGATTGGGCCCCACCAGCCGTTCCACCTCTCCCCAGCCGCCGACCTTGATCAGACCGACAATAACGATGACGATGGATCCGATCAACAGAACCGGCGTCTGAAGCACCGATGTGTAAAGCACCGCCTTCATCCCGCCGAACACCGTAAACAATCCCGTAATCACCACCAGCGAGATCGCGCCGACCCAGAAAAAGTCGATGCCCATCCACGAGTCGATTCCCAGAACGGTCTTGAATACCACGCCGCCCGCGTACACCGTGACCGCAACCTTCGTGAGCACATAGCTCACCAGCGAGATCACCGACAGGAAGCTCCGCGCGCCGGAATGATAGCGCTTCTCCAGGAATTCCGGCATTGTGAAGACCCGGCTGCGCTCGTAAAAGGGAACAAACACCCATCCCAACACCAGGATCAGCCAGGCATGCATCTCCCAATGCGCCATCGCCATGCCCGATTCGTACCCCGCCCCCGCCAACCCGACCAAGTGCTCTGAGCCGATGTTCGAAGCGAAGATCGACGAGCCAACCGCCAGCCAGGCTGCGTCCCGCCCGGCCAGAAAATAATCCGTCGTGTCCTTCTCCTTCTGAAGCAGAACCCAGACGACGATCCCCGCCAGCCCCGCGAAGAACCCGCCCAGAACCAGCCAGTCTAAAGCGCCGAAGCCGACCATCTGCTCTCACTCATCCTTTCTGACATTCCTCCAACACCGCCGCCCCCGGCCGCCGCGGGAGCGTTTGACGGAAATCCAGATTCTATCGCGGTCTCCGGGGAAAGAGCACGCGTCCGCCGAATCCCTCGTCAGCCGCCTGCGTTGCCCCCCCGGCAGATGGGCCTCATCCTTTGCTGCGCCGTTCGCCGGCCGGCGATCGGCCGACCAAGCCGCGCTGGCGCCCGGCTCCCCCGTTCCGCAGTCCATCCATCCCGCCAGGATCCGGTCGCGAACGGCAAAACTTCGTCGCTCAGGTCCCGCCTCCCGACATCTCTCTCCCAACTTTCAACGACTTGTCACTGGCCACCGAATTGCCATCTCATCCGCCGGGAACTTCCTATGTCCGCATCGCAGAGCGCCTTTCAGCACCTCACTGCAACGGCCGCGCCACCGCGTCCCGCACGGTATGCCCGCAGGCGTCCCGACCTGGGGCTTCTCCTGGGCCTCTCCGTCGCCTGCGCCGCTGCCCTCGCTGCCGCCGCATGGACCGGCGTGGGAGCAAATTACTTCCTCCAGCCCCGCGGCGCCGCCATCGTGCTCGGCGGCAGCCTCGGCGTCCTCATCATCACCACTCCCGGACTCGCCCTCTTGCGAGCCGCGCGGCGGGTGTTCTCCCTGTTCCTGCACCGCCCTGCCAATCCGCACGCTCTGGTTGAGGAAATTCTCCGGTATTCTCGCGCCGCCCGCTTCAAAGGCTTGGCCGCCCTGGAAGAGGCGATCCCGGCCGCAAGCGACCCATTCCTGCGGGAGTCGCTTTACCTGGCCTTGGAGGTCGAGAGCCGCGCCCAACTGCAAGAGGTCGTGGAAACCCGCATCCGCGTATTGGAGCGTGAGGGCGAAGCGGACGCCAGGACGCTGGAAATCGCAGGCAGCTTTGCGCCTACTCTGGGCATCCTTGGAACCGTCGTTGGACTGATCGATGTCCTCCGCGACTTCTCCAACCTGTCGTCGGTCGGCCTCGGCATCGGCACTGCTTTCGTCGCCACAATGTACGGCCTGGGGCTGGCCAACCTGGTTCTCCTGCCCGCTGCGCACCGCATCCGCGCCCGGGTGGCCGAAACGTTCGAGTTGCATGAGTTGATTCTCGAGGGCGTGCTCTGCCTCTTCGACCAGAGCCATCCCGCCCTCGCCCGCCGGCGACTCGAGGCTTACCTCCGTCCGCAGCCCCGCCGCAGGGCCGAAAGGACCCCGCCAGCCAATGCTACGCAGACCCAGACGCTCTGACACGGAACTCGCCGGCCGATGGACCGTCAGTTACGTCGACGTTCTGACCCTGCTCCTCGTCTTGTTCATGGCCGTCTCGGCCCAGGCGGTTAGACAAAAGATCCCTCCCAAGACTGAAGCGCCTCCCTCGCAGGCGAAGATGGCCACACCAGCGGCGGATCCTGAGTCCCCCCTGCGATCGGTTCAGGAGCAACTTGCTGCCCAGGGCCTGGATCCAACTCTGGAAGCCCGGGGCCTGGTCATCAGTCTTCCGCACTCCATCCTGTTTGCCCCTGGAGACGACCAGGTGGATGCCGCCGCCTACCCTGTTGTGGAACGGATCGCGGAGGTGATTCGACGCCTCCCCAATGCTGTCACGCTGGTGGGACACGCGGACGCCGCGCCCATCCGGAATCGCCGTTTCCGCAACAACTGGGAACTCTCCGCCGCCCGCAGCCTGCGGCTGCTCGAGTTGTTGGTCACACGCTACGGCGTTCCGGAGCACCGCCTCTCAACGGCGGGCTATGGATCGCAGCAGCCCAAGGACACCAACGAAACCCCGGAAGGGCGTGCCGCCAATCGCCGTGTGGAGATTGTGATCCTGCACGAAGCCGTGCCCGGCGCCGCCGAAGCCGGACTCACGCTCCGGCCTGCTCCGGATCCTGAGCCTTGAGCCTTTCCAGCAGTAACTGCGCCGCCTTCTGGCCCGCGTTCTTCTTCGTATGCTCCTCGGCCTGCGCCATCCACTCACCCCCCACCCGCACCTCCACCGTGAAACTCTTGGCGTGTTCCGGTCCGCGCTCCTTCACCAGCACATACCGCGGCGTCGGCAGCCCGCGCGCCTGCGCCGCCTCCTGGAGTGCGCTCTTGTAATCCGCCAGGGGGAGAAGCATTTCGGACGCTCCGCTGATGTGCCCGCACACGAAATCCCGCGTGGCCTCCAATCCTCCGTCGAGGTAGATCGCCGCGATCAGGGCCTCCAGCGCGTCCGCCAGCAGAGCCGGCTTCTCGCGCCCCCCGCTCATCTCTTCTCCCTTTCCAAGAAGAAGATAGCGGCCCAGGTCCAAACGTCGCGCTACTTCATAAAGGTGTCCGGCGCTCACCAGACGCGCCCTCAGCTTGGACAGCCTTCCTTCCGCCAGGCTGGGATAGTGCCGAACCAGGTGCTCGCTGACCAGAAAGCCCAGAATGGAATCGCCCAGGAACTCAAGCTGCTCGTTGTCGTCGGAGACAACGGCCGTCGTGCTCGTCTGTTCGTGAGCGTGGGACTTGTGAGTGAGAGCGCGGCGCAGAAGGTTCTCGTCTGCGAATCCGTAGCCGATCTTCATCTCCAGGAGCTTCTGCTCCGCGCTCATGGGCCACGTCTGAAAAATGACTACTTGCCGCTCTTGGCCTGCACGGCCCGCACCCGCTCGGCCTGTGCAATCTGCTTCACCTGCTGCGGCGCGTCCGGTATCGCCATCACCCGTTCAAAGGTGGAGATGGCTTCGTCGTATTTGCCGGCCTTCGCGAGCGCATTGCCCAGCCGCACCATGGTCGCGGGATCCCCAGGCGACGTTTCGATCGCCTTCTTGAATTGCTCAATCGCGGCCTCCGTGTTCTCACGGGCCATGGCGATCATGGCGAAGGCCTCGTAAGCCTGCGCCAGCATCTCCTTTCTGGCGTCGATCCACTGCTCATCCGTCACGCTGGGGTTCGGCCGCGGTGAGGTCTTGGTCGCCTCCACCGCATGAGTCGCGTACTTTTCCGCCGTCTTGAGCTTCTCCTCTTTGTCCAGGTCGTTCTCCCGCGTCCTGGATGCGATCAGTCTCGAAAGCAGCAGCAACGTCTGGATGTTCTCTGGATCTTCCTTCAGTGTCAGCTCACCATAGGCGATCGTCTTCTCGTAGTCGTTCTTCTCCTGGAACGACATGGTCATGAAAAATAGCGCCAGCGGCTTGAACTCGCTGTTAGGGAACTTATTGATCAGGTTCTGGCAAGCCGTGATGCGGGCATCGGGATCTGGCCCCTGAGCGGCCTGCAACATGGCGACGACGGCATCGCCCTCGGCCTGGCTCTTAACGGCGGGCTGCTTGGCGAGCGGAATGGTGGCTGCGGGCGGGGCGGCTTCTCCGGGCTGCGCGGGCGGCTGTGCGGGTGCGCTCTGCGCCATGGCCGCTCCGGCCAGGAGGCAGAAGACCGCTGCCGCAACAACCGCCGACTGAAACATCTTACTTTCTTTCATTAATTACTCCTTGTTGGGTGCTCCCAATTCGCTTTTCAAAATCGAAGTGCGGTATCGGCCGGCTCTTCTCTTCATTACTCCTTCTTGAAGCCCTGGCGCAAGCCGTTCTCGGCGGCCTGGCGGGCGGCGGCGGAAGCCCCGCTGATCGCCAGCGCCGACTTGTAATGCTCCGCAGCCTGCTCCTTCTCTCCAGCCAGGTCTGACAGACGGCCCAAATAAACGTGGGCCCAGGCTGCGGTGACGTCATCCGGCGACGAACTCAGTGTCTGCTGGAAAAGCTGCTCGGCAAGCTCCGGCTCCTTTTGCAGCGCCGCGATTCTGGCCAGCCCGTAATACGCCTTTGCCCGCAGCGGCCTGTCCTGCGTCTCCTGAATCAGCCGCAGGTAAGCCTGCCGGGCCCGGTCATACTCCTTCGAGGCGTACAACTCCTCCGCTTGCTGGAACGTGCGTTCTGCGCCTGTCGCCTCGGGCTTCGGCGGCGCCGGAGCCGGCTTCGCTCTTCGCACCACCCTCTCCGAAGCGAACTCCAGCTTCTCCAGACGCGCCTCCTCTTTCCTCAGATCGATGGAAGAGATCAGGTTGGGGTAGTACAGGCGCAGCGATTGTTCCTGCTTTTCGTAAATCGCAAGCTGCTCGGCGAAATGCGGCGTCAGAATGAAGCCTTGAGACAGAGCCTCGTCGGCGAGCGCCTGCTTCCGTTGCGCTCCCGTCGCCAGGCGGCTCTCCACGGCCTTGATCATGCACTCGCCGGCGAGCAGCAGAAAATCCTCTTTGTAGAACTCTTCCAGATAGGGAGCCCCCAGCGCGTAATCTCCCAGAGCCTTCCGTTTGAGAATCTCCTCCGAGTAGCGCGTCGCCAGCGGATCCAGCATGTAGTGCAGGTAGGCGTGCCGGATGTCGTTCACCTGCGGCTCAGCCGACGGCGTCACCACGACGAAGTACTCGCGTCCGTAGCTCCGCGTCTGAATCTGGTTAGGCGCGCCCAGCAGGTCGACGTAAATCTGAAACCGGAAATTCTCCAGGCCGCTCGTTTGCGCCCGGAGGTAGCCGCTGACCTGGAGCACCGCCTGCGTCACCGGAAGGTGATACCGGGCGATCATCGCCTCGTACTCCGGCTGCGCTTTCCGCCACAGCGATTCGATGTCCGCCTCCTTGTAGAACCTGGCCAGCAGCCCTTCGAGACCGGCCAGCGCCAGCACGTCCGGCGGAAGCTCGTTCTGCTTCAGCCGGTAGTTGAACTTTGGAGGTCCGTCCACCAGCAAGCCGAACGAAATGTACTGCGAAAGCTCCTCCACCGGATTCTCCTTCCGGTGGTCCCGGACGAATCTTGTCAGTTCGCCTAATGAGGGGACGTTGCGCTTGGCCAGTTCGTTTCGGACGGCGGCCCGGACGGGGCTGTTCGACGGGGAATCCAGTTCGGCGTCATAGCCCGCTGCATTGATCGCCGCCAGTACTGTGAACAGAGAGAGGCTCGCGTCTAGCTGGCCCTGTTCGGCGGCCCTCGCCGGCCCGGCGACCAACCCAATTGTAATCAAACACCCTGACAGAAAACGTGACGCCAAACCGCCTCTAGCTGCTCCCGATCCCAGTGTACCAGTCCCCGCGTTCACTTTGAGAAAACGTACTCGACGCCCCCCAGCACTCCGCGCCCCGGCATGGGGACGCCGGTGATCTCCTCGTAGCGCGAATTCCCGATGTTCGTGAATTGCACGAAGGGCCGGATTCGCCGCGCCGTCCTGGCCAGGTAAACGTCTGTCAGCCAGTACGGATCCCGCCCCAGACGCCGCGTCGCGCCCAGGCGCACCCTCGCGCTCACATGACCCGGCAGCGCGGCCTGCCAGCTTGCCACGCCGTTGTGAGATGGGTAGTTGAACACGTACCGCGACTGGAGGCCGCCCAGCGACTCCAGCGCCCCGCGCATCCACGTGTAGCGGATCTCCACAAGATGAGTCCGCCGCAAGCGCCCCGCAATGGAAGCCTCCACGCCCGTGAACCGCAGCCGGTGGATATTGGTCGCTCTCCAAATCTCGGCGGACGAGGCGCGCACGTAATCGATGCCGTCCCTTTCCCGCCGGTGAAACACCGTAATGTCGCCGCGCAGACGCCCCCCCAGATTCCAGTCCAGACCCCCGTCATAGCTCCACGCCTGCTCCGGCCGCAGATCCGCCGCTCCGCGGGTGCCGGGATCCTGATAGTAAAGATCCGTGTACGAAGGCAGGCGGAACGCCCTGCTCGCCGAGGCCTTCACTTTAACGTGCTGGCTGATCCAGAACCCCGCTGCGGCGCTCGGGCTGAAATTGAACTCCGACGCCCCGTACATCTGCTCCCTGGCTCCCAGCGAGAAGGAGAACCGACCTAGCGCCCGCGCGTCCAGCGCCCCATAGACCGCGCCGCTTCCTCGGCTGTGCCGGCCCAGATTGGTGCTGACGATGCTGTCTCGCAGCCCCTCCGCCCCGTAGTGCAGGCGCGTGTTCTTCCCCAACTCCTCCCGGCGCCGCAGAGACAATTGATACCCCTCCACCGCGTGACGGTTCGTATACACCTGTGGGCGGTCGCGATAGAGAACAAACAGATCGGTGTGCCGCCGGTAGGCGAACGAAGCGTTCGTTTTTCCCCCTAACTGCTGCCGTAAGGATCCGAACCACGTCTTCGTTCTCTCCCAGGATGGGAAGTTTCCGTAGAAACCCTCGGCGCCGAAAGGCCGGTCGCTGTACCCCAGCATCAGGTGCGTGGACCCCGCCCCGGAAGCCAGCCCCGTGCTGGATGCCAGCGACAGGCTGCGAAAGTCCCGGTTCGGCCGGAAACCCGAGGAAAAGTCCCGTGAGGCGGTGAACCGTTGCGTCCAGCGCCGCTTCGCAACCGCCCAGCTCATGCGCTGCTGGTTCACTCCGAAGTTGCCCAGCGCCGTCCGCACCCGCGCTTCGGACCCTTCTGGCGGCGCCGTCACAAGGTTGATGACGCCGCCTACCGCGTCCGAGCCATACAAGGTCGACCCCGCTCCCTTCAGCACCTCGATGCGCGACACGGATTCCAGAGGGAACGGCAGGTCCAGGTTATGGTGACCGGTCTGGACGTCATTCAACCGCAGGCCATCCACCAGGACGAGGGTCTGACCGAAGGTTCCCCCCCTCACCGAAACGTCGCCCTGAACCCCGCCCGGCGCCCTCTGCCGCAGGTCGATGGAAGGCTCCATGCGGAGCCAGTCCGCCACCGAGTTGGACAGTATTTGGCTCTCTTTCAGATCGAGCACGCGGACGGCCCGATCCGCCTCCTCGAGTGGAATCGGCTCGTAGACTCCCGTAACGATCACTGCTTCTCTCCGTTGCCCCTCGGTCCCTTTCACGCTGCCGAAGCAAACCGCCCAGGTGAGGGCCACACGAACCACCCATGGCCTTACTCGCATAATTCCTCCTATTCTACACACGGCCTTCCGCGCTCCATCTTGTCCGGAGCGCCTGGAACAAGGCACAATCGAAATGAATGCCGCGCATTTTGATGGTCGCCAGCGAGTCCACTCCGTTCATCAAGACCGGAGGTCTCGCCGACGTTATGGGCGCCCTGCCCCCCGCGCTTGCCAGGCTCGGCGAGCAAGCCGCCGTAGTGCTGCCTTGGTACCGGGGCGCCAGGGTGGAGTCCTCCAGGCGCGTCTTGGACGAGTTCACGGTCTGGCTGGGCCGCAATCCGTACCGCGTCCGGGTGCATGAGTCCGTTGTCCGCGGGGCGCCTTATTTCCTGGTACAGTGCGACGAACTGTACGGCCGGGACGGCGTCTATTTCGATCAAAAAGGCGATTTCCCCGATAACCACATCCGCTTCGCCCTGCTGAACAAGGCCGCCCTGGCGGTTGCCCGCTGGATCTTCCGGCCGGACATCGTTCACGCCCATGACTGGCAGGGCAGCCTCGCCCCCGTCTATCTCCGCACGATCCTGGCCGGCGATCCGGTCTTCGCCGGTGTCAAAACCGTCCTGACGATTCACAACCTCGGTTACCAGGGTCTGTTCCCCGCAAACACACTCCCGGAGATCGGGCTGGACCGCTCGGCCTTTCACATGGCCGGCGTTGAGTACTTCGGGCAGGTGAACCTGCTGAAGGGCGGCATCTGCTATAGCGATGCCTTGACCACCGTCAGCAAGGCTTACGCCCGCGAGATCCAAACCCCCGAGTATGGCCACGGACTGGAGGGCCTGCTCGCCTCGCGCAGTGGCGTGCTGACGGGCATTCTGAACGGCGCTGATGATTCGGACTGGGATCCGCAAACGGATCGCTACATTCCGGCGCGATACTCCGCCCTCTGCCTCGACGGAAAGAGGGAGTGCAAGCGTGGACTCCTCAAGGAACTGGGTTTTCCAGCCGAGGCGTTGCAACGTCCGTTGGTGGGCATGGTATCCCGCCTCGTGAGTCAGAAAGGATTTGACCTGATTGAGGCCGCCGCCGGAGATTTATTGGCTTGCGATCTCTCGCTCGCCGTTCTGGGGACGGGTGAGGAACGCTACGAGCGTTTCCTGCGCGGCCTCGCGCAGGCGCATCCTTCGCGCGTCGCGGTCCGGATCTCTTACGATAATCCTTTAGCGCACCGCATAGAGGCCGGAGCGGATATCTTCCTGATGCCGAGCCGGTATGAACCCTGCGGCTTGAACCAGATCTACAGCCTCCGCTACGGCACGGTGCCTGTCGTCCGCGCTACAGGTGGCCTGGATGACACCATCGATGAGGAAGTTGGCTTCAAATTCCTGGACTACTCCGCGCCAGCCATGATGGAAGCCCTTCGGAAGGCGCTGGACACATACCAGCGCCGCGATGTGTGGGAGTCGCTGGTGAGGAACGGCATGGCCCGGGACTACTCCTGGGATGCTTCGGCCTCCCAGTACAGCGCCCTGTACCGGCGGCTGGCGCTTGCATCCTGATAAGCACTGGCATCATCCTATAGCTTGAGGAGATTTGGATGGCAGGTCCCAATACGCTGACCTTTACCGACGGAAGTTTTGATGCAGACGTACTGAATGCTGACGTCCCCGTTCTGGTGGACTTTTGGGCTGAGTGGTGCGGCCCTTGCCGTATGATGGAGCCGACGATCGATGCGATCGCCACCGACTACAGCGGACGGGTGAAGGTCGGCAAGCTCAACGTCGACGACAACGGCAACACCGCGATGCGATATGGCATCCGCGGCATTCCCACGCTGCTCTTGTTCAAGGGCGGCAAAGTGGTTGAGCAGCGCGTTGGCGCCGTCGGCAAGACGGAAGTCCAGAAGATGCTGGACGCCCATCTCGCGTAGCCTCCACCTGGGGATTTCCCGTAACCGGCAGTCAATGGCCGCTGGACTGCGCCAAACGTAGAAGCCTGTTTCCGCCTTTTGGGAGGAGGAATCTTCCTCGGACGCGATCAACGGCGCCCGCTGTGCGACAATGGCCGTTTCCAGTTCCGCCGCGGAGGTGGTCTGATTTCGCCCCGCTTCTATGCAGCCCAGCCCGGAGAACAAACGCCTGTTCGTCGTTCTGATTCCAGCCTACAAGCCGGACAAGAGCCTCACGTCACTGGTCGAGGAGCTGGTTCAGCGCGGCGTTCGCCGCGTTGTCGTGGTCGACGACGGAAGTCCTGAATGCTCCGCTCCGATCTTCAGCGTCTTGGAACGTCGCCCGGAATGTGACGTGGTTCGCCACGCTGTCAATCTCGGCAAGGGCCGGGCGTTGAAGACCGGACTGAACCACATCCTGCTGCGCCATCGCGACTGCGCCGGAGTCGTCACCTGCGATGCGGATGGCCAGCACACGCCGGAAGACGTAGTCCGAATCGGCGAGGCTCTCGCAGGTTCACCGCGCTCGCTGGTGCTGGGCTGCCGGCGGTTCTCCGGCGATGTTCCCCTGCGCAGCCGGATCGGAAACCTGGCAACCAGGTATATTTTCCGTTTTGTGGCGGGCAAGGGGCTCTCGGACACGCAATCGGGACTGCGAGGCCTGCCGCTGTACCTGGCCGAGGATCTCCTGCGCCTGAGCGGCGAGCAGTACGAGTATGAGATGAACATGCTGCTGCTGGCCAAAGAACGGGATCTGAATCTGTTGGAGGTCCCCATCTCCACGGTCTATCTCAACAACAATGCCGCTTCCCACTTCAACCCTCTCTTCGATTCGATGAAGATCTACTTCGTCCTGCTGCGCTACGGTTTCACCTCGTTTCTGACGGCCGTGCTCGACCAGTTGATCTTCTTTGCATCCTACCGCTCCGGCGTGCCCGTGGCGCAGAGCATCGTACTGGCGCGCCTGTTGTCCTCCATCTTCAATCTGGCGATGAATCGCGGATTCGTCTTCCAGAGCCGTGAGCGGTTGCCGCGCTTGATCCTGAAGTACTACACAACCATGGCGGTGGCCGGCACGATCGTGTACGCCATGATCCTGCTCTTGACGGAGAACTTCGGCTGGCGCGTCATGACCGCCAAGATCACGGTGGAATCAATCCTGTTCCTGGCCACGTTCGTGGTGCAGCGCGACTTCGTTTTCACTCGTAAGAAGATCCCGGCCGATTAATCCAGGCCGAACCAGCGCTACACTGAAAGGCAGGGAGGGATGTGCCGGCTCATGAGGGTAAGCACCTTGGCGCTCTGCGCGCTTATGCTGGCCGCTTCGGTCTGGGGAATTGACCAGCCTCAGCTCTCGGAGGCGCAGATCAACGAGATCATCGGAAAGTTTGCGGCGCGGGAGACCGAATTCTCGCGCGCCCGCGAGAACTACACCTACCGGCAGACCGCTCGCCTGGCGGAACTGGACGAGTTCGGAACCGAACGCGGGCGCTGGGAGATGGTGTCGGACATCATCTTCTCCCCCGACGGCAAACGGACGGAGAGGGTGATTCGAGCGCCGGTGGCGACGCTCCGTAACATCATCCTCACCCCGGAAGACGAACAGGATCTTCGCAACGTCCAGCCCTTCGTGCTTACCACCGACCAGCTTCCCGAATATTGGGTCCGCTACCTCGGCAAGCAGATGGCGGATGAGATCCCCTGTTACGTTTTCGCTGTTAAGCCCAAACAGCTCCTGCCGGGCAAGCGCTACTTCAGCGGGACCGTATGGGTGGACGACCGCGACTTGCAGATCGTCAAAAGCTACGGCCGCGGTATCGGACTCCTCAAGAAGGGTTCCGACAACCAGTTCCCCAAGTTCGAGACCTACCGCCAGCAGATCGACGGCAAGTTCTGGTTTCCCGTCTTCACGCGCGCCGATGATGTGCTCCAGTTCCAGTCCGGCGTGAGCCAGAGGATCCGGATGACGGTCCGCTACGAGGACTATAAGCAGTTCAAGAGCGAAATCGAGATCAAGTACGGGGAACCGGTAGAAACGAAGTAGCGGCCGCGCCTGCTGTGCCACAGCAAGCTCATCCCCGCGCCGCCCGCTGGAGATTCATCTCGGCCCTGATCGTCTATGGCGCCAACCTTCAGCGGATCGCCTCCGGGCCACGTGGCGCTCCTCCTTGTAGCACTTCAGTCCTTCGATAGATGGCTCTGTTTCAAGGCAGCGATTCCGCCACCATCCGCTTGAGGCGTCAGCCGCAACAGGGGCGGGTGTTCCCGGCGGAGAATGGCCGTCTCTGCTGGTCTGCCCCCTTGCCACGCCGATCCTGTTGCCGCACTCGCTGGTTCCTGTGGCGGTCGTGGCTCACTGGTCGTGGCGGGTCACCGCCCGCCAGCCCGCCGTCACCGCTGTCATGGCGATGACAACGGCCTCCCTCATCCCCCAGTGCCTGCCGTCTTCGTCTATCCCTCGCCCTGCGGGGGTTCGGAGAGTCAGCCTTGCAGTGAGTACGGGTGGCTGAAGCCATGGCGAAGCTGCCCCGGTGGTCTGCGGCTGGGAGCCAGGTGGATCTTTACTTCCATCAGTTCGCCTTCATGGCTGAAGGGAAAGACAGTCCACTCACCGTCTCCGGCGCTCTTTGCGGTGAAATTCTTCCCGTACACCACGGTGGGGATGCTCAGGCCCATCGGCCCAAGGTGTTCTTCAAGCCCCGTCTTCACATTTCCCAGAATCATATTGGTCAGTTCGGCGATGGCATCCAGAACCTCGTCGTCCACAGCGTTGAACTCCGCCAGAAGCATCCGGGAGGAGAGGCGGCAGGCGAACGGAGCGGAGCAGAATACGCTTCCTGTGCCCTGCCATTGCCCTGCCAGTCCAATCAGCGACACCACTCCCTCTGTGGGCGGAGGAGGAATACTTTGCACGTAGGGGGCTTGTGCCGCGAGCTGCATTTCGAGCATGGTAGCGAAGACATCGTTCGTGGCGGCATGCACGATGTCTGTGAGTGTTCCCCGGTCGATCGGCTGCATGGTGTTCTTTGATAGCACAAACAAGTCCCGCTTCAGAACAGGCTGAGAAGCTTCTCCTTGATTTGATCTGCCGTGAAGGGCTTCTTCACGTACCCGGCGGCGCCCAGTCCCACCGCTTCGAGCACCCTTGCCTGATTCCCTTCCGTAGTGATCATGACGACTCTCAAGTCGGGCCATTGCCCGCTGGATTTGATTTGGGCCAGCAGTTGCAGCCCGTCCATGTTGGGCATGTTGATGTCGGACAGGACGAGGTCGATGGGACTGCTTTTCAGCACCTCCAGGGCCTGGATCCCGTCGCCCGCCTCAAGAATGTTGCCCAATGGTATCTCGGCCTGGCGCAAGACCCGCTGAAGGATCTTCCGGATAGCAGCGGAGTCATCCACTATGAGAACGTTCGGTGGCATTTCGGCAGCGCGTACAGGACACCTATCGTCGGAAAGCGCACGGAACTATAGCGGATAGGGCTGGACACGGGCCCTGGCTCGGCTGGAACGGGAGCCTGAAGCTCGGCGCGCCGGCCAGGCCGCTGCGCCTCCGATTCCAGACGATCTTCGGCAACAGCAATCCGCCAGGAGTTCAGCGTGGAGCACGGCAGATTCCGCCCCTTGCGGCAACACGATCACCGGTTCTTCCGAGGTGGCAAGTCGATACCCAGCTCTTCCCCCAAGGCTTTGAGCTTCTCCCAGACACCCGCGCCGACAGGGATGCCATCCCTCCGGCGCTGCTCCTCCTCGCGCCACTCTGGTTCTCCCGCCACCAGCACCTCTTGGTAACCTGCTGCCGGGCGGGCCGACCTGACCTCCTCCACCAGCCATCTCATCCGTTCCTGGAACCGCTCCACCGGCATGAACCGCCCCACGTCGATGGCGAGAAAGGCCTGGCTGTTTCGCGCGGGACGCCCCACCGTGCGCACCCCGCCCACCTCCGTCGCCATCGCTCCACCCCCCAGCACGCCGCACAAAATCTCCACCATCATCGCCAGCCCGTAGCCCTTGTAACCACCGAGCGGCATCAACATGCCACGGTAGGCCGCCTGCGTGTCCGTAGTCGGCACGCCTTCCGCATCCAGCGCCCAGCCGTCGGGAATCTTGGAATCGCCCGCGAAGAAAGCCTTATAGATCTTCCCGGCCGCGACAGCAGTTGTGGCCATGTCCAGCAGCCAAGGCTTGCCGTCCTCGCCCGGCACCGACATGCAAATGGGATTCGTTCCCAGGCGGCCTTCCCTGCCCTGCCAGGGCGGTACCTGTCCTGTGGCGTTGCACAAGACAACACCGATCAAACCCTCGGCGGAAATGCGCAAAGCCCAAAATGCGGCGGCCCCAAAATGGTTGGAGTCCCGCGCCACCACCAGCGCAAGCCCGTGATCCCGCGCCAGCCGCACCGCATGAGCGCAGCAGATCTCCGACACCACCTGGCCCAGGCCGTTTTCGCCGTCGTACAACAGACAACCGCCGCTCTCGGAAAGCACATGCCCTTCTGCGTCCGCATCCACCTCGCCGCGGCCCAGACGCTCCAGGTAGAACGTCAGCAACTGCACGCCATGGCTGTCCACCCCGCGCAAGTCCGCCTCCACCAGTGATTCCGCCACCAGCCGGGCGTGCCGCTCGGGAACGCGCGCCGCCAAAAGCAGCCTGGCCGCGAAATCCGTTAGTGAGGATGCATCCACACGGATGCTTTCTTTGGACATGGGCAACCCGGAATTCGCCGCCTACATCTCCTGCGGTCCTTCCACTGCGGGCCCGCCGGAGGCGGCTCGAAGGATCTCCTTGGACACACGATGTGGCGCGTCCACTCCGCTCATGCTCAGTTGGCCGGCCTCGCCGGCGGTTTCCACGAACAAGTCCCCAGTATCCAGGAGCCGCTGCCAAAAGGTCTGCTCAACCCGCACGTCCTGAACTTTGCTGAGCGGCAACAGACGGGTAGAGCGGCTGAACACCCCCGATTCCAGCCGCAGCCGCCCGCCGGAGACGGCCAGCCGGGTGCACTGCCTTGATATGTGCCGCCTCAAAGGCCACAGCCACAACACCCCCGGCAGAAAGGCCACCCACAGCGGGATCTGGCCGGACCATCCGGCCGCATAGTAACCGGCGACAGAGCCGGCCACCACTAATCCGGTCACCCAATACCCCAGCCGGATGAGCTTCAGGCTCGGCCGGATGGTGATCTCCTCCATAGGCGCGCCTCCAAAGCCCGTATTTTACAGCACGGCGCTGGATTGGGGTTCCTGCCGCGGGTATCATGAGATATCAGGAGCGTGCCAAATGCGAATCGCGGCGATTGCGGCTTGCCTGGCGCTGGTCACGTCAGCCAGTCTCTATGCAGATTTCAGTTACGAGCAGACCACAAAGATAACGGGGGGCGTTCTGAGCGGGGCCCTGAAGGTGGTCGGCGTCTTCTCCAAACAGGCGGCCCAGCCTGTCAAAACGGCGGTGCTCATCAAAGGCAACCGCATGGCGAATGCGAGCGCCGACTCTGTGCAGGTGATCGACTTGGATAAAGAGACGATCACCGACATCAACCTGCGGAACAAGACCTACTCCGTGATCACCTTCGCTCAGATGGCCCAGGCCACGGAACAACTTGCCAAGAAGACCGCCGAGCAGACCGGCGGTAAAGTGGATGCCAGCTTCAAGGCGTCCGTCCAGGAGACGGGTCAGACGAAACAGATCGCCGGACTGAACACCCGGCAGGTCATCCTGACGCTCACCATGGAGGGGACCGACAAGGAGTCCGGAAACAAGGGCGCCATGGACGTCAGAGCGGACATGTGGCTGGCCCGTGATGTCCCCGGTTACGAAGAGGTCCGCAACTTCTATCAGCACATGTCCCAGAAGCTGGCCTGGATGCCCGGCTCTTCCGCTCTCGCCCAAGGCCGGAGCGACATGGCCAAGGCGTTTGCGGATCTGGCGCGCGAGTCTTCCAAGCTCGAAGGAGTTCCCGTCTTACAGGTGGTGGCCATGGGAGGCAGCGCCGAAGTCCAGCCGGGACAATCTTCCCCGCCGGCCCAGGCCCAGCCGCAGCCGGAGCGGGAGACGCCTTCCATCGGCGGCGCCCTGGGCCGCCTAGGCGGACTCGGAGGACTGGGCCGGCGCAAACAGGAGCCCCCCAAGCAGGAGCAGCCGCCCCAGCAACAGGCGCCGGCTTCCGCCTCCGCATCTCTGATGGAGATGACGACGGAAACCACAGGCTTCTCGACCGGCGCCATAGACGCCGCCCGCTTCGAAGTGCCCGCCGGTTTCCGACAGGTAGAGAGCGAACTTCTGAAGTCGTTGCGCTGAAGAGACCCCGCCCGCCTATTCGGCCGGCAATGTTGTCAGCGTCACCAGACACCGCGCAGGGACACGCAACCGGACCGTTCCTTGCGCGGCTTTGACCTCGCCGGCTTCCACGAAGTTCTCGTTTTCGCTCGTGCGCACGGCCCGCAGCGCCGCCACTCCCGCGGGAAGGCCCTCCACCGTAATCTCTCTTTCGGAGCCCAGATTGGCTATATGCAGCGTATACTCAGGCCCGCGGCTGCTCTGACCCGCGAAGGCGGTGAAGAGCACGCTGGGATGATCGGATTTCGTCGCCAGTCCCTCGGACCGCAACGGCGTCAGGTTCGTGAAGTGTTTCACCAGGAAGAATCGCCACGTGGGAATCAGCTCCGGACTTCCGTCCGGATTGCGCCGGACCCGCACCGTTCCGTAGTCCGCCGTAAACTCCCACTGCTGCGTCCCTTGCGGCCGGGCGTAAAGCAGCAACTCCTGGTACATCCGCACCTCGCGCAAGCCGTAGTGATAGGTGTCGTACATGCCGCCGTTATAAGCGGCCGCGTCCACCCCCAGTTCGGTGACCAGCAGAGGCAGACCCAGCCACTCCGCCACGTCGCCCCAGGCCTGGTATTGCTCCGGCGTCGCGCCGCCCCAGCTATGAAATGCCACGGCGGTCACGTAACGCATCGCCTCCGGATCCTGGGCCGCGGGGAGTACGTACTCGTGCGTCCCGCGAGGTCCGGTGGCGTCGCCCAGCAGCATCTTGGTCTTCAACCCCAGCTTCTCGAAATGCGCCCCGATGCGCTTGATGGCTTCCCGGTGTTCCTCCGGCGTCAGCAGCACGTCCACGCCGATGTTCGCCTCGTTGAAAGAAAACAGGTCTGGCTCGACGCCATATTGCTGCTTCGCATAGAGAAGATAGGACCCCAGGCACTCCAGAAGCTCGTCCCACTTGTCCTCGGCGACCTTGCGCCTCTGCCGCCGGACGGGCTTGGGCTGCGGATCCGAATACAGAAACTCCGGCAATTGCCAGATGGAAATGACATAGGGAATCCCCATGTCCTGAATCTGCTTGGCCAGCAGAAACTCCCGCCGCAGGTTGGAATCGGGCTTGTCGTTGCCCTTCAGGTATTCCCAGTTCGTCTCTCCCGGGTTGTCGTTGTCGTTCTCCGGCTCCCACTCCGCTGGAGTCATCTCGGTGCGCGCCCATCCCTGCTTGAGGTTCTTCAAAGTGTACTGGCTGGCCGGCGATTCGATGTTGAAGCAGTAGTTGCCTCCGAACCCATGCAGCCGGAATCTCCGCTGTCCGGCATCCATCGTCAGCAGCGCCGGCCTCGAATCGGGCTTGGCCACGAGCCTGATTGTAAACGCCGCCTTGACCTTGGCTCCTGCGGCCAGCTTCCCGCGGGCGAGCTCGATCATCGCCAGGTAGCTCCGGTTGCCTCGCTCCCAACGGTCTTCGACCCAGAACGTGCGCGCGCGGTCCAATTCCGCCTCCAAACGCTGCCCGCCGTCGGGCGAGACCAGCGCCAGCCGCGCCGTTTCCCCTCCCAGCGAATCCCGCTGCGGAGGCTTTCGTAACGGCAGGGGCATGCCCCGCTTGTCCATCTCGAGCAGTCCCCCGGCGAATGCTTGTCTGGGCGCTTCCAGTTGGAAATACACGCCCTCGGCGTCGACCTCCGCATCCGCGGTCAGTTCCAGTTCGATCCGCACCCTGCCGTCCTGATCCGTAGCCGTCTGCCGCAACTGGAGCGATCGCCCCGGCGACGGCGCCAGCGTTATGTTCCAGGTCTGCGATCCCTCGCCGCGCTGCGGACGGGCGCCCTTGGCCGCCTGATTTAAGCCGGTTGTCCGGCCCCACCCCGGAGCAGCAACGATTACATCGGTTCGAACGGCCAGTTCCTCGCCCCGGTCGAGCAGAGCGAACATCCGCCCTCTGTAGTCGAAGATCCCGATTTCAGCCGGATGACACAACGACGGCAATGCCGCCAGAAGCAAAACACGATACACCTTCATGAGACGGAACCCTCCCTCGCCGTTGTGCATCATGCCACACGCGCAGCCGCAGCGGCAATCCCAGGAAAGCTCTGTCCAACTGGCCGTTCGCGAACGGCCCTTACGCCTCTATGGCCTTGAACGCGGCGGCGTCGTAGCGGATCTTCTTGCCCTTGCGGTAGGACAAGTTCCCCATGTGCGCGGCCGTGGCTGCGTTATGTCCCTCTTCGGCCGACTCCGGGCTGGGCAAATTCTCGCGCAGCGCCTTAATGAACCACTCGTTGTGGCTCAGCCCTTGCTCTACCGGGATCTCTTCCGGCGGCTTCGTCGGCGGCGTGGCTGGACGCTGTCCCCCCGCCGCTCCCATCGATTCGAGATACTGCTCCCGCAGCGCTTTCGGCCAGCCGTTCAGGCCGTAGAAGGCGATCGGCGAAGGTGTGGGCTCGAACGTAACCAGCACTCCCTTGCGCGTCATCGACAAGCTCGCTTCCGATCCGCAGACCATCGTCTCGGTGGCCCTCCGTGTGCTGCCGAGATTGGCCGTGATCTCAAGCACGAGATCCGGGTATTCCATCACGCCCACAAGGACGTCCGGACAGGTCCGCCCATCCGGAAACCGCAGAATCCCGCCCTGGGCCACCGCCGATCTCGGAGGCGCCTTGATGTCGAGAATCTCGTGGATCGTTGTCAGGTTGTGGACCCAGAGGTCCGTCGCCACGCCGCCCGAGTACTCCCACCAGCACCTCCAGCGGAACACCACCTTGGGATCGAACGCCCGCTTTGGGGCCGGCCCAAGCCAGCGATTCCAGTCGATGGTCTTCTCGTTCGCATCCGCGGGCACCGGATAAACCCAGGCGCCTTCCGGACTGTTGCGGTAATCGCCCAGCCGGGCCATGTTCAACTTGCCGAGAACTCCGGACTTGACAACCTCCCGCGCCTTCGCCACCAGGGTGGTCGTCTTGGCCTGGCTGCCCACCATCACCAGCTTGCCCGACCGCTTCGCCGCCTCAATGACCTGTTTGCCCTCGGCAATGGTGTACGTCATCGGCTTCTCTACGAACACATGCTTGCCCGCCGCCAGGCTGTCCAGCACGATGCGCGTGTGCCAGTGATCCGGCGTGGCGATAACCACCGCGTCCACGTCCTTGCGGTCCAGGACGGCGTGGTAATCCTTGGTTGTCTCAATCTTGTTTTCGGTCGCCTCTTTCGCCCAGGCCAGGTGCCCGTCATAACAATCCGCGGCGACGATCGTGCGCACGCCCGGGATCTTTCCGAACGTGGTCACGTGCTCAGATCCGCGAATGCCGATTCCTATGAAGCCCAGCCCGATACTGTCATTCGGCCCCGCAGCCTTCAGGGTGGGCTTGGGCCCGGCCAGCTTATAAAGAATGGCGGCCGACGCGCCGCTTTTCACAAAATGCCTTCTGGTGGTGCTCATTTGGATGACCTCGATAGTATGATACGAGAAATTCGCAAGCGGGCGTGCATTCTCCTCCCCGTTCGCCGCACCGGAACCGGCCCGCCGCTTGGCTGCGGGCGCAGACTGCGCCGTCGCGAAGGCAGAGCCGGGCTTCGTCATCATCTCCGGTAATTGGAGCTCGTCAGTTCCTCCGATCCGTTCTTCACGGCCGCCTCCCGCCTCGCCCCCGCCGCTCAAGGGCATCCTTGCCCGCCCCGCCATCCTGCATCTGGTATGGTAATCGTCAGCGGTCCTTTGCAGGCCGGATACAAGCGAAAGGGGAATCCAGATGAACTGCTTAGGAAAGCCGCGCCGCGGGAACGCAGACGGCCGGCTCCTGTGTTCGGGCATTGCCGTGACCGTCTTCACGCTCCTCGGGCTCTGTGCCCCAGCCCCGGCTTCAGCCGCTGACGCTTCCAGCGTCGTCGCCCCGGGCGCCAGACTTGAACTCCTGGCCGAGATCTTCGCATTTACTGAAGGGCCGGCCGCGGACGCTCAGGGTAACGTCTACTTTACCGATCAGCCCAACAACCGGATTTTCAAATGGTCCGTGGACGGACAGCTTACCGTCTTTCATGACAACGCGGGCCGCGCCAACGGTCTCTATTTCGACAAAGCCGGCAACCTGTACGCGTGCGCCGATCTGCGGAACGAGCTTTGGATGATCGACCCGTCCGGCAAGGTCACCGTCCTCGTCAAGGACTACGAAGGCAAACGTCTCAACGGCCCGAACGATGTGTGGGTCCATCCTAACGGCGGCCTTTACTTCACGGACCCGTTCTACCGGCGCGACTATTGGGATCATAGCGCCATGGAGCAGGACGGGCAGCACGTCTACTACCTGTCCCCGGACCGTAAGCGTCTCATCCGGGTGGCGGCCGATTTGGAGCAGCCCAACGGCATCATTGGCGCGCCCGACGGAAAGCGCCTCTATATCGCCGACATTCGCGCCCGGAAGACCTACGTCTATTCCATCAACCCGGACGGAACACTGAGCGGCAAGAAGCTGTTCGCCGAGACCGGCTCTGATGGCATGACGATGGATGAGGAAGAGAACATCTATGTGACCGGCGACGGAGTCACGGTCTTCGATGTTCGCGGCCGGCAGATCGGCCGGATCGAGGTGCCCGAGCGCTGGACGGCGAACGTCACCTTCGGCGGCAAGGATCGCCGCACCTTGTTCATCACCGCATCTGATTCCCTCTATAGCATCCGAACCCGGGTGCGCGGCGCTTACTGAATCAATTGCGGGTTAGCAGTCCTCTGACCCGGAGCCAGTTCGCCAGCAGCTTGGGCCACTCGCTGAGTGCGATGTCCTGCATCGCCAGTCCTAGCCCATGGGCCCCTCTCTCAAAAACGTGCATCTCCGCCGGCACCCCGGCCTTCCGCAGCGCGAGGTAGAAGGAAACGCTGTTTTCCGGTGGCACCCCCGTATCGGCGTTGGTATGAAACAGAAACGTCGGCGGCGTCTGGGGAGTCACCTGCAATTCATTGGACAGCAACTCCACAAGCTTGGGGTCCGGATTCTCCCCCAGAAGGGCGTTGCGCGAACCCTTATGCGTGTACGGCGCGGTGAACGAGATCACGGGGTAGCCCAGAATCACGAAGTCCGGCCGGCAGCTCTCCTGGTCGATGGGATCCTCCGCCCCCGGATGGCCCGGATCGAAGTGTGTCGCCGCGCTCGACGCCAGATGCCCGCCGGCCGAAAACCCCATGATCCCGATGCGGTCGGGCAGAACGTTGAACTCCTTCGCCTTGGCGCGGACCAGCCGGATGGCCCGCTGGGCATCGCCTAGCTCGATGGGGTGGCGGTAGCGCGGACCGAGGCGGTAGCGAAGCACAAATGCCGTTACCCCCAGCGAGTTCAAGTAGTTCGCCACCTGTCTCCCCTCGTGGTTCGTAGCCAGTCCGACGTAGCCGCCGCCGGGCGCGATGATCACCGCGGTTCCGGAAGTCTGGCGTCCATACGCGGGATAGTGAGTAAGCGTCGGAATATCGCGCTCCTCTTCGCCCTGCGCCCCCGGCGCCGGGCCGTTCCATAAGCGCAGCACCGGCGTCTGCGCCGTCGGCTCCTCTCTTTGGGCCGTCGCCGGAACCGCTGCAATCGCGGTGATTAAGCCGGTCAGCAAGAACGTTCTTCGGGCAGTCATATCGTTCGTATGATCCTGCCCGCGCTGCGCGCAAGTCAAGCGGCCGTTGATACCCTGCCCTCTCGAAGCTCCGGCGGACCCGGTATGGCCGTGTCCTTGCTCGGAACCGGCCTTGCATTTACATTCACGGCGCCCGCTACGCGAAAATGATTCTCATGCAGACTCCCGTTACTGTCCTCATCCTGGCCGCCGGTCTCGGCACCCGAATGAAATCCAAGTACGCTAAAGTCCTTCACCGCGCCGGAGGCAAGTCCCTCGTGGAGCATGTCGTGGAGACTTCTCTCAAGATCGCCCCGCCCGAACGCATCTTCGTCGTCACGGGCTATCAGGCAGGGCAAGTGGAGGCGATCCTCTCCTCCACAGGGGTCCGCTTCGTCCGGCAGCCCGAGCCGAGAGGCACGGGCCATGCCGTCGCCGCCTGCCGCGAGCAGGCAGCCTCCTCGGAGGGCTTGGTTCTGGTCCTCTACGGCGACTGTCCCCTCCTCAAGCCGGAGACCCTGTCCAGGCTCATCGACTGCCAGCGCGCCTCCTCCGCGGCCGTGACGCTGATCTCCACGAATCTGGATGACCCGACAGGCTATGGGCGCATCCTTCGCAATCCCGATGGCAGCCTGGCGGCCATCGTGGAACAAAAAGCCGCGCGCCCTGAAGAGTTGCAAATCCGTGAGGTGAATCCAGGCATTTACTGCTTCCGCGCCGATTTGCTCTGGGCCCACATCGGGGAGATCGGAACCGGCAACCCCGCCGGCGAGTATTACCTGACCGACATGGTCCATATACTCCGGGCAGCCGGTCATGATGCTGCCAGCGTTTTCCACGAAGATGCCCTCGAGTTGCTCGGAATCAACACCCGGGTTGAGCTGGCCGAAGCCGATCGAATCCTTAGAGCGCGCACCCTCCGGCGCCTGATGCTGGACGGAGTGACCATCGAAAGGCCGGAGACCGTTGTCGTCGACGCCCAGGTTCAAATCGGCCGGGACACCGTCGTGGAGCCGTTCGCCAGGATCCTGGGGAACTCCGTCATCGGCGAGGACTGCCGCATCGGCGCCGGCGCCGTAATCGAGGACAGCACGCTGGCGGGAAACGTGCAGGTCGCGCCGTATACGGTTCTGAGCAACTCGCGGCTGGATGCGGATGTCCATGTGGGCCCATTCGCGCGCGTCCGCATGGCGTGCCATCTGGAAAGCGGAGCTCGCGTGGGCAACTTCGTGGAGATGAAGAAGACTCGCTTCGGCCCAAGCTCCAAGGCAATGCATCTGGCTTATCTGGGCGACTCCACCATCGGAAGCAACGTCAACATCGGGGCCGGAACGATCACCTGCAACTATGACGGCGTCGCCAAGCACCCGACGCTCATCGCCGACGGCGCCTTTGTCGGGAGTAACTCCACCCTGGTGGCCCCTCTGGAGATCGGTGCGGGCAGCTACATCGGCGCCGGTTCGGTCATCACCAAGCCGGTGCCCGCCGACTCCCTCGCCGTGGGGCGGGGACGCCAGGTCGTCAAAGAGGGTTGGGCGAGACGCCGGCGCGAGCGCCGGGCGAAGTAGCCGTGGTCGCGGCGGCGCTCGGCTGATGGCCGGCTGCGGCTCGGAAGACTTCGAAAACCGGCCGGCCGTGGCTGTCGGAGATCACTCGCAGTATCTGCCTGCGATAACCCAGCTCGGCAAGAGCTTGGTCCCGCCGCCGGTTGACCTCCGCGAAGACCTCATACCCCGCCGTGTGGGAGACGAACACCGCATTCTCCGTGTCCAGAAAACCGCGGAACTCTTGCTGCTTCTGTTCGTGAAATTGGTCGCCAAGAATCGGATCCGCCGCCCACGCCAGAGGCATCTTGCCTCGGCTGAGAAACCGCAGGTTGTCGGTCATGCCCCAATCCAGCAGGAGATACTGCTTTGCGCCCGTCGCCGGCAGGTACTCGCAGAGTTCATAGATGGCATCGGACCAGACTGTAGCGCCGCCATTGCGCGCCAATTGAGAGTAAAACGCGTTTGAGGAGAGGAAGTTCCGGGTGCATAACAGGAACACCGCGACGGCCAGAACGGGAATGCCCGCCCCCTTGAGTCTGCTTGTAATGCCCGTAAGCGCGGCGGCTACAAGAAGTTGGGGCCAGGGCCACAGCAGGGCGACGTGATGCACCGACCCGCCCACCCCGACACCGAAAAGCATCTGAAGCCACATCAGTGCGCATACGATGAAGGAAAACAACAACGGAGCGCGGGCCTTGGTCCCCCAAACCCACGGCAGCAGCAGAATCGCACCCAGAAATGCGTACCACATGAGGCTGGCGCGACGCCGTCCCGTGCGGTTATCAAGGTCCGCAGCCAGCTTCTCCAGTTGAGTCCGGGGCGCCCTGGCTTGCGGCGATGGGTCCTCCACGGAAATGTACCCATTCAAACCGGCGCCCTCGAAGCTGCGCTGGAGTATGGTGAACTTCCCAAGAATCATTTGACGATCTGTCGACCAACCCTGGCTGGCGCGGAGGGTCGCCCCCTTGCTCCGCACGTTGTACCGGAGTAAGGGGAACGCGCCGATGGCAAAACACACAGACGCAATCAGCAAGTAGTTGAATCGGAAATACTTAAGAATAATTCGCGGAAACACGCAAAGGGCCGCCGCCCCCATGCCAATGAGCGCCCACCCAAACAACGCCTTGTCCCACAGCGCCAGCCCGAACAGGAAGAAACCTCCCGCCAGCCAGCGCTGGCGCCCGGTCCGGTGAAACTGAACCAGCGCCAGGACGCCTGTGACCGAGAGCAGGTGCTGGAGGACCACCGGGCCCCAGTCGAAGCAACTCGTATACAGGTACGTCCCGTCAGTGGCCAGGAGAGCGCTGCCGGCAAGCGCGGTGGCACGATCCGCTATTCTTCGCAACAGAATGTAAAAAAAGAAGATAGTGATTGCCCCCAACAACAGGACAGGAACCCGGAGCGAATACGCCGAGGGATCCCAGAACCTTAAGACGGGAACATAAATCCAGGCTTTCAGGGTGCCCAGGTACGACATCAGCATGAGGGAGACCGGCCGTCCGAACACTTGAACGGTATTGGCGGTCGTCTTCGGCTCGTAGATCGCTGATGTGAACAGCGCTTCGTCCTGCTGGATCCCGGGATAGGGAATCGCCGCCAGCCCCCAGAACAGGAACCACAGCGCCAGCAGAAAAACCACCAGACCGTCCGTGTAAAAATGTCTTCCCCGCAAGTCCCATTCTCCCCCCGCCGGGGGCGCGGTTCAAGGCTGGAGGCTCCCATGTTCGTGGGAATCCTTGCCCCAAAATGCCTCCAAAAGCCGAAAATAGCCTTGTAAACATCCGATTCTTGAAACTTTCCTTCGCAGGGAGCGTCTTACCATTTGCGCTCTTTGAGACTGGGTTTCACACGGTGGTTCCACTGGGATGTGGACATGGAACCAAAATTGCTGTAGAATGAACCCCTGCTGGCCGCGGTCACTTCGGCGGCGGGCGGCTGGGCCGTTTGGAAAGCCAGACAGGAGGTAGAGGCAGAGAAGTATTCGTCTCAAGAACCACCAGTACAGAAGTGGATGGCTGCTTGGCTGGCGGAAAGATAGCCTCGAAGGGCTGAAATGCCGAAGAGATTATCTGAGGCGGGAAGCCAGGGCAGCCGATGTAGAGAGGAGGAACACAAGATGACCAAGACCGACCTTAACAGATACCGGAAGATCCTGGAGAACAGGCAATCCGAGCTTGCCAAGGTCTTGCGAAACCGGGAAGGAATAGCCATTGAGAAGAGTCCGGACGCGCTGGATGAAGTCCAACATGCGGCCGAGCGTGAACTGGCCATTCGCAACCTGGACCGGGAATCCCACCTCCTACGCAATGTGAAAGCTGCCTTGCAGCGGATTGAGGACGGCTCCTACGGCGTCTGCCTGCACTGCGAGGAAGAGATCAGCCCCAAGCGGCTGGACGCTGTGCCGTGGGCTCCCTATTGTATCCGCTGCCAGGAACTGGCGGACCGCAACGCCGAGGAGGGCGAGGAGAGTTTCGACGACCTTCTGGTGAACGCGGCATAGGCCCAACGACTGTACTGCTCGGAGGCGCGGGTTCTGCCCCGCGCCTCCGCTGTTTTCTTGCAAAGGCCGCGGCGCCCTGTTCAAGGCTCGCCGCCTCAAGTACCGATAGCCATGCCTGAAACCATGCGCCCGGCTTCTTCCCCGTCTCTCCGGAACGAATGAAAGCGCAGCGCCAGGCAGCGGGTGCACATGCCGGCGGACCACACGCAATCTTGGCTCAGCCCGGCCGAGAGCAACTGCCTGCGGCATGCCTCTCCAAGATCCAGCATGGCTTTGCCGGTCAGGTCTGACCTTTCCGGGAAGAGATTCTGGAATTGCGCCGCCACTTCGGGCCCAACCTCATAACAGCACGGCCCGATGGCGGGACCGAGCACGGCTTGAAGATCCTCCGGCCGGGACCCAAAATGGCGAATCATGGCGGCTACCGCCTTGGCCGCGATCCCCGCTGCGGCGCCGCGCCAGCCGGAATGAACCGCGGCGATGGCGCGGCGCCCCGGATCCAGCATGAGTATGGGAACGCAATCCGCAGTCCGCACCGAAACGGGTGTCAGGGGGACTTGGGTCAGCAGGGCGTCGCCGCGCCCAATTCGGCCGTGGCGGCTGCCGTCTGCAAGCACGCAAATGTCGGAGTGAGTCTGCGAAAGGCCGATCCAGTCCCCGCGAAGGTTCCATTTCTCGGAGCGGCGCGTGCCGAAACCGTGTTGGAGCCAACCGTAGCCCAGCCACGGGATGAATCGCAGCACCCCGTCGGAATCCTCACGCAAAAGCCCCTTCATGCAATCAGGCGGCGGGGTCCTGGAACTGTGCCACCCGAACCTGGCGCTTGAAGTTCTCCAACATCGACTCGTCGAGCCGAACCTCGGTGGGCCGCTTGGCAAAGGTGGACATCTTGTCGATCTTGTCCTGGAGCTTCAGAAGCGCGTAAAAGAGATTCTCCGGCCGGGGCGGGCAACCCGTTACATACACATCCACGGGCACGATCTTATCCACCCCCTGGAGCACGGCGTACGTGTTAAAAGGACCGCCGACGCTCGAGCAGGCGCCCATGGAAATGACCCACTTCGGCTCCGGCATCTGGTCGTAGAGGCGCTTGAGGACGGGCGCCATCTTCAGGTTGACCGTCCCCGCCACTATCATCAGATCCGACTGGCGCGGGCTGGGGCGGAACACCTCTGCGCCGTACCGGGCGATGTCAAAGCGGGCGGCGCTCGAAGCAATCATCTCGATGGCGCAACAAGCCAGACCGAAAGTGAGCGGCCACAACGAGGACTCCCTCGCCCAGTTGAAAACGTAGTCCACCGTCGTGACCAACACATTCTTCTCAAACTGGTTTTGAAGAAAGGACATTTCCCTCCCCCGTGGCAGAATCCCATTGTAGCGAACAATCCCGGATGTTAGATTGAGGACTGGGCCCCGGCGCCGGCGTCGAGGCGCCGCACGGCGCTGCCGGCGATTGTGACCGCCGGCGGCAAGGGTGACCCGAACCAATTGTCCCGCTCATGGCTTTCCGGCTTCGCACATTGACAATTCCCGGTGTGAGGTTCACCCTGCTCGCGCTGGCGAGTGTGGTTCTGTTTCTGGGCGCGATTCGCCTGGGCGATCTGGCCGGCTACGACGATGCCATGTTTGCGGCCGAGGCCAAAAACATCCTCCGGACCGGCCAGTGGCTCCCTCTGACCATGCGCGGCGCGCCGGCCGCCGAGCACCCTCCCCTCTTCGTCTGGATGCAGGCCGTGTCCCTGCGACTCTTCGGGATGTCCGATTGGGCAGCCAAACTCCCAGCTGCCCTTTGCGCCGTCGGAGTGGTGCTGCTGGTCTACTGGCTGGCTCGGCGGCTGCTGCTTGATTCGCTGGCCGCTGCCGTGGCTATGTTCGTAATGCTGGGCACGCCCTACTTCTTGAAATACGCCAATCGCGCAATGACCGATGTGCCTACGGCTTTTTTCTTCCTCTGCGCCGTCTGCTGCTGGCATCTCTCTGCCGGCAATCGCGGTTGGTATCTGGCGGCGGGCGCGTTCACGGGTCTCGCGCTGGTCACCAGGGGACTGATTGGATTCGCGCTTCCGGCGGCGTTCGCCGCTGATCTTTACCTCTGCCGGCGGAAGGGGCTGGATTCCGCTTCTCCGGAAGGTCCGCGAACCGTTCCTTGGTCCTTCGTTTCGGCGGGCCTTCTCCTGGCCTTGCTGCCTCTGGCGTCGTGGTATGCCTTCTTCTTCGCCGGCGTTCCGAACTTCGTGGCCGAGCAGCGGCGCTGGTTCGACCAGCAGGTCTATGGCGCTCTCTCTCCCGCCTGGCGGCGATACACCGGCGCGCCGGAGTACCTGCTCATGCTGGGAAAGTCCTACTGGCCCTGGCTGCCGTTCACGGCGGCGGGGATCTGCTGGGTGATCCTCAAGCGAAAGCGTGAGTTGTATTTGCTCCTCTCCTGGGCGGCTGCGGTGTTCGTTCTCTGCGCTCTGGCCCGAAGCCGGGTGCTTCGTTACATGCTGCCGGCGTACCCCGCATTCTCGATCCTGGCGGCCATCGCAATTGCGAAGGCGATCCCTCGCCGCGCCCTGGACACGGCGATGAGCTGGGCGGCGCCCCTCGCTTTGGCAGCCGCCCTCGGCATCGTGGCCTTCAAACAGCCTTCGCGGCACGCGGCCGAGATTCTGCCTGTCGCCAGAGC